>ERZ1090861.404-NODE-404-length-26676-cov-12.168363_pt1 | contig 26676 bp, 27 predicted proteins | sample MGYA00478482_ERZ1090861 | MGnify/ENA primary metagenome ERZ1090861 (study PRJEB33644, sample SAMEA5815744) | chicken gut metagenome | biome: Chicken; feature: Gastrointestinal Tract; material: Caecum | place: Ireland | collected 2019-01-01 | study: A study of the... | reverse complement strand
GATCTGGCTGTGTCTGCAACGGAACTGTAGCAGTAGCAAATTCCCATAACGCAGGGCCGGCATATTGTGTAGGATACTGCGGAAATGCAGGTTCCGTAACCAGGACAGCAAATATGAACTTAGCAAAGAAAGCATAAGAAACAGGAGGAAGAATCATGAGATTAGTACAGACAAAAGTAAGAAACATGAAGACAGGAGCAAATTTTGAAGGAAGCAGATCTGGCTGTGTCTGCAACGGAACTGTAGCAGTAGCAAATTCCCATAACGCAGGCCCGGCATATTGTGTAGGATACTGCGGAAATGCAGGTTCTGTAACTAGGACGGCGAATATGAATCTGGCAAAAAGATCATAAAGTACACACAAAGAGTGAGAATGGTAGTTATGTTTTCTGAGGATGGTAAAAGTAGTCTATAGAAAAATAACTCTGTTCAATAAATATAACTTGGTGGGGCCAAATGTACATATAGAACAGAGTTAACCGTGATCATTTATCACTTATCATTATGTTACAAGAAAAGAGGGAGACTGTCAAGGATACCAGTCTCCCTCGCTTTATAAAATTGTGGAGTGGGATAATGAAGAAGATAAGAAAAATCAGTGGGAAAACGAAAGAATTTTTTATAATCCTGAAGAGGGTTACTCATCTATTGTGGAAAAGTTCACATTCAACTTTCATTAAAACCATTATTGTTAGTATTGTTTCAGGAATAACAGTTCCCTTTACGTTAATAATCTGGAAATATCTGATTGATGATATGGGGAGGTCAATCATAACAGGAGAAATTCAATCGGTTATTTGCTGGCTACTATTATATTTCCTTTTGAATTATTTCCAGAGCCTGCTGTCACGAATAAAAGATTATCAGCAAAACATTTTGGCCAGTTATCTCAACAAATATACAAGTGAATTAATACTAGATAAGGTGAAAAATACAGATCTGAAATTTTTTGATGATTCTGGGAATTACGATAGAATACGGAAAGTGAATGAAGAGTCAACGGGAAGGTCGATTAGCCTGCTTACTACAACGACTGGATTTATCCAAAGCCTAAGCAGCCTGATCGGAACAATTACAGTTTTGGCAAGTTTGAATATAGGAATTTTATTATTATGCGTATGCATCTGTATACCTACACTACTTGTAAGCATGAAAATGGCCGTAACGCAATACAGTATATATACGCAAAGATTTGAAGGCTTAAGATTCATTGCTTATTTAAAGGATATTGTGACAGAATATGAAAATGTTAAAGAAATGAAAATATACCAAGTACATGATTATTTTAAAGGACATATTTTAAATCAGTATAGCCGGTATATCTGTGAAGATAAAAAGATCAGAAAGGAGTTCTGTATAAAACTCTCATTGACTGATCTGGCAGAAGAAGTAGCTATTCTGTTTTTTAAAGTATATATTGTAGTGAAAATTATTATCGAAAAAATGACTATTGGAGATTTTTCTCTTTACATAAATTCCATTGACAATTTCAGGGGATCAACTACAACAATTTTAAACACGATTGCATCTATTTTTGAAGATGGATTATATATCCAGAACCTTTTCGAATTTCTTGATTTGGAAACACAAGAGGAGTCAAATGCGGTATTGCCTTTTCATAAAGAGTTCCAGCGAATTGAATTTAGAAATGTATGGTTTAAATATCCGGAGTCTGATCGATACATATTAAAAAATATTTCATTTATTTTAGATGCGAAACATTGTTATGCGATTGTTGGGCTGAACGGTTCTGGAAAGACAACCATCATTAAATTATTGCTAAAACTATATGAACCGGATAAAGGAGAAATATATATTGATGGGATAAATTTGAAGGATATAGATACAAAAGACTATCAGAGAAATCTGGGGGCCGTATTCCAAGACTTTGTAAAATACCCTTTAACAGTTCAGGAAAACATCGGATGCGGAAATATCAGTGAGATTGATAACATCCATTTGATCCATGAAGCGGCTAAAAAGTCAGGAGCAGATGAATTTATTCCAGAGCTTCCAGAAAAGTATGATACACAGCTCCATAGAGAATGGTCCGGTGGGGTGCAGTTATCACTGGGACAATGGCAAAAGATTGCAATAAGCCGAGTTTTTATGAATGATTTTCCGATTGTGGTGTTGGACGAGCCGACAGCTTCCCTTGATCCAAAGGCGGAATATGAGATTTACTGTAAGTTTAGAGGATTAATGGAGGGAAGGACCAGCATTTTAATAGCGCATAGGTTTTCAACTGTCAAATTGGCAGATAAAATTTTTGTTTTACAAAATGGAACTATTATTGAAAGTGGAAGCCATGAAGAGCTCATGAAACTGAATGGAGAATATGCAGCTCTTTTCAATCTTCAAGCAGAGGCTTATCAGGAGGTATAGATATGGAGAAATATCCGATTCTAGAAAAAAGGCTAAAAAACGGAATTACCGAATATATATATCCTGTTGAGGGATTAGAAAACGATAATTTTCTTGCATTGACGGTGAAAGTGGGATCTGCGGCCGAAAAAGAATACAATGCCGGCATAGCACATTTTGTGGAACATGTACAAATGAGCTTTTTTGACGAAGAAGAAAAGGATTATCTGTGTTCTGCATATACAGATTTTTATTCTACTACCTTTTACTTTGATACGAAAAGCCGAGGAATTGGCAAAATCATTAATCTTATGCAGAAAATTATAGCAGGAAAATTCTTGATTGATTTTGATATTGAAAAAATCCGTAAAGAAGTATTGGAAGAATATGAAAATGCGATTTGTAAAAGATTCCAGGCGGATTTTTATTTCCTTTTGGAAAATACAGAATATGCAAGCCACTATTCAATAGGATCACGACAATGTATACATTACTTTTCAAAAAATGATATATGGAAGTTTTACGAAACCTATTATCTTTTGGGAAATATGAGTATTATTTGGATAGGGCCTGCAGAAGACATTATGGGAGTAGGAACGAAGTGGATTGAGAACCTAAGCGGTATTCCAGGAAAAACAGAGCTGAGAGTATTAAATTACCCATTTTCGATGAGAAAAATAGAAAATCAAAAGCAAAAAGAGAAAGGGAGAACCACTTATTACTTTTTCAGAAAAAGAGGTCAAGAGACTGATACGCTAGATGAGGCTTTATTATTCACATTGGAAGAGATATTAAACCAATATGTAGGAAAAATTCAAGTGGAAAAGCTCTATTTGTCATGCCGGCAAGAGTTTCTACGTATCATTTCCATGGAAGGCAAAACATGGAAAGAAATGTATGAGGTGATAAAAAAAATATCATTAATAGAGTGGGCGAGTAAATATAAATTATTTTTAAAGAAAGAACTAATCGGATATAACTGTAACTCATTAAGAGAGCAATTGGTTAATTCTTTCATTTTTAATGTTCGGGTAACGGAGAAAAAAGCAGATATAAAAAAAGAAGTGGCTACATTACTAAATGTGCTGAAAACAGGACCAGTAGAAGGCTGAAAAATTAATTTTGTATAGAATTCAGTTTACTACATTGCACTAAAAAACAGACTTGAATCTAAACGATATATCGGAAGGATCCGTGATAAATTCAAAAGCAGAATAATTAAAGAAAATCTCATGTATATTGAAACCAAAATTCCAGATTCTTCGTATTGAAAGAAAAATGGAAAATACTGGGATTTTTACGGATGGATGAAAGAGCACTATTAAAAAAATTAAAGAATAAAAATGAAAAAGCACTGCAGGAAACAATACAACGGTATACTGCATATGTTAGTACGATTATTAAAGAAATACTAAATTCAAGGGCCACAGTAGAAGATATTGAAGAACTTGTGGCAGATACGTTTATTTCTTTATGGAAGACATCGGAAAGAATAGACTATGTGCAATATAGCAGCCTCAAAGCTTATATAGGGGAAATTGCACGAAATAAAGCTAAGGACTATCTGAAAATGAATAAAGATATTGATCTGGAACTATATGAGAACGCAATTTTGATTGATGATGGTATTGAAAGACAGTTGCTTCAGAAAGAACAGCAGCAATATATTCAGAAACTGCTTACTAAGTTAAAGCCTGAAGATCAGAAAATTTTTCTGCTTCATTATTATCAATATAAAAAGGTTGATGAAATTGCTCTTATCATGCATATGAATCCCCAGACAGTGAAAACCAGATTACGGAGAGGGAGAGAAGCTCTCCGCACTTTACTATGCAATGAGGGAAATAAGGCTTATGAAAGTAAGGATTAGCGATATGCTGGACTGCTCTGCAGAAATACTTACTCAAGAGCAGGAATCAGAAGAATGCAGTCCAGATGAAATTGTAAAAATAGTATTTGAAAGGTTAGAAATAAAGAGAAGACGGAAGCGGAAACGCTATATTGGGACTGGATTGATTGCATGTACTTTATGTGGCTGTGTTGGCGCAAATGTTATTTTAAATCCAGGCGGAAGAGCTACGGATCCGTTCGTCTTTCAAGCAGAAGCAGGGTTCATTGAGGAAGAATCCAGTGAAGACAGCCATACAAGTATAAAAACAGACTTTATAGATGAGCGATATTTATGTGATGAACAAGGAAATCCGATTGCAAAACATATACTTGAGATTGATACGAACTATCAGGAAGATAAACTGTACTTAGATAATGGGACCATGTTGATTTTGAATAATAAAGATGATGGAATGAAAACTAATGTAAGTATCGATATTACTCTGATGATTGAGCAAGAGAATACTAATGGTGGTCCCGGCACTGTTGAGATTGGATATCTCATAGATGGAAAGCCGTATTGTATTGAAAAGAATAATAACTACGAAACGGCAGTCTCAATAAAGGGAAAGGAGGGGAAAAAATATTATCCATATCTTAAAAATATCAGCAGTGACCGAGTCATTATAAATATCAAATACGAAAGAGAGTGAGTTTTATGAAAAAATTAATGTCAGTTATTTTAGCAGGGTTGTTATTGTTCAGCCTAAGCAGCCATAATGTGGTTTATGCCTCAGATTCAACGGACCAAGAGATCAGGATGAATATACTTGATAGAATGGGAATACCATCAACGACTATAGCGGCGGGGAAAACCGTTAATTTTATTGATAATGATGGACAAGCGTTTTATGTACCTTCTGGTGCAAAAGTTACATTTACAGTCAATTTAAAATCATCTGCAAGCGTTGAACTGGGATATGTACGAAATTCTGGATCAAAAGTGAAGACTTATAGTGGAACAGCAAAGAGCCATACAACCACCTTCACCATTCCCAGCACCGGATATTATAAGTTCTATATTACGAATAAGGCTTCCGGATCAATCACTGTCACGGGAGGAAGTCTTACTTTTTAAAATACAGTACAGATGGGGAGGAATTAATAAGTGCATAAGTATCATTCTTATGAGTATGAACTTAAAAAAATACTTATACATATGGGAATAACCCCAAACTACAGAGGATATGATTATATAGTGCTTGCTATAGAACTGGTTTTTGAAAATCCGGCACGTCTTCAGCATGTGACAAAAGAGTTATATCCAGAAGTTGCGAAGCAGTATCATACCGATTGGAGGGCCGTTGAGCATAGTATAAGAATTGCTATTTTGAGAAGCTGGGAACGGGACCAAACTAAATATGAAAAACTATTAGGAATGTGGAAAAAAGAAAAACCATCTGCAGGAAAATTTCTTGCCACTTTATATGCCCATATGTTGCTTGAATTCGAGGAAAAAGTTATCTAAAGGATTTATATCTATCTGATAATTACCAAATAGGAGGATGAAGTAATGGATAAGAAATTGAGCACAAGTGTTTTAAAAAGAATTGCGTGTATGCTTATAATAGCCATAATACTCATAAATTTCAATCTATCAGTACAGGCTGCAACTAACGAATCATGCAGTATTAGTAAATTTATTGCGGTGGACAATAAAAAAATGCATGTTGTTTTATATGGTGAATTAGATCAAAATGGTGGCACATTTGCTGATCAAAGCAAGGAAATACTGGTAATGCTGCCGGCACTGGCAGTCCCGTCTCCTAACATTTACTTTAAGCCATTAGCTGAAGCATTGGATTCGAAATATAACGTAGTGGTGATAGAACCATTTGGATATGGCCTTAGTGATACGACGGAGTCCATGCGAACAATAGAAAATATCAGTAGTGAACTCTATGAAGCGATTAATGTTCTGGATATAAATACATGTACATTATTAGTACATTCTATTGCAGGAATATACGGTTTGCATTTCCTTTATGCATACCCTGAAAAAGTAAATGGCATTATTTCAATGGATAATACTGTTTATACTGAGGAGTTATCAGAAGCATTGTTACTGGAACAAGAACATATGTTGTTGGAAACAGAAGAATTTAATGCACTTCGTAATACCTTCAATAGCACTGCAGAATTTGAGACTGCTATTGCTGCAGATCCTGCCCAATATGGAGCAGAGCTTCCAGATATTGTCGGTTATACATATTCAGAAAGTGACATGGAGGAGTATTACAAAGCATATGCCAATAGCAGTAACCAGACAATCCAGAATGAGATCCTTAATACGGTCGAAAATCTAGAATCTATAAAGGGAATTAAGTTTCCCAGCACACTTCCAGTATTAACCTTGATATCATCAGAGAATGTACAGGCTATGCCTGCATGGAAAACTGCGCATCAAGATCAATTGGATTTTAATTCTGGAAATCATGAATTGCACATTATAGAAGGAAACCATTATATTTGGTATACAAATATAAATGGAGTTGCTCAATCTATATTGGAATGGGCTAATAAATATTAGTGTGTCAGCTATATTGATTTCAATATCTTGGCATAGAAAGTTCAAAAGTTATATTAAAATAGGTGATAGAAGGAAGAAAGCTACAGTAGCTCCTTACATGATCTATACTTCTGCATCGAGAGAGCATCCCTTGCACGAAGAATATACACCGGACAGATTCCTGATTGTATCAAATATAGAATTAATCGTAGAAAAGAATGGAAAATAGTTGCCGAGTTGGCAACTGTGAATATGGTGCAGTAATCAGTGATTTGACATCGAGTGCAACCCATAAGGACGGAAAAGCAGATGGAAACATTGCATATATTATGGCAGAAAACGAGGACTTTAGTGGGGGATGTGGCAAATGAGGAGTCCAATGAGATTATTTTCAGTTATCAGGACTCAGAAACAAAAGTGACCGAAGAGAAAGAGATACAGGAGATTACCAACGAGAAAACACCGGATGCTTCAGAAGAAGTAAAGACTGGAAAAAATACCACGCTGATCGTTCCGGTGACCATCGGGACTTTAGTAGTGGCTGGAATTATTCTGCAAATTATCCGGCTCCGCAGCAGTAAGGGGTAAGAGAAGTTCAGAAAATCCTAACAAAAACAAATAGAGAAATCCTGTAGGGTCATAACCTACAGGAAATGGGATTAGTTGGAGCGGCAGTGATCTTTTCGGTATGCCGCCACTCTTTTTTCGATTGGAGACAGAGGATGAAAAAGAATGTATCTTATTGGATATCTTGGTTATCATTCTGCTGGCAGCAGGACTTTGAAAGGAGAAGCATATGAACTTGGAGATGATGGTTAAAAGGAACTGATTCTTTCTACTTGCAGTTCACGGTCTGCGTGGAGAGTGATTGTAAGAGGAAAACTAAAATATCATTCATAAAAGAGGCATAAGAATACCTCTTTTCTATAGAGTGGCTGTGAGAATATTTTTTGAGAGAGGATGGCTTTTATGAAAATGTTAAACAGCAGATTCGGGAGGATCTGCATCCACAGAAAAAGGAATCATCAGAGATAAAACAGGAAAAGCTGATGCTGGAAAATTAGATGAAAGCCTATAAAAATGGAGAATATTTGCGGAGTGCAGAATCAGGGAAGAACAGAATTATAAAATGATCGACGGGCGAATGAGCAATCTGTTGTTGAAACTGAGGAAGACAGGGAAGCGTATCTCTGTACTGGATCGTCTCCATATAAAGTTGGCAGAGACTGCAAGAAAGGGCGGGAAAACTATGCTGCAGATGGCGACGGAAGAAGAAATGGTACGGAGAAGCAAATAATAAAGAGGAAGATGTTTTGCTTATGAAGTGGAGGCATCTTCCTTTTTTGTTTCATAGCGTCAACGGATAATCCTTTTTGTGAAGATTCTTCGCAAAAAGGATTATTTTGTATAGGAGACAAAAAAGCATATTGAGATGATGTGCTGCGACAAGGGTATGGTGAGAAAAATCCCCATCATGTTTGCAAAGTAAGCAAAAGACACTAAGTGGGTTTTGAGTTGCGCAGACGAAACTTGCTCTATAGAATTTACAAAAAAATAACATGAATATACGTAATAATTACATGAAAAAATAATGGATTAGTTAGTGTGATAAACTAAAAAAAACAGGAGGTGTTATTATGAAGAAAAATCTGAAACAATTGATAGTGGTATTGATATTGGCAACAATGATATTTCCAGTATCAGTACGAGCAGAAGAAAATATCTGCTTTGGAGATGATTTAGGAGGTATGGACCAGGAGGCATTTAGTACAATTATTGATGAAATTCAATGTATTAAGGAAACACATCCGGAATTTAATGATGAAATGATTTCTAATGTTATGGACCAAAATCATGCTAGAACTGAAAGGGGAATTATAGATATATGGAATGCCCTTACAGATTCTGAAAAAAAGCTATGCATTCGTTATCCTTTTGATGCCTTAAAGGTAAACACGGCGAAAAATATAGCAACTTCACAAACCGAGAGCAAGTTTGGAACGAACGGGCTAGGGAATCGAAGTGATGCTTTTCGACATGGAATTTGGAATGCAGAAATGACGATATTGATTGGGAAAGAAAAGGCGGAACTATTCGCAACAGCTCATGAGGATAAAGATGTTACTGGAAACGAATCAGACGGTTATCCTAAAACAGCGCATAGAGATATGGATTTACATAATAATGCAGTAGGAAGAGAAATTGGAGAAGAGAATGATAAGGCAACAGAGGAAGAGCTGGCAGACATAATTTATAATGAGGTGATGTCTCCGGAAACGCAATTTGTTTGGCTACACGAATAGAGCTTGAATAATGGTTTGACAAAATATATTTTCTTGTTCTAGTATACTCCCTCCCAAATGATAGGTTTAATATTTACCGTTCTTTTGAGAAGGGAGTATATATTTTGGTATCTCCCGATTTTTTATTTCCCGGATATGTTTGTCAAATTTATGGGTAAAGAAATTTTAACAATTAGTCCATGAGGTGTATTTGTTGTGAATGTAACTTTCCCCTGATGTAAATTAACAATTTGATTTACAATTTTTAGACCTAACCCATGCTCCGTATTATCGGCATTAAGAATAGAGCCAGTTTTATTTAGTTGTTCCAAAGTGCACATATCAACTCCCTTTCCGGTATCTTCAATAGAAAAAATGCAAAAGTTTGTGTCTTGATCAATGGAGACAGTAATATGACAACCATTTGGATTATGAACGCAACTGTTTCGAATAAGGTTAGTTAACATTCTATTCAGTAGAAAGGAATCTCCTGTTAGTCGGAGATTCCTTTCCGTATGAAATTCGGAAAGAGTAAACTCATATTTGTCTGATAGATTATTATTTATAAACTCAGAAATTACTTGTCTTGCGAGCTCAACAGGATATATAGTTTTATGCCCGATAGTGTACATGGAATATTCGAGCTTTGTTGTTAAATTTAGATTTTCAACTAAATCTTTTAAATGTTCACTTTGTATGCGGATAATATGTGCTTGCTTATGAACTGTTTCAGGAACATCAAGATTGTCCTCTATTTCACTGGAATAACCAAGAATCATTGATAATGGAGTACGTATGTCGTGAGATATTCCTCTAATCCAATCTGCTCTTGTATTGTCTTTTTTTATAAGATATTTTCCAGCACGATTTAGTTCTGCCCTGATTTCGAATAATTCCCCACTTTCATCAAGCTGAAATGAAGAGCCTTCAGATAATAAATGAATACCATCGAGTATTGGGGAAATGGATTTTTCTATTTGGCGAATATTTCGTAAAAATAGAAAAATAATCAGAAGTATATTTGCTAAAAAAGCAACTAATATAACATATAGACCGATAACAAAATATTTTTTATTAAATGATGTATAAAATTGAGTGACATTATCGGGCGATAATCCTACTACAAGTAATCCATCAGATCGTTCCCATATATTTATGGGATAGTCATCTAAATACCAGCGACTAAACATAGCGGTATCCGTTACAGAATAATGGAGAGGTAGCTGCTGTGGCATTCTACATTCCCATATAACATCTCCGTTGCTGTTTAAAAGCATAGACCATGCATCAAAGGATTTCAAGAATTCTTCGGTATCTTCATGAGCTACTATTTGATTGCTTTTATTCTCGATTAACGAAGAAAATTTTTCTATAGGAAATTGTGATTTGGTAGCTCCTTCTAAATAAAATATCAACAAAAAAAGGCATATTAAAAGAATATTTACCAATAAAAAAAGAGCAAGAATGCGGAACGTAGAACGAATATATTTATGAAAAAAATTTTGAGTTCGTGTCATATTTTTTCTCCTTTTAGATATAGACGATAACCTATTCCCTTTGCGGTAATAAGTGATTGTGGGTTAGAAGGTGAAGCTTCAATTTTTTCACGTAAATGTCGTATATGGGTTACTAGAGTAGTTTCATAGCCTTCCCAATAATCTCCGCAAATAGCTTGGCATAAAGAACCTGTTGTTACGATTCTTCCTGTATTTTCATATAATTTTTTTAATAATAGGAGTTCCTTGGCAGTTAAAGAAAAAGTTTTGTCCCCACATTTAACCTTAGCACAATCAAGATCCACTGTTGATGATGCTAAATGTATGATATGGTTTAGATTGGGATAAGCACGTTTCATTATTGCCTGTACTCTTAGAAGCAGTTCTTTAGGAAGAAATGGTTTAGTTAAATAGTCATCGGCACCGTTTTCAAAGCCAAAGAATTTACTATCTGCCTCTCCACGGGCGGTCAGCATTAAAATTGGAATTCTGCTAGACTTTCGAATCTCTTTTAGAATAGTAAATCCATCTATATCCGGTAACATAACATCTAGTATTATCATGTCTGGATGAAGTGTTGACCAAAGATGAAGAGCTTGTGCGCCAGTATTTGCCATAATAAGGTTGTTAAATCCGGCATTTTCAAATATTGTTTTAATCATTTCACATAAATCTTTTTGATCATCAACTATAAGTATCGAATGTTGACTCATTAGCTTACATATCCTTTCTCCTAGTACTCTTGCATTAAAAGAATGTATATCATTTATGTCCTATTATATCAAATAGAATATTTATTGTATATTGTCGAAGTTAAATCTCAAGGATAATTCAAGGTTGACGCAAGGATAACTCAAGGAGCGTATGTTATCCTTATAACAAATATAAAATTTAAAAGAAAGGTGAACAGAAAAATGAACAATTTTATTATTGAAACGGAAAATTTGACTAAAAAGTATGGAAACCAGGCTAGTGTTTCAAATCTCAATATTCATGTAAGAAAAGGTCGCATTTATGGACTGTTAGGAAGAAATGGTGCAGGCAAAACGACTACAATGAAAATGCTATTAGGATTAACAACACCTACAACCGGAAAAATCAAAATTTTTGGAAAAAATCTTCGGGAGAATGAGAAAAAAATTTTGCCACGTATTGGAAGTTTGATAGAATCGCCGGGGTTTTATCCTAATTTGACAGCAACAGAAAATCTAAAAATCTTTGCTGATTTACGAGGATTAAAAAATTCTAATTATATTAAGGGAGCTCTGGAACTTGTTAATTTACCTTACCGGGATAAGAAGTTGTTTTCACAATATTCCCTTGGAATGAAACAACGTTTAGCAATTGCTTTAGCGATTATGCATAATCCAGAGTTGTTAATATTAGACGAACCAATTAATGGACTTGATCCTATTGGCATTGCAGAGGTGCGCAGTTTCATAAGAGAATTGTGTGATGAAAGAGGTAAAACAATACTGATTTCTAGCCATATTCTATCAGAAATTTCTTTATTGGCAGATGATGTTGGAATCATCGATCATGGTAAATTGTTAGAAGAAGAAAGTTTAGAAGAACTAGAGGCGAAAAATGCGAAGTTTATCCATTTTTGTGTATCTGATGCACGACAGGCTGCTCAAATTATTATTACCACATTCCACAATAAAAATATGAAGGTGGTTGATGGAAATAATTTATATCTTTATGATACGACATTACCAACTGATAAAATCAATCGGTTACTTTTCGAAAGAGGAATTGATATTCACCAAGTACATCTATGTGAAGATACCTTAGAAGATTATTTTAAGAAAATCACTGGAGGTGAGGGAATTGCTTAAATTAATGAAAAACGAGTTTAGAAAACTTAAAAGAAAAATGTTTGTACAACTTGTATTGGCGGCCTCTTTTCTGTTTCCCATTCCGCTAACCGCAATTATTTATTATTTAAATACAGCACAAGATAAGTACGCAACGAAAACAGCTGCATTTGATGCTCTTTGGCAATCAGTAATTGGTTTTGGTATGCTGTTACTTCTTCCCTGCATATTAGGAATAGTTGCTGCACTTCTATTTTTTATGGAAAGAGATAACGATACTTATAAAAATTTAAGAACTATTCCTATAACAAGCACACAAATGGTATTGGCAAAATGCTTTGTGTTATTTGTATTGAGTGTTATATTTTGCGTTTCCTCTACAGTAGCAACCATGATTTGCGGCTTTGTTTTCTGGGGAGTATCAGACGTTTTATTTAAACTATTTTTTTCTATATTATATGGATTATTAATTGCTATAAGCGCATTGCCGTTGGTTTTATTAATTGTCTTTTTTAGTAAATCGTATATATTTTCTATAATGCTATGTGTGTTTTATAGCGTGTTTAATTTGCTTTCGACATTCTCAATGACATCTTTGCCTAAAGTATTAGTCCATATTTTGCCGACACCAAGCATTATGATGTGGGGAACGAAACAAATGGCGTCTCGTATGGTAGTAAATGATGTAAATGATTTACAACATTTTGAGCAAATGGGGCTGATCCCGTCAACTCCTCAGCTTTTGATTACCTTGTGTACCATTGGTGCAATTTCGATATTTCTTGCAATTTACCTGTATAAAAAAAGGAGTGAGTAATTATGGCTATCATTGTGAAAAGCGAATTTATGAAATTAAAAAGATATTTTATTGTATGGATTGGTATTTCACTCATGCTTCTTAATGTGTTACTTACCTTATTTACATCGGTAGCAGATGACGGTATGAAATGGGATTTCCAATTTCTGTATGAACAAGTTGTTAAAAATTTTGTTACAATGATTTTCCCTATGTGTATTACACTGATTACGGGATATATTATTTCACGTGAATATACAGATGATACGCTCAAAAATATAATAACAATACCGGTTTCTTTCCAAAAGATACTAGCAGGAAAGTTAATCATTTCAGCTATGCTGTCTGTTCTTTTGGGTGCGGTCTGCTTTATCTTCACTGTAGTAGCTAGCTTTATCATGGGATATGGCGGATTTAAGATAAGTACAGCGCCTATAGGTCTACTTCAAATCGCATTATTAGGTTTATTCCTTTACTTAACAATGTTACCTATAATTGTTCTGACAAGCAGGAAAAAAGGTAGTTTTCTCGTTGGTGTTATTATTGCTTTTGTCTACGGGTTTATAGGGATGTTTGTAAATGGAACATTACAATCTATCTATCCAGTTACGGCTACTCTTGGCCTGATCAGATATCGAAATGGTGCGGAAGGTGTTACATGGCATACAGGACTATGTTTAATAAGTGTCTTGGCGATGTGCGCAATTGGGGTGGCCCTTATGTTCTTAAAACCTAAATTCGAAAATCAAGATATTAAAAAAACAAAACGAGTAGCTCCAAAAAAAGGATGGTAATGGGAAGGAGAGGAAATATTTATGAGCAAATATAAAAAGGCTGGTATTATTTTAATAGTGGGAATTTTGGCCGTTTTATTTATGACAGTAGCGTTTCTCACAACGAAGACAAACGAGGATTATTACACTCAGATTGACAACCGTTGGGTAACAGAGATTGCACCTCATGGAGCAATGAATTATAAATATTCGTTAGTTGCTTATAATGATGGTGGTGAAGCAAAAGATGTTACTTTTGAAACAAGCAAGGTATTAAAAGATAAAGCATTTATTAACTTAAAAATGGCGCCTATACGAGGTGTTATTACATGGGCAGAAATTAATTATGAAGAATTACCTGAAAAAGTCAAAGATGTTTACTAAAAGAAAATGATTGAATATCCAAAGGGTTAGAAAAAGTATTCTATGAATATGCTCAATTGTAATCCGAGATTCCATACCTGCTATCTCGGATAATTGTGAAAAGTGAATAGTTATTGATGTAAAAGCAAGGTATGAACTTATTTTACATACGAAAGGAGACTGACTGAATAGTTGGTCTCTTTTCTGTTATACTTTTTGACTTCTGGCGGCGAGAAAGGAGTCACCATGTCAAAGTTTTTATCATATGAAGTTTGAATGATTATTGCACAACTCCTTCAGAAGAATGCCTCCTAGTGCAATCGGAAAAGAACTGGGAAAGGACCGTACCACGATTTCAAGAAAAACCAAAAATTATTCCTATGATAAGAAAAGCAATCGTCCCATATACCCTTATAACCCTTGCAAATTTCATATTACATGCAAAGCAAAAAAATTGTCTGGAACGAACTGCACCTAACCATTTGCGTATAAATGCAGTTTATGCTCTAAGTGCAAACTTTACTGTCTGAATTTTATAGAGGATGTTTGTTCTGCCAAAACATACTTCCTATGTTTGTAATGGATGCGTCCAGCTTCCGACATGCACACTGTTGAAATGCATTTATGATCCGGTGGACACACATGTAAGAGCACATTTGGTGACCTCAGAAGTCCGAATAGGAATTTTATCCAATGAAGAGGATATATCTATGATCAGTCGATTGAATCATCATCAGTCATATGGTCAAAAACGGGCAGTCACTTCATCAAATCTATCTGTGCTATGTTGATGAACTGATATGCAGTGGGAAGACCTTGAATAATTATGTTAATGCTCAGCTTTTTGGCATCAGGAATATTGATTTACCTCATGTGGTTAAATACTGTCCTAGTTATAAGCAGCACAAATCAAAGTGGACAGGGGGTGTCGCATGGGAGTGAGTTTTCAAAACCAAAAGAATTTGAGAGGCGTGACGCAGCTCCCTATAAAAGAACTAACGTATTAAATTATAATCCAAGTGATCTATATCAAAAAGGCGCATATGAAGTTAACCATAAATTGATACAGCGCATCCTACCCAGGGGGAGGCAGCTTTGGTAATCTGATATAAGAAGATATTTACCTGATGATGGATCATATCAATTCATATAAAAGAAAAAAGCTGAACAACTGTCGTCCATATGAAATGTTTAGTCTTTATTACGGAGAAAATGTGCTTAAAAAATTTGGATGTTCACGTATTGCCATCGAAAACATCATCTTGAAGCCAAAATCTCTAAAAACAGCAGATAAATACGCTGAATACCATCAGAAGAGAAAAATTGTATCTGACCAAAACAAGGATGGATTAGCCGAATACAAAAATTTCACAAGGAAATTGATCTCTGGTTGTTGTATACATATTTATTGCTGAAGGTACTATAACATATCCATGTGCGAATGAAAATCCGTGAATCTTGCTTACAAAGCGGGACTTCTAGATCACAAGCAGGATTCTTGTATTGTTATTTACCTGTTCTATGAATATTTATGACTGATAGCTTGAATATTCATAAAGAATTACATGAATATTCGATTTTGTTACATGAAAAAAACTTCAGTGAAAATTGGTGTTATATTAAATTCAGATAGCAGATAAATAGGGTTCAATTTAGAATTAGCATCTACACTACTGGACCTTTGAAAGGAGAATTCACTATGAAAGATTTAAGAAATCCTGTTGAAAGAAGAAACTTTAGCCATCCTGCAGGCAATACAATGACAGAACTGAAAGAGGCAGAACTGAATAATTTTTCAGCCGGAGCAGGCGAGCCGAGAAACTCTGGCGGTACGTTCTGTACCAGCACTGGTGAATGCAACATTGGTACTCTTCTTGTTTTCTGCTGCTAATATAACTGCATATTAAGAAAGAACCAGAGCAAAACAAAATTAGTTGTAAATAGTTTTTAATACATAACGTTCAATAGTGTAGATGTTAATTGTGAATTGAAAACTATATTATTATTATAAGGGATGGATAGCGAAATGAAAAGCAAAAAGTATACATATTTTTCGGAAAGAAATTATGCTGGTAAAGGGTATAAGATTGATGAGAAAGTAGTTGACTATTGGAAAAAAGTTTTAGGGGATAATGTATTTAATAATATTGAAAAAGTCTATAAGATCAGACCTGAAATTATAATTTCAGATAAAGATTTTGAGCTTGCAGCAGAGCCTAAAGAAATTTTGCAATTGTCAGAATTATTTCATAAAGGATTAGGGAAAAATGTCAAATATAAGCTTAAAATTGGAGAACAAGAAGCTTTTGTTTTTGACAGATTTTTTGATTATTTCATTAAGTTTGGAATTGCATTATTTGATGAACAAGATATCGAGATTGACGAATGTATTATGGATAATTATATTGATAATATTTTGCGTCAAGTTAGCAAAATTTCAATAGGTACATTGATGTTTGAAATGTACCTATGCAAAGAGCAAGGACTGCTAGTAGGAAATAATGAAAAGGAAGAATATGTGTATTACAATACACATTTTCTGGGAAACAAAAAATACATAAATGAATTATTTGAAATTTATCCTTGCTTAGAAAGAATGATATTTGAGAGTATTTTCTATTTAGTAAACAACTATAGGGATTTATTAATTCGATTGAAAAAAGATCATAATTATTTGGTAGAACAACTTTGTAATGGTAAAATTTTTAATAAGGTAGTTAAAATGCAATCAGATATATCAGATTCACATAAAAGGGGAAAGACAGTATCTGTTTTGACATTTGATAATGATATTAGCGTTGTATATAAACCTCGCTCATTAAAAGGCGAGAAGGCATATCAAGATTTTCTGCTATATGTATCACAAGGCTCTACATTAAAAACGAAGACATTTAAAATAATTGATTGCGGAAATTATGGATGGGAAGAATTTGTAGAATCTAAACCTTGCGTTGATATGCAACAACTACGAAATTATTATTATAGATTTGGAGTATTAATTTTTCAAAATTATATTTTGAATGCTAATGATTTGCACGAAGAGAACGTTATAGCCTACGGTGAATATCCTATAGTCATTGATGCAGAAACGATAATAGATAATCATATAAAATTATCAGAACAGAATTCCAGAGAAATAATTAATGAGAGGATTCGTGATTCTGTACTATTTTCGGGACTACTTCCTCATTATCGCTTTTCTAACAAAGGAAAGGGGATAGATATGAGTGCAATTATGGGAAAAGAAGGAGATGAATATCCGATATTAATTCCTAGAATTGTGGATATTGGCACTTCGAACATGCATTATGAATATGTGCATCCAATAAAAACAGCAAATAATAATCTGGCAACATTAAATGGAAAATTTATTGCTCCTGCCGTTTTTATAACGGAAATTGATCAGGGGTTTAGGGATGCTTATCAATTTATCATGGAACACAAGCAGGAAACTCTCGAGACGACAAAGATATTTGAAAATATAATGGTTCGTCATTTGGTTCAAGATACACAGAGATATTCCATGATATTACACACATCTTATCATCCAGATTTTTTGCAAGATGGAAAAGATAGGGAATTGGCTCTTTGCAGTATTATGGGGCATATTGAAGAGGTTGAAAAATCTAATGAAGTTGCAAAATTAGAAATAAAAGATATGCTCCATATGGACGTTCCATATTTTTATATTAATACATCAAGTAATTCTCTATTTGGAACGGATGATAAAGAAATCATTAATTATTTTGAAACTTCTAGTATATTTAAGGTTAGAGAAAAAATTAGTAGCATGAATATGGAGTCTATGGAGGAGCAAAGCCGGTATTTAAAAATAGCTCTAACAGACTTAAATGATTATAAAATTACTAGGAAACACGGCAAAATAATTAAGAACAATCTAAAGAGTGCCTTTGACATGGAAAAGCAAAAAGCTGCAATCGAGAGATTGGCCGAAAATTTATTGCATGATGCGGTTATAACGCTGGATAAACATGATATTAATTGGATTGGTGTTTCTTCAATAGGATCCGAAGAAAATAGTGCTTGGCAAATACAGCCTTTGGGTAATTACTTATATGAAGGCCTTGCTGGAATTGCAATATTTTTTCATGCATTATGTCAAAGTTTGAAAACCGAAAAATATCAATTTGTTTGTGATGCATTAGATCAGAATTTGTTTACATACACAAAGGAGATGGAACAAAAAGCAGAAGGTATAGAAAACGAAAGCTCAGGTATATTTTGCGGCGAAGCTGCATTAGTCTATACCTATGAAATTTTATATCAAATTACTAAACGTAAAATATATCTTGAATATGCGATGAGACACTGTGAAATTCTAAAGAAGACCATTGAAAATGATATATATTATGATTTAGTATACGGAAATGCAGGAGCTATTTTAGCATTACTTAATTTGTATGATCTTACCGGAGAAGATGAGTATTTAAGAATCGCAGATTTAGCGGGTGAAAAATTGTTTAATTCCCAACAATTTGAAGAGAATACCAGGAAAGGATGGCTAGGTGCTGGAAGTAAACATCCGTTAGCAGGCTTTTCTCATGGCGCTGCAGGAATCGCATATTCATTAGTAAAGCTATGGAGTTTCACTCAGAAAGAAAAGTATTTGCAAGCTGTAGCCGCAAGTATTCAGTTTGAAAACTCTTTATATGATGATAGGATCGGAAATTGGAAGGATGAACGTGAGTACAATGGACAAAAGTCATCCGATCAAAATATGTATATGACAGCTTGGTGTCATGGTGCTGCAGGAATTTTACTAAGCCGATGCAAGATGATGCAATTTAATATTGATAAGGAATTGGAAAATGAGCTAAATATAGATATTAAGAAGGCATTAGCTACCACATTGGAGTATGGGTTTGGAGAAAATGATTGTTTATGCCATGGAAACTTAGGTAATACTGAAATACTAATGGAATATGGTAAAATTTTTAATGATAAAATGACGCTTGATTTATGTACATCAATACGGGGAGAAGCTTGCAATCGTATTTTGGAAGCAAATTATGACTCTGGAAGGAGCTATTTGTATGGGTATCAAATTCCAGGATTTATGACAGGATTGAGTGGAATGGGGTATTCATTGCTTAGAGATATAAATAAGGAACTACCTTGTATATTGTCATTAGAAATTTAAAAAAATGTTGGGCAAAATAGCAAAATGTTATTGTGCCCAATATTTTTTAAGAACAAAAGGAGTACTGTTATGAAGCAAAAAAGAGTGCAATTGATTAGGCAAATCGGCATAACCGATTGTGGATTGGCCTGTTTGACGATGCTATTTAATTATTATGGTTATAATATTGATATCAGTGAGCTAAAGGCGAAGAATAGTGTTGGTAGAAACGGCTTGAGTCTAGCAAAATTAAAAGAAATTTGCCAAGAAAATCATTTCCAATTTAAGGCATATAAGAATTTTTCTTCAGAAAATGATTTATTGACGAATTTACCCGCAATATTGCTTTCTAAAACAAATCATTATGTTGTTGTTTCAAGGAAAAGAAACACTAAGTTTGAAATATTAGATCCGATAAATGGTAAGATTCAGCTCTCATTCGATGATATTCAAAGAGAGTATACGGATATTCTGGTAATTATTAGACCTCAAAATAAATTTATATACAGTAAAGAAAGTTCTAAATTTAAAATTCCTGTTAATAAGTTCAAATTAGCAATAGTAATTTTAACAACTTTGATTGCTCAAAGCATAATAATTATACCCTCAGTATTTGTCCAGGAAATTGTAAATAACTTGACATATGCATCAGAATCATTTGAATTTGGAAAAATGATATTAGTTATTATAGGTATAACTATAGCATTATTTGTAAGTAATTTCATAAAAAAAAGATGTATATTGATATTGCAAAGTGATATATATAAAGAAACAATAGAACAGATGATAGATAAAATATTTAAAATAGATATAAGCTTTTTTGAGGGTCATTCGTCCGGCGATATTCAAAACAGATTTAACAGCGTATCCGAAGTTTATCAATTTATTTCAATTACACTTATATCGGCCATTATAAATGTTGTAACGGCCATAATGTGTGCAGTTGTTATGATGGTACAATCTTTTTACCTATTTCAAATCCTGTTTATTATAGCTGCAGTACAAATTTTGATAGTATACTTTCTTAATAAAAAAGCACGTATCAAAATTAAAAACTATATTGCAGATCAAAGCGAATTACAGGGGAAGATGGTAGAGATTTTAACTAATATTCAGCAAATCAGGTGTATGCGTATTGATGCAATTCTATGCAAAAATATAAAGGAAGATTATCTTCATCTTATACAGCGCTTGAAAGAAAAGGCAAAAATAAGTGATTTTATTGAATCTATTGCTACGACATTTACAACTATATCACCATTGTTATTATATACTATTGGTGGTTTTCTAATTATAAATGACAATTTAGAGTTAGGAGCATTAGTTTCTTTTATTACATTGTCAACATATTTTACTGGCCCGTTTCAAACGTTATCGCTTATTATTCCTCAAATAAGCGTGTTGCGAGAGACTATGTTGAGAATTAATGAATTAATGAATTATAGTGATGAAATTCAAGAAGGAAAACAGAGTATTGGTAGATTTGAAAGCATTTCTTTAAAGAATGTAACATTTAAGTACTTAGGAAGTAGTGAACCGGATTTGAAAGGAATTAATATAGATATTAATAGGGGTGAAAAAATTGCTATTGTCGGTGAATCAGGGAGCGGAAAAACAACTATCTCAAAGCTAATACTAAATGCCCTTACAAAATATGAAGGTGAAATCTTGCTTAATGATTATAATATAAAGTCTATTAAACGTGAAGCAATAGATCATATATTTACAATCGTAACACAGGTTCCTATGGCCATCAGCGGAACAGTCAGGGATAATATAGACATATCTCATAATTTATCAGATGATGAAATTTATTCTTGCCTTAAAATAGTAGAATTGGAAAATGATGTAAATAAATTTCCTATGAAATTGAATACATTCGTAGGAGAAAATGGACAAAATATATCAGGGGGACAAAAGCAAAGAATTGCTATTGCAAGGGCATTAGGATTGAAACCAGAGGTATTGATCCTTGATGAGGCAACAAGTAATTTAGATCCCATAACGGAAAGGAAAATATGCGATAATTTAAAAAAGTTACACATTACACAGATAATAATTACACATAGATTATCTCAAGTAGAAGATGCGGATATGATATATGTACTTAATCATGGGGAAATTGTGGAAAAAGGTTCGCATGAGCAACTTATGAATATAAAAGGCTTGTATTCAAAACTGGTGAGATTCGCATAAATAAACGCTAATGTAAAGTATTAAATCCTACAAGATTTGTGTATAGAAAATACAGTGGAGGGAATAAAGAAAGCAGAAAAGAAAAAATATCTATCATAGAATGCAATACGATAAGAAAACTCTGTTGATAATGGTGGAAAATAGTTATAAAGGGAGAATGATAAGGGGGAAGAGCGAATAATTGAAGCCTACAAAGGCAGATGCCGTGAATCATGGGATAGGGATACTGTCTGTCCAGAGAACGTCAGAGAAATATCATGGGAGAGTGTTAATTGATGAAGAGGAGCCAGAGTACTTTGTAGTTAGGGTGGTTTTATATGGGATATAGATAAAGGGTGACGGGAACCAGAAAAAGTTACATGGATGCTCGATATTATGACAATAGTCATTAATTTGATAAAGAGAGTTATATACTAAATAGATAATAAGAAGTAGAAGGTGTTACAATGTGTTGAAAATCTTATTATTTACTGATGATGAAATGGTATTCAGAAAAACTAAAGAAATTGTTAATGAAGAGTTCGAATTGATTTGGCTTCGATTTAACGATATAAATAGACAAGAATATTTCTGTGCAAATATTGTTATCATACATTTTAGCAGAACGAGAATTATAGAAGGAACATTTCTTCCTATTATAAACGTAAAAGGAAAAATGGGAACGGATATTCCCATTTTAGTGATAATGGATGGAACCCCTCAAGAAATCTTCTCTGTGTTAAAAGCGGGAGCATATGACTATATAACGACAATAGAAGATCAACAGATGTATGAAAAAAAAATAAAAGATATATTTTTATGGGAGTGGTATCGGAATAAATATAAATCGAAGAAATAATTTAAAGATATCTGGATATTAGTTACTTATGATATTTGTTCATAAACAGTCGCACTGGAAATAGTGAAAATAGTAGAAAACTAGAGTTTTAGACAGTTGGATTTGGTAATGATAGGATACTCATTCAGGAATGAAAGATTTGATATGGGATGTATAAAAAACGGGTGGTACTTGGAGTATCACTCATTTTTTATACAATAATGATAGTAATTGATTACTTTTATTATTGGTATCAGATTGGCGTAAAAAAGGTAGCATAATATTATCATATGTTAAGGAGTAAGAGATTATTATGGAACGCCGTATCAAAGAACTTCGGGACAAAAGAGGCATTATACAAGCAACTTTAGCTGCAGAACTGGGAATTAGCCAGCAGATGCTCAGTAAATATGAAAGAGATGTCACAACTATCAAGGTAGATATCCTAAAAAAACTGGCAAAATATTTCGATGTGACAACAGATTATTTGTTAGGACTATCCGATGTAAAACGAGATTTACCCGGTCAGCTTAGGGTAAATGAAACCATAGATGAATATTATGACCTGATAGAAGTATATAAAAAATTGGACAAATACAATCAGGAACTCGTCTGGTTGCTATTACAGGCGATAGGAAAAACTGCTGAAAAAAGAAAGAGGAATGAAAAAGATGCTGAATATAGCGATATGTGACGATGACATTAATTTGACAGGAAAACTGGAAACTTTGCTGTATAAAATAGCAAAGAAAAATTTTATTCATATAGAGACAGAGGTTTTTCTGGATGGAGAACAACTGGAAAGCGCAGTGGAACAGAATGCGTACTTTGATATTATTTTTTTAGATATAGAAATGCAGCGTAAAGATGGAATTACAGCAGCGAGAAGAATTAGAGAGGTAGACAGGAATGTCCTGATCATTTACGTCACAAGCCATGACAGCTATATGCAGGAGTCTTTTTCTGTAAGACCATTCCGCTTTTTAGTTAAACCAGTGGGTGAGAAAATTCTGGAGACATATTTCAAGGAGGCTTATGAAGAAATAAGCACTTATGATAGCTATTTCAGGTATAGCAATCAAAGGATTGAACGAAAAACTCTAATTAGAGATATTCTTTATTTTGAAAGCCATAGAAGAAAAATTCATATAGTGACAGAAAAGGAAATTTTTGAATTTTATGGAAAACTTAATGAGATCGAGGAACGATTAAAAGATAATAAAGCCACCTTTTTGAGAGTACATCAGTCCTATCTTGTTAATTATAAACATATAGAAGGCTTGGCTTATGATTTCGTGATAATGGATAATGGGAAAAGATTATCTATCAGCGAAGATAGAAGAAAGTTAATCAGCAAAGAGTACTGTGCGATGGAGGATATTTTCTATGCCGATAGGTAAATGGATTATGAAAGGCGGGGATGTACTGCTTGCGCTATTTACGGTGTATTTATTTTTTCTTTATTTTGGTATATTTTTCAAGAATAAGAAAAGCAAAATCCATGTGTTTTTTGGAATCATAGTGCTTACTTTCTGGCAATTGGATATCCCAGAAACTATTCACGAACTGCCAGCAGCTTGCAATATAGGCGTAACGATGGGAATCACATTGTTTGCAGTGATGAATATATTTGAAGAAAAGTTCTGGATGAAATGTTTTTTTTCCATCACATTTGATGCTATCTGGATGTTGGCAGAAACGTTGATTGGAGACATTCTGATGATCTATGGAGCGAGTATTGCAGAACTACAGTCCTTTGGTTCGTTTGCTTCAAAATTACTCCTGTTTGTAGTAATTCTGGCCTTAAGGAAAGTATTTATGAGCGAGAAGGTAATGGGGCTTTCACCGGGGCACAGCTTGTTGATCATCTTTATCCCGATGGGCAGCATATATATTATGAATGCAGTGTTTATGCTGGCTTATAAAAGTGAATGGGAATATGCGGGAGTTTATTCTTTCGTTTCTGTCCTTATATTGTTATTTATTAACGTCCTGATTTTTTATATTTACATAAAGCTGGCAGAAGATCTGCAAGTGAGAAGAATGAACTTGGTTTATGAACAGCAATTAGAGCTGTGTGAAAGGCACCAAGAGGAGACAGAACTTTCTATGCTGCAGATAAGAGATGTACGCCATAGTATGAGAAATCATTTTCTATCAATACTTGCGTATGCGGAAAAAGCGGAATATGAAAAGCTTGTGAAATATGTTAATGATGTGATAGAGGATGGGAATCTCAAGCCATCCTGGACTGTGAACACGGGAAATATAGTAACGGACTCCCAGATAGGATACTGGAAGAGAGTGGCAGAATATAGAGGGATTGAATTTAAAACAGAATTGAGTATTCCTATGGAGATGCCGTTCAGGGGAGCGGATATAAGCTTGATCCTGGGAAACTTGTTAGAAAATGCAGTGGAGGGGGCAATGAAGGCAGAAAAGAGAAAATATATCTATCTTAGAATGAAATACGATAAGAAAAATCTGTTGATAATGGTGGAAAATAGTTATAAAGGGAGACTACTTAAGGGGAAGGGTGAAGAATTGAAGACTACAAAGGCAGATGCCGTGAATCATGGGATAGGGATACCGTCCGTCCGTAGAACATCAGAGAAATATCATGGGTCAGTGTTGATTGATGAAGAGGAGCCAGAGCGTTTTGTAGTTAGGGTAGTTTTATATGGGATATAAATAATGGGGGATGGGAACTAGAAAAAGTTACATGAATACTCGATATTTTGACAATAAGAAAGAAATACTTTTTATATGTGTTACAGTATTAGAAACTTAGCGAAAGGAGTTTAAAGTTATGAAAAATGAAAATGTAATAACGAAGCCGGCAAAAACACTTGCGAATATTTCTCTGAAACTCGGGAAAATTTCAGCAAATAGTGCATGTGCGTATATTTTTCATCAGCCAAAAATCCCAAAAGAACTTAAGGCATTAAAAGAAAAATAAATATGAAATACTTGTCGGAAAGAATAACGACTTATGTAATTAAAGCGGGAGCAATTACTGAGGAGTCATACACAATATATCAATATGGCTTTCAAATTGGTCTTGAGATGATTAGTTGTTTTATTGTGTGTTTGGGCATAGCGATATTGTTACACATGATTCCTCAGTTTATTGTCTTTACAACTATTTTTATATTATTACGAACATATGCTGGTGGTGTGCATTTAAATAGTTATTTCGGTTGCTTTATATGCTCTGTTGCGATTCAAACACTTGTGTTGCTAGTAAATGATCAGTATATAATTCCATTACCAGTGTCATGGGGAATCATATTTATTGGTGCTATTTTAACGTTAATAAATGCACCAGTAGAGAATATAAACCGAGAATTAGATAAAGAAGAAAAAAAACATTGTAAAAAGATTACGTTCTATATTTTAACTGGCATAGTACTTTTTTCATGCGGCTCTACAGTTGCTGGCATGAATAGAAATGTATCGTTGGTTTCATTAACTATTTTAGTTGTCTTAATCTCCCAATATTTGGGAATGATAAAATACCAAATCGAACAAAAGGGGCGGGGATAATAGTACTAGACTATTATTTCTGCTCTTTTGTTTTGAATGCGCTGCTTAAACTTTAATGTAAATATATAAAAAGCTATTTTCAGTAAGGCTTTGATAATATCTTTGAATTGCTATTAGGGTAATTATCGTCAGAAATTCTTTGAGCAAAGAAACAATATTGTGTGCTATATGACAAGAGTCCGACAATTTCGAGAGTCTTATTCGGCTTTATATAATAATTTATTAACTATATTCCCAAAATACATAAGCCAAGCACAGCAGATTTCAAGCTATCTATTTTTTACATTTTTGGATTTAGAAGCATCCTCCTGAATGCAAAGTGTTAGATTTAATGTTGATTTGGATGGTTAAGATAACTAGCATGATTACTCGGGGTTATTCTGTTCTTCAATAAATACCCATTTTTTTTATTGAATGTACGAAACGGTGTAGCAAGATAGGGAGTAATCTTACTTAGTGGCGGAAATGTGTGCGCACTGAAACAAGGGTTAATCTGTGATACTTCTACTCGTCTGATTTAGAGCAGCACAGAAGGCAGAGAAAGAGAACTATATAAAAAATCAGCTCAAATGCAATAAAGGTAACTTTTTACTATTTGTGACCAATAGTTATAAAGGCGATTTGATTAAAACGTGCAGATTGCCAGCCTAAACGGCCACCTGTGCCATATTTGGCGGCCAGCCTGTG
>ERZ1090861.403-NODE-403-length-26699-cov-12.867813_pt1 | contig 26699 bp, 18 predicted proteins | sample MGYA00478482_ERZ1090861 | MGnify/ENA primary metagenome ERZ1090861 (study PRJEB33644, sample SAMEA5815744) | chicken gut metagenome | biome: Chicken; feature: Gastrointestinal Tract; material: Caecum | place: Ireland | collected 2019-01-01 | study: A study of the... | reverse complement strand
CCGGGGGACATGAATAGTTATTCCCATAATTTCCGCAATAATTTATCTCACAGTATTTTCTGAGAGAATGATCAAACTGAAGTTTCCCTACGGAAAGAATCTTATAATTGTCGAATCCCGCTTCCTTTGCTTTTCTCAAGAGTTCCTCTTCCTGTATCATTTTCTGTTTCCTCCCTGAATTATTAACCTGCCGCCTGAATCTATCAGAGCTACGGCATTAAGCATATGTTGCAGCAGTTTCATAATGTTTATTGAGACAGTCCCACATGAAATCCGTATTCTACCGTCCCCTGATTCCACCGGCCCTGTACCAGATATACGGAGCCGGGCTGGGCGGTAAACTCCAGATTTCCCTTTCCATTTTTCGTCACTTCCACAACGGTTCCCTCCGGGATCTGGTCAGTGCTGTCCTGGGACTGTCCCAGAAGGGTATCATCCCAGACCAGAAGCTCTGCACTCTCGGGCACTTCGTCAAATTGCAGTTCCATGGTCATAGGCTCTGAAATCTTCTTCACTTCCACCGGCTCTGTCTTAAGGACATGAGCCGCATCTGTAGTAATCGTCCGGCTCTCCCCGCTTTCTTCTGTATATGTCCAGGTATAACTGAGAGGGTCCGGGATCATCACTGCCGCAGCTGCCAGTTCATCGGTATAGCACACATTCAGATAAGGCAGCTCTGAGGGATCCTTTTCTACAAAAAGCTCCTCCAGATAGTGTCCGTATCGATCAATATATTCCTGGTTGGACTGCTGGGTTCTTTCCATTTTTGTAATCCCATTGTACTGGGCAGGATAGGATTCGGCAATGACACCGTTTCCCCAGATGTTCAGCACATCTCCGCTGTTCAGATCTTCCTGGGTGATCTTTTCACCCTCTTCGTCATAAAGTTCTCCCTCCGGTATAGTTCCGGTAAAAGGGTATTCATCTGTTAAATTTATAAAAATGCTGTTTCCGTCTTCTTTCTCTAAATAAACAGCCTTCAGGGCATATTCCCCCTGGATCTGTGTATCCTCCTGGGGTTCCTCTGAAGAAAACTGACTTCTCAGCATATTGGCCGCCACTAAAATGACCAGGGTCACCAGCAGCACGCCAATATAGACAATAGGGCTTGTATCATTCTTTCTCATAAGGCCTCCTGTTTCTTTTTCTCTGTCTTTAAGGATACCATAATCTTCTACCTGACACAACGGGAAGAATTCTCTTAAGAAAGCAGACACACATACAAAAATAAAAACAGCTAAATTTCTTAGATCCTAAATCCGGCTATACTTTTTAGGACAGATACGGTTGATTTCCGATTTTTTGAATTTTAACCGTTCTTTCCAGGGCTACAGTACGGTCGAAAACAGGTTTTTGAGATTTTGACCGTATAATTACAGGCTGCAGTACGGTCGAAAAACAGGTTCTTGGGATTTTGACCATATAATTACAGGTTGCAGTACGGTCAAAAAACCGGTTTTCTAAATTTTAACCGTTCATTCCCAGGAAAAAGTACGGTTAATTTTACGATATCCTCATTTTTAACCGTTCAACCGCCAAAAAAAGAACGGTTTATATGACAAAAATCGGTTTATAACCGTACAGGGACCTCAGATCTAACGGTTAATATGAGAAAATTTCTAATCCAACCGTTTATGGGTTATGAAAAAAACAGCCTCAAAAAAGAAGCTGTTTTTTTCCTGACTTTGTAAGAACTTTCTAACCAGGAATCTTTATTTTTCTATTTTTTTAAAACTTCTTCATATAAATTATTGCCCTGGGGATCGATGACCACAATCACCGGAAAGTTCTCTACTTCCAGTTTCCGGATAGCCTCTGTTCCCAGATCTTCATAGGCGATCACTTCCGCCTTTTTGATACACTTGGAAAGAAGAGCGCCTGCCCCTCCTACAGCGGCGAAAAAAACCGCCCCGTTCCGGACAATGGCCTCTGTGACCTCCGGTTTTCTCTTGCCTTTCCCGATCATCCCCGTAAGACCCAGATCCAGAAGTCTGGGCGTATATTTGTCCATACGACTGGCTGTAGTAGGTCCTGCAGAGCCGATAGGCCGTCCTTCTCTTGCCGGGGTAGGTCCCATATAATAGATCACATTTCCTTCCAGCTCAATGGGAAGCTTTTCTCCCCGGTCCAGTGCCTGGGACATCCGCAGATGTGCCGCATCCCTGGCTGTGTAAATGGTTCCTGTAATATACACATAATCCCCTGCTTTCAGAGTCTTCACTTCTTCCCGATCCAAAGGGGCTTTCAGATATCTGTCCATGTTCCTTCCTCCCGTAAATCTTTAAATAGTCCGCACAATATGGCGGTTTACATGGCAGCACATGTTCACTGCCACCGGAAGTCCCGCAATGTGGGTGGCATAGGTATTGATATTAACAGCCAGGGCGGTAGTATCTCCCCCCAGTCCCGCAGGTCCCAGGCCGGTCTCATTGATCTTTGCCAGCAGTTCTTCCTCCATCTCTCTGATATGTGGAAGGGGAGAATGGGTGCCGATTTCCCTGGTCAGGGCTTTCTTTGCCAGAATAGCAGCTTTTTCAAAGGTTCCTCCAATACCTACTCCCACTACTACGGGAGGGCAGGCGTTAGGACCCGCTTCCTTTACTGAATTGATAATGGCTTCTTTTACTCCCTCTGCTCCATCTGCCGGTTTCAGCATCCAGATCCTGCTCATATTCTCGCTTCCAAAACCCTTCGGTGCCAGAGTAATCTCCACCTGGTCTCCGGGAACGATCTCATAATGGATCACTGCAGGGGTATTATCCTTGGTATTGACTCTTAAAAGAGGATCTCCTACCACAGACTTTCTCAGATATCCTTCTTCATATCCCTGGCGGACCCCTTCATTTACAGCTTCTTCTACGCTTTCTCCTTCAAAGTGTACATCCTGGCCCACTTTCAAAAATACTACAGCCATACCTGTATCCTGGCAGATAGGGATCATGTCCTCTCCGGCAATGTCCAGATTTTCCAGAAGCTGGCCTAATATCTGTTTTGCCAGAGGTTTTGATTCTTTTTCATATGCGCTGCGCATAGCCTTTTCCATATCCGGAGCCAGATAATGATTGGCCTGAATACACATTTCTTTAATGTTTTCTGTAAGCAGCCGGGTGTTTACATTTCTGATCATATCTCTTCTTTCCTCCAATTTTACTGACTTCTATTGTAAACAATCCTGGTACTGCCGTCAACACCAGACTGTTTTTTAGAACATCAGACAAGCTCGGATGCATTTTGGGAAACCCTGGCCTTGGCCAGGATTTTCTTTTCCTGCTCTATAGCCTGTTTCTCCAGGTCTTCCACTTCTTTTCCTATTCTATCTACATATTCCTGGTCCTTAATAGATTCCAGGTTGATCTTTACATTAAATCCGGCCCCCAAAACCGCTGTTCTGGCCATCATAGCTGCTACAAGAGCATCTGTCACCGCAGTTTTATTTCCTTTTGTTACCATGGTCTCTGCATAAGGCAGGATCTGGCAGGCTGTCTTTGCCACAGATAAAGGAACTGCCACCGCTGCCTTCAAACCGTTCTGCATAGCTTCTGTTCTGGCTGCTTTTTCTTCTTCTGTTTCCTTGGGAAGAGCCAGGGCCTGCATATACTGGTCAAAGGACTCACTGTCTCTTTTAATATCATCCAGAAGCTGATCCCGGACCGGCCTCATAACCTCAATAGCCGCCTTCATTTCCTCTTCTGCTTCTGCGTATTTTTTCTTTCCGATCGTCAAGCCTGCCACCATTTCCGTAAGGGCTGCCGCCAGAGAACCGGCGAGGGCGGAAATACTTCCGCCCCCTGGTACTGGTTCATGAGAGGCTGTCTGCATGGCAAAGTGTTGAATTGTCATATTTTTCATGGCATTTACCTCTTATTTATACACTCATTAAAGTCTTGTCTCTAATACCTGTTTGGACTCAAAGCCTTCCAGTCCTAAATAGTATTCTGCGCAGTCTACCAGGGCCTGAAGGGGGATCAGACCTACCACTTCACTTCCCAGTACGTTGACACCATAGCGTCTTGCTTCCATACGTACAGTCTCAAATACAGTATATACAGAAGTCTTGGTGTAATCTGTCAGATTCATGGATACCTGGGCAATGTTCCGGTCTTCCAGAATAACGCCCATAGCTTTGCAGTAACGAAAGCCGCCTTTGATATAGCGGATCTTGTCTGCAATCTTTTTTGCGATCTCCAGATTAGAGGTATCCAGGTTGATGTTGTAAGCGATCAGAGGCATTCTGGCGCCGATGGCTGTAACACCCCCTGTAGGATGAATCGTATCCGGGCCAAAATCCGGTTTCCACATAGGATCTTTCATCTTTTCTGCCATACCTTCAAACTGTCCCTGGCGGACTTTTGCCAGATTCTCTCTGTGGGGAGCCGTGGCAGATTTTTCATAGAGGAAGAATGGCTGTCCGAATTTTTCAGAAGCTTCCCTGGCAACCCTTTTTGCCAGGGCATCTGCCTCTTCTACAGTCGTATTCCGGATAGGAATGAAAGGAACTACGTCTACACAGCCCATACGAGGGTGCTGTCCCTGATGTTTTGTCATATCGATAAGCTCTACTGCCTTTCCGATAGCCGCAACCATTGCCTGTCCCAGAGGCTCCGGCTCTCCGATCACAGTAACAACACTTCTGTTGTGATCTTCATCAGAGCTGTAGTCCAGCAGCTTCACACCTTCCACATTCCGGAAGCAGTCTACGATTCTCTCGATTTTTTCTTTGTCTCTTCCTTCACTGAAATTTGGTACGCATTCCATAATCTTATCCATGGTCCTGTTCTCCTTTATCTCTTATGCTATTCCATGTTTTATATCCATTCTTTGTGGTAAACGGTTTCACCCTTCTTTATTACTGTTTCCACCAGGTTGATTCCCGTGTGGTAAGGCAGATAATAAATAGAAGGATACTTGAGAAATACCATATCCGCCTGTTTTCCCGGTTCAATGCTGCCGATCCTGTCTGCCCGGTCAACAGCCGCCGCCCCGTTAATGGTCAGGGCTGTGATCACTTCTTCCACAGACATGTTCATGTAAATACAGCCCAGAGCGATCAGCAGAGGAATGGAATTCGTAAAACAGCTTCCCGGATTCAGATCAGAAGCAATTGCCACTGCGCAGCCTTCATCGATCATTTTTCTTCCCGGGGCATACTCTTCTTTCAGGCAGAAAGCCGTAGCAGGAAGAAGGGTGCTGATCACCCCGGATTCCTTCATCTGCCGGATCCCCTCGTCAGAAGCCTTCAGAAGATGATCCGCAGATACGGCTCCTACTCTTGCAGCTAACTGAGCGCCTCCCAGAGGATACATCTCATCTGCATGGATCTTCAGCTTAAATCCCATCTCTTTCGCCTTTGTCAGATAGTATTCAGAATCTTCAATATTGAAAACATTCTGCTCTGTAAAAATATCTGCAAATTCCGCCAGTCCTGCTTCCCGGACTTTCGGCATGACATTGCGGACCATATCATCCAGAAACTCCCTCTCTTTTCCCTTCCATTGGGGAAGAACGCTGTGAGGTCCCAGGAAGGTCCTTACAATATCTACCGGATGTTCTTCATCCAGTTCTTTCATGACGCGAAGCTGTTTCAGCTCCGTATCGCAGTCCATTCCATATCCGCTTTTGCCTTCTACGGTGGTGACTCCGAACTCCAGCATACGGTTCAGACGGTCCCGTCCCGTTTCTTTCAACTCCTCTTCTGACGCATTCCGGGTGGGCGTCACTGTAGCGTTAATGCCTCCGCCCCTTTCCAGAATGGACATGTAGCTGTCCCCTTTTAATCTCCAGGAAAACTCATCTGCCCGGTATCCGCCGAAGATAAAGTGGGTATGGGAATCTACAAATCCTGGAAGGACAGTTTTTCCTGAAGCGTCCAGGACTTCGTATTCTTCTATGTTGATCTTCTGATCCAGTTCTTCTGTGGACCCCACTTCTATGATCTTATCGTCATGGATCAGCACGCCCCCGTCCCGGATCAGGCCGATATCCCGCATTTCTTTCCCGAATTTCGGTGCCTTTCCCCGGCAGGTAACCAGTTCAGAGGCATGACGTATATATCTTTTTTTCATTTCCTCCTCCTGTTATGCAGCAATGATTTAGTGATGTTTATGGTGGTGAACTTCCGGAACCACATCCCTGCATACTCTCTCAATGAGTTCTTCCCTGGCCAGATAAGGCATGGTGATGTAATCCTGTCCCTTTCTCTTCTGGTTGTACTCTGCTACAGTCTCGATGGAATGTTCACATCTGCCCCAGCTTCTTCTGGCAACACCGATCATAGTATCCCACGGAATGGCTGCATTGATGATCTCATCTACCCTCTCGCTGCCGTCCAGCACCAGACCGAATCCGCCGTTGATGGCTTTACTGATACCTACGCCCCCGCCGTTATGAAGAGCTACCAGGCTCATGCCTCTGGCTGCGTTTCCTGCATAACACTGTACCGCCATATCTGCCGTAATGTTGGAACCATCATAGATATTAGAAGTTTCTCTGTAAGGAGAATCGGTTCCGCCGGTATCGTGGTGGTCCCGTCCCAGCATAACCGGTCCGATCTCTCCCTTTCTGACCATTTCATTAAATTTCAGGGCGATATCTCTTCTTCCCAAAGCGTCCTGATACAAGATACGGCACTGGGTTCCAACTACCAGTTTATTTTTCTCAGCGTCACGGATCCAGATATAGTTATCTCTATCCTGGCTTCTTCTGTTTGGATCGATCACTTCCATAGCCGCATGGTCGGTCTTTCTCAGGTCCTCCGGCTTGCCGCTCAAGCAGCACCAGCGGAAAGGTCCGTATCCGTAATCGAAAAGCTCCGGTCCAAGAATATCCTCTACATAAGAGGGGAAGATAAATCCTTCACTGGTGTCCTCGCCGTTCTTGGCGATATCTTTTGCTCCTGCATCAAATACAGCCTTCATAAAGCTGTTGCCGTAGTCAAAGAAGTAAGCGCCTCTCTCTGCCAGAGTCTTGATCAGATGGTAATGTTTAATCAGTGTCTGATCTACCAGTTCGCAGAAACGTTCTTTATCATTTGCCAGCATTTCGGTTCTCTCTTCAAAGGTGAGACCCTGGGGGCAGTAACCGCCGTCATAAGGCACATGACAGGAAGTCTGGTCAGACAGCAGTTCGATCTTGATATTATTGTCCACTGCATACTGAAGCAGGTCCACAATATTTCCGTGGTAAGCGATAGAAATGGTTTCTTTCTTCTCCATATACTCCTGTGCAACCCTGAAAGCTTCTGCGGCATCTTCGATCACCAGGCTTACCCATCCCTGATCGTGGCGGGTCTTAATCCTGGAAGCGTCTACCTCTGCAACGATCCCGACACCTCTTGCGATCTCAATAGCTTTTGGCTGAGCACCACTCATACCACCAAGTCCGCTGGTAACAAAAAGATGTCCTGCCAGGTCTCCATCCTGAGGTACCCCCAGGAATTTTCGGCCTGCGTTAAGGATGGTATTGAATGTACCGTGAACGATTCCCTGGGGTCCAATGTACATCCAGCCGCCGGCTGTCATCTGTCCATAGGAAGAGCAGCCCATGGCAGTAGCTTTTGCCCAGTCCTCCGGATTATCAAACATACCAACCATAAGACCGTTGGTAACAATAACTCTTGGACTGGATTCATGAGATTTGAACAGTCCCATCGGATGTCCGCTCATCATGACCAATGTATGATGATGGGTCAGCTTCTCCAGATATTTCTTAATCAGCTGATACTGCATCCAATTCTGGCATACCTGTCCGGTCTCTCCATAAGTAACCAGTTCATAAGGATAAAGGGCTACTTCATGATCCAGATTATTATCGATCATTACCTGGAAAGCCTTTCCTTCGATACATTCTCCCTTATATTCATCAATAGGTTTTCCATAAATCCTCTCCTTTGGCATGAAACGGTATCCGTAAATACGGCCTCTTGTCAAAAGCTCATCTAAAAATTCGGGAGCCAACTGTTCGTGAAGTTCTTCCGGCACATATCTCAAAGCATTTGCTACTGCAAGTTTAATCTCTCTTTTATTCAGTGTCAGTTCTCTTTTCGGTGCTCTTCTTACGCCCTCTTTGAATACAGGGTACTCCGGAAGCACCGGATCCAGTTTAATTACCATTGCTTTTCCGATTTCCCCATTGTTCATTTTTCATCGTCTCCTTTACTTTTTTACGATTGTACCATTCATACAGTCTAAAAAACGTCTATTTCCTGTATATTCTCGCCTTTATGTAAAAAACTCTATACAAATGATCCATCACTTACATAGAGTTTTGTTGATCTTATTCTTTTAAGAAAGTTTTTCTCCCTGGAAATCCAGCCCGAATCCGTAGTCGTAACAGTTTCCCTCTTCATCAATATAGGCTTCCAGATCAAAGGCCACATCTTCCCGGTGTTTCTCCACTGTCTCCATGTCCCTGGGAAGCTGAACCGGCAGTCTCCCCTTAGGCACAGATACGCCAGCAGCCATATCCAACATGGCCTTGGTACTGACCCCGAATTCTGCCAGTATAGCGTCTGCATATGGTTCAAATTCACTGCACACCGTAGGGTTGTGCATGGTCAGGCAGACGATCACCGGTTTCTCTCCCATGGCCTTCTTGGTGTTGATCACCAGATCCAGATCTTCCTCATTGGCCGTATGTCCGGTTTTGCCCTGATAGGAACGGTTTCGATCATTTTCCCGCCAGGTACTTCCGGCAATACTGGTCTCTCTGGCATGCTCTGCCGTATAGGGGCGGTACTGAAGACTTATCGGCACATAAGTCCCATTCTCAAATCCTCCATCTGTAAGAGGACTTTCGATAAACACCAGAGCAGCGTCAGCCTCCTGGGGACTGTCTGCCCAGATAAAGTGCTTTTCCAGAAGCTCCCTGGAAACCGGCCGGATCTCCTGCTCCGGCAGCATGCCTCTGAAGAATCCCTTTCTCCCGCGGATATGCCGCTTAGGAACATAGACTCTGGTCTTTTCTTTCAGCGGCAGGATCCCTCCTTTATTCTTCAGGAGAACGATAGAATCCAGCTGGGCCTGGTAGCCGGCTTTTACATATTCCTCCGCTCCCACGGTCTTTTTACTCTCTTCCTCCTCCAGATAAGGGTTTTCAAAAAGTCCTGTACGGAAAATATTCATCAGGATCCGTACAGCAGATTCTTCCATCCGCCTGCGCATGGTTTCTTCTCCGTACAGATCACAGCCGATCCGATAAGCTTCCATCACCGGCTCCTTATCCTGATTGCCGCCGAACTGGTCTACGCCGTTCATAATGATCCGCAGATGTCTCTGGGCCACGCTCAGATCCTCCACGCCGTAGCAGCGGCTTCCGAAAGCATCCAGATCCGGATCCGGGTCTCCCGTAATATCCCAGTCCGTACATACCACACCCTCGTAGCCGTACTTTTCCCGAAGAAGATCTTTAATCATATATTCACTGTAGGAATTTCCCACATTCTCATGATTTTTCTTGTCCTGATCCCAGGAAACGGTGTAGTAGGGCATAACCGAAGCCGCCTTCTTTGTGGGCCCCTCCAGTTGAAAAGCACCTTCTGTAAAAGGCTTCAGATGTTCCTCAAAGTTTCCTCCGGGATAAACGGCAAACTGCCCGAAAGCATAGTGGGCGTCTCTGCCTCCTTCTCCTGTTCCCCCTCCCGGCCAGTGCTTAACCATAGCATTGACGCTGTGTTTTCCCCAGCCATCTTCTGTGCCTTCCGTTGTCTGGAGACCGTCGCAGTAGGCTTTTGTCATCTCTACCGTCTTTTCCCGGTCCGGTCCCATAGTATCCTGGAGGCGCATCCACCTGGGATCTGTAGCCAGATCGATCTGAGGGCCAAGTGCAGTGGTGATCCCCAGGGCCCGGTATTCTTTAGAAGCAATTTGAGCAAATTCTTTTACTCTCTCCGGGTCAAAAAGGGCCGCCATTCCGATCCCCTCCGGCCATTTGGAAACTTCTCCTGCACCGCTTTTATATTCTGCCTCGCTGTCCGCAGCTCCATGACGGGGATCTGAAGAAAAATTCACCGGGATTCCGAAGGGCAGATTTTCTGTATAAGCCTGGACAGAATTCTGCCAGCGCACCGCTGTCTCCGTATCCTGATAAGTGCTGACCAGCACATGGCGGATATGATCCTCTTTCAGGAATTTCTTCTGTTCATCGCTCATCTCCCAGGGATCACAGCCGCTGTCTGGAAAGTCTGTTCCCTTATAGGTTCCGGGGAAAGGACTTCCCGGCAGTCCCGGCACCATCTGATGGGGAGAATAAAGCATCAGGCCGGCGATCATCTCCACCGGAAGCCTTGCCGCCAGATCCCTGGCCCGCGCTTCATAAGGCAGTCTCCAGTCTTCATAGGGAAGAAGCTCTCCGGTTCCCGCCAGGTCCTTAAAGACGCAGCCTTCCACTACAAGGACTTTATCCCCTGCAGTACCGATCCTTGGCCCCTTTTCATTTTCATATAATACATATCCCTTTTTTACTTTCCTGCTGTACATAAAAACCTCCTTGACACCATGATAAATCCTTCTGTCTATCATGGTGCCAAGGAGGCAACTATCCGTCAACAGCAGCGGTAGACTTTTGTCTCATAACCTTTCAGCACTGCCTGTCCCTGTACTTTTTCTTCTGTATCCATATCTTCCACAGGTACTTTTAACACGATCCTCTGCTCTTCCGGAGAATAATTCAGTACCATAAGATATTGTTTTCCATCTTTTTCTCTCACACCAAGTTCACAGTCCTGAGGAAGTTCTGCCAGATCCTTAAAGGCTGACAAAGCTCCTGTATAGGCCAGGAAATCTTTAATGTTTTCTCTGGTAAAAGTTCCACCGAAATGAAGAACTTTTCCTTTTCCCCACTGATGTTCCACCAAAGCCGGGCGGCCCTGATAGTAATTGGAGGAATAGGAAGCCAGCACTTTTGTCTCCGGGCCTGCTGCCAGGATATCGTTAAAGATTCCTGTTTCCACCTGTTTTCCATTCCAGTCCATGGAAACCTCATCATCTGCCGGTCCCACAAAAGTAAATTCTTCTACAGTGCTTCCGGTAATATCCTTTAAAAGTCCCGGCATAACGTCCATGACGCACTTGCCTGTTTCGTCCTTCAGTCCGGTACGGGCTCCCAGGATCAGGCAGCCTCCCTGCTCCACATAGCTGCGTAAAAGCTGAACCTTTTTCTCAGATAAGATCATGGGATGAGGATAAATAAGCACCGGATATCTCAGTAGCTCCTCTGTTTGTGTAGAATCCAGGAGATACACATAATCCATAGGGGTATGGCTTAACTGTGCGCCGATAAAGATCTCCTCTTCACTGCTCCAGGCCAGTCTCTGGTGCCATTTATCTACCTGGGCATCCCAGATATTGCTGTAATCTCTCACTACACCAAAGGCAGCCTTATACTCGGCTCCTGTAATCTCCCTGATCTTTTCCACCCGGTCGTGGATTTTCTTTAACTCAGCCAGTTTCCGGTTATCCCGGTTGTCATAATCCAGGATACCATGCCAGTAGATCTCTGTTCCCATGGTGCAGGTACGCCATCTGAAAAAGCTGACATAATCTGCTCCGTGGGCAATACTCTGCATGGCCCACAACATCATCTGCCCCGGTTTTGGAGCCGGCGCTTCCAAACGGGTATTCCAGCCATTAGCCCCTGACTGCTGCTCCATGATCCCGAAATGAGGACAGATAGAGCGTACCTCTGTCAGCTTATCACTCCATCTCCTGTCATTGAGATTTTTCGAATGCTTAGGATCCTCAATAAGGCAATAGGCAAAGTTAGGGTAGGAATCATAGGTATAAACATCCAGGGCTGTATCTGTCATTTCGTGATTATCCAGGTTCTGGAACATGCCGTTGGTGGTAATGAAATCTCCCGGCTTGATATATTTTCTCAAAATATCGCTCTGCATTTTACAGAAACTGATAGCGCTGTCGGATACAAAGCGGATATAATCCAGCATTTCATGTGGATTTGTAGAATTATGTATAGTCAGTCTTGGTACATATATCTGTTCCCACTGAGTATATTCCTGATTCCAGAATACAGCTCCCCAGGCCCTGTTCAGTTCTTCCAGGGTTCCGTATTTTTTCTTTAAAAACTCCCGGAAAGCCAGGGTATCGCTGTCTGAATAAAATTCCGCAGTCCCACAGTTAATCTCATTATCAATCTGCCAGCCTATGACACTTTTATGGGGCGCATAATGCTCTCCGAATTTTTCCACGATCCTGGCGCTTAACTCCCGGTACACCTTAGAATTATAATTGTAATGCCGGCGCATACCATGGCGGTACCTGGCGCCGTCGATCCGACAGTTTAAAACCTCCGGATATTTGTCCGTCAGCCAGGCGGGAGGCGTAGCCGTAGGGGTTCCGAAGATTACCTTCATCTCCGTCTGAGCCACGACCTCCAGGAAATCATCAAAAAATTCAAAAGTAAATTCTCCCTCTCTGGGTTCCACCTTGCTCCAGGCAAACTCTCCGATACGGATGGTCCGGATTCCATTTGCCAACATTCTGTCCAGATCTTCCCTCCAAAGCTTTCTGTCCCAATGCTCCGGATAATAACAGGTTCCCAGAGACATTTCTTTCCATTGATAGTTTTGTGCTTTTCTCATAATACCTCCATTTTTCTCTTTGATATTTATTCCTGCGGGCAACAAGCCAGGGGGACAGGCTTGCCTGTCCATTTGACGACTGCCGCAAGAGTCTAATACCCCGATACCTGTGTCGTTACTGTTTTAATACTCTGCATACCTGCATCGGAATCTTTGACCTTTTCTTGTAAAGGAATCGAAAACCGGATTTCTGTCCCTTTATTTTTTTTACTTTTTATATACAAACGGCTGTTTTCACCATAGCATAAAATCAACCTTCTGTATACATTTTTTATTCCAATAGATTTACTTGTATCATTTTCCTCACATTGTTCATAAAGTATCTCTATTTCTCTTTCCGACATACCCACTCCGTCATCCGCTATCAGGAAATAAAGCTTTTCTCCCTGCTTTTTGATCCGGAGCAAAAGTTTGCCTTTTTCTACTTTGGGTTCCAGCCCATGGATAATTGCATTTTCTATTAATGGCTGAAGGATAAAGTTAGGTACTTGATAATCTTCCAAATTCTCATCGATCTGATAATCCACAGAAATCTTATCCCCAAATCTTTGCTCCTGAATATACAGGTAGTCCTTTACCGTAGACATTTCCTCTTTCAAAGAAATAAAACTCTCTTTTTTGATCGTAGCACGCAGCAGTTCTGCCAAAGCAATACTCATCTCCGATACATCGGTATTTCCTTCTCCCAATGCCTTCCAGCTTATCGTGTCTAAAGCATTATATAAAAAATGGGGATTAATCTGCATTTGCAGAAATTCCAGTTCTGCCTGTTTCTGAGCCAGTTCCATTTTATACACTTTTTCAATAAGCGTTTCAATGTTTTCCGCCATTCTATTATATTCTGTACCAATCATGCCAATCTCGTCCTGGGTAATTACCTTTACCCTGGGATAACGGTTCTCTTTCCCCAAGGTTTTCATGCTTTCCAGTAATTCTCGGGTCGGTTTTGCAATGCGTAATGTGGCAATCCATACAAAAAGGAGACTGATTCCCAGCATAGCAAGGACTACCAACGCCGTTATTATGATCCGCCGCTTCATATTTTTATAAAATTCTTTTACAGACACTGTCTGAACCAACGTCCAGCAGTTTGGCATTTCGTCTCCTACATAGTAGAAAGCCTGGGTACTGTTCAGCATATCATAAACAGCTTTATCCTGCTTTCTCAGAATCTGTATATCCATAGGAAATTCTGTTCCCTGATAGGGACTGTTATTTGTAGACATAATCCTGCCCTGATCATTTACTATGTAGGAAGCCGCTGAATATTCCGTAGAATTATCTTCCAGAATAGAGGAAAAATATGAATTCTCATATACGATATTAATATACCCTATGGGTTTCATAGTATCAAAATCCAGGATTGCTTTAGCCACACAGATACGATCCGTATCCCCTGCCAGTCCCCAAAGACTGGTGCCGTTAGCTTCATAGATTTCTTCCTCTGTAAAACCAAAAAGAGTTCCTATTGTTTCCTCTTTCTTTACGGAAAATTCAATTCCTTCCAAAGAAATCACACTGACAGAGACCACATAGGAGGCATAAAGTCCCTCTGTTGCCAGTTCTCTTTCGATCTTCTGTCTGCACTGCTGCAGCCCAAAGGTATCCAGTGGTTCTTCATTTACAATTTTCAGCTGATCCTGTATAGTTTGGCTTGTCAGAATCTGTAGATTAATGTCTTCGATTTTCTGGATATTATTTTCCAGGTTATTGGTAGTCTGTCGGGTGATGTCTTTTAAATAAACCTGGGAAAGAGCAGAATAGCCGTTTCGGAAAACAAAAATGAATAACGCTGCAATTCCCAGTCCGGTAAGGCTGATAAGTACTGCAAAAATCATCATCATTCTTTTCCGGATGCTTGTAGGACTTTTTTCCCTCGCTTTTTTCCATGTAGTCATTGTCTGTCCTCAGTCATTTCTAAAATTCGTTTTATCGTATAATGCTGTTTTTCCCTTTCCTGTCTACGAAATTCCCCCGGGCTGCAGCCAAAAGTTTTCTTGAAGACTTGGCTAAAATATTTCTGGTCACTGAATCCTGTCAGTTCACATACAAAATGGATTCTGGCATTATCCTGTTCCAGAAGCTTCACCGCTGCTGTCAGCCTAATGCTGTTCAGTATCGTACTAAAAGAGTATCCTGTTTCCTTTTTTATCATCCTGGAAAGATATGCTGCAGAAAAATGATATTTTTCCGCCAAAGAATTCAGAGAAATTTCTTTGGCGTAATTTGCCGCCATATCCTGAAGAATCTCCATAGTCTGACGGTTGGCCCTCTGGAACAGCCAAGGCATTTGTTCCCCCAGATCCAGAGAGCCGGAAGCAGTCTCATATTTTCTCACAACTTCTGCTTTGTACCGTTTTCTCTCCAGAGCCTGGAGCACTCTTTCAACAGTTTCAAGAATATCTTTTCTCCGGATAGGTTTTAACAGATAATCCGAAACCTGATTTCGGATAGCTCTTCTGGCGTACTCAAAATCAGAATAGCCGGTGAGAAAAATAACCGCTGTATCCATAGAACATTCCTTGATATACTCCGCAAGTTCCAGTCCGGAAAGCCCCGGCATTTTTATGTCGCTGATAACGATATCTATTCACTCTGCTTTCAGGATTTCCTTCGCTGCCAGTCCGTTTTCTGCCTGATATACTTCCTCAATCCCTATGTTCTTCCACGGAAGAGACAGAAGTCCGTTTCGGATCGTCTGCTCGTCATCTGCAATCAATAATTTCATTTTTCCCACCTGCCTGTCTTTAACCTTTTACAGCTCCTGCGACCATACCCTCCATGATATGTCTGTGCAGCCATATATACACAACGATACTTGGTATGATGGTAATAATAACAGCAGCGATCTCCACTACATAGTTTGTAGCATACTGCCCCTGGAATTCTGTAAGACCTACCGGCAGAGTCATCTTTGATGAATCCGTCAGGAAAATTTGAGGCAGAAGCAGATCATTCCAGATGTTAATAAATGTTACTACTGCCACCGTCACAATGGATGATTTTGATATAGGCATAATGATCTTAAAAAATATCTGATAGATATTACATCCATCCATTACCGCAGCTTCTTCCATTTCTTTGGGAAGAGAGCCCATAAATCCTGTCATAATAAAAATCGCCATAGGGAACGCAATTCCTATATGGGGAATAATAATCGCCAGATGTGTATTTAAAAGTCCCATTTTATTAAACATTGAAAATAAGGGAACCACCATAGCATACACCGGAATCATCATTCCCAGCAAAAACACATTCAGGGTCAGTTTTGCCAGCTTCCACTGCATACGGGTGATGGCGTAGGACACCATGCTGCTAAGAATAACCGCCACTATCACAGCTGATACGGCAATGATAACAGAGTTTCCGAAATATTGCAAAATGTGCCCTTCCTGGATTGCCTGAATATAGTTTACCAGGCTGAAACTTTCCGGCAGTCCCCAAGGATTTGCATACAGCTCTGAATTTGTTTTAAAAGAACTCAGCAGAAGCCAAAACAGGGGATACAGGCAGAGAATGGTAAAAAATATCAGACAAACATATTTCAGTACTAAGAATACTTTTTCTTTTGGTGATAATTTCATATGAACCTCCCTCCTTAATACTCAATAGGCTCTGTCCGGAATACAAAGTTAGACAGAAGTACAGAGCACATACATAGAATCAGCAGGATTACGCCGATACCAGCTGCATATCCATATTTCAGGGTACGGAAACCCTGGTAAAACATATAAGTAGACATAAGTTCTGTAGCATGGTTTGGACCGCCTCCGGTCATAACAGATACCAGATCATAGTACTTCAGAGATCCGGTAATAATCAATACCGCATCCACCTTCAAAATAGGTTTTATTAATGGGAATGTAATAGACTTAAATTGTACCCACTTACTTGCCCCGTCGATCTCTGCTGCCTCATAATAGGACTCTGGAATGTTTTTCATAGCCGCAATCTGAATAATCATATGATAACCAACAAACTGCCACATAACTACTATAATGATACAAAACAAAGCTGTATTCTTATCTGCCAGCCATACATGCTGAAGACTTCCCAGTCCGATAATTTCCAGGAATTTATTGACCAATCCGAATTCAGAATTGTATACAAATGTCCAGGTAAGACCAACTGCTACACCGCAGATGACACTGGGCAGGAAAAATACTGTCTGGAAGAAATGACTTCCTTTAATCTTTTGGAATAAAATATTTCCAAAAAACAGTGCCAAAGGAAGGTGGGCGATCAGAGATCCGATCACCATAAGGATATTATTTCCCAGAGCTTTGGTAAAAGTACCGTCCTTAAACAGGTTCACATAGTTTTGGATTCCCACAAATTTACTGGGGCTCATAAGGTCTGTCTGCAGAAAGCTGACATACACATTATAGGCAATAGGAATCAGTACAAAAACCGCATAGATCAAAAAGGCAGGCAGTACAAAAACTGCTATACTCTTTTTATTTCCTAATACTTTATTCATAACATTCCTCCGTTTTCCTTATTTAATGACGGAGCTGAACCAGTATGTGTCCAGCTCCGCATCTTAATCTTTATCGGCCTGCATTGTCCTCTGCGAACTGCTGTAGGGAATCGAAGGCCGTCTGTGCATCTTCTCCTCCAAGTACCGCAACACAGGTATTGTTAAATTCCACACCCTCTCCGGCGCCAAACTGTCTGTCCCACCATGGGGTAAGACCCACCTGAGAATTCGAAATATTCAGCACATCGATCATAAGAGGAGAAAGTTTTGACTCGTCAATCTCATAATTTCCTGCCGGAATCCTTCCATAATCATATAAGAGAGAATCCTCACTCTCCTGAGACGTCCAGTATTTCAGGAATGCCACTGCTGCATCTTTGTTCTTACAGTTTTCTGAAACAGAAAAGCTGGTGTTTACGGATCCCACAGAAATATTATTGTACTGCGGATCATAAGCAGGCAGCACAAAAGCGCCTACATTATCGCCAATCTCACTTTTTGCACATTTGTCAGCGTCCCAAGCTCCCTGGAAATACATAGCTGCCTGTCCGCTGGTAAAGAGATCTGTAGATTCTTCCGGTCCCATTCCAATATAGCCGTCCTGGAAATATCCGTTATCCGCCATTTTCTTTACTTCTTCTGCCGCCTTTACATGGATTTCATTATTCCACGGTTCTGTGCCGTCACATACATCTGTAAAAAGCTGGTCTCCGGCCATTCCCCCTGCAATCTGCTGTACGAACTGAGCAGGGATCCAGGCATCGCTTCCGCACATAGTCATAGGTGTTACACCATTATCTTTCAATGTCTGACATACGTCTAAAAACTCCTCATAAGTAGTCGGTACTTCTACTCCATTTTCTTCAAAGATCTGCTTATTATAGAACATCACACAGAGAGATTTCTGGGTAGGCACCCCATAGTTCTTACCGTCATAAGCCAGCAAATCCAGGGTTCCGTCCGCAAAAGAATTTTTCCATTCCTGATCCTCTTCCAGGTAAGAAGTAATATCTGCTACTTTTCCGCCCTCTACAAAAGGCTGCAAATAAGACAGTTCCCAGGTAAGGAAAATGTCTGGAACTGCATTAGAAGCCATAAGAGTTGTCAGCTTTGTTTTATATTGCTCGTTTTCATAAAACTCAATTTCTACTGTAACTCCGTACTCGTTATTCTCAGAAAACTTCTCTGCAATGGCATTATACCCGTCAATGTATGTCTCCGCTTCCGTTCCCGCACACATAACTGTCAGGGTATCGCCACCTCCTGAACTGCCGGAACCGGATCCTCCTGAGGATGAGCCTCCTCCTCCGCATCCGGTCAGCAGCAGGCTCCCTGCTGTCAATGCTGAAAGCATTACCGCTACAATTTTTTTCTTCATTCTCGTTCCTCCTTTTTCTTTTTGATAATATAACTGTATCACTTATCATATTGACGAAACAGGTGTGTTTTTTACTTAAAAAGTTAAATATTTTGACCATTCTATATCTGTTTTTTCTTTTTATTATTAACTTTTGCACAATATAAGTGCAAAAAAACGCCGCAACAAGACATTTTCCAGCCTATTGCGACAGTTTTTCCTAAAGTTCCGCTCTGCAGATCCCCAACCGGCTTTGCTTTCGTGCTGCAACCCTGATTCCCGCTTTTGTATTCCACTGCTTAATCACTCCCACTTCATGCGGGTTTAACACAATGTCCCCGATCAATATCTCACTTCCCTCAATGCATTCTCCCTTATATTCATCAATGGGTTTTCCGTAAATTCTCTCCTTTGGCATAAAACGATATCCGTAAATACGGCCTCTTGTCAAAAGCTCATCTAAAAATTCGGGAGCCAACTGTTCGTGAAGTTCTTCCGGCACATATCTCAAAGCATTTGCTACTGCAAGTTTAATCTCTCTTTTATTCAGTGTCAGTTCTCTTTTCGGTGCTCTTCTTACGCCCTCTTTGAAAGTAGGGTACTCCGGAAGCACCGGATCCAGCTTAATTACCATTGCTTTTCCGATTTCCGCATTGTTCATTTTTCATCGTCTCCTTTACTTTTTTTACGATTTTACCATTTATACAGTCTAAAAAACGTCTATTTCTTGGTGATTTTTCAAAAAACCCACAACTTCTTTGGTGATTTTTACTTATTACTCTTTCTTCAATCTACTGTGATAAAGTGATTTTACACAAATTGACGTTTTATTGTCTCCTCCTCAGATAAAAGAACGCAAAAATACCGCCATATTTTCACAGCGGTATTTTTGCGTTCTTTATCTTTAGATTTTCGCAGAAAGCTCTTCCCCCTGGAAATTCAGTCCAAATCCATAGTCGTAACAATTTCCTGTTTCGTCTTTATAGACTTCCAGATCAAAAGCCACGTCCTCCTGATGTCTTTCCACCGTCTCCATATCTTTGGGAAGCTGTACCGGAAGTCTCCCTTTCGGGACAGCCCCGCCGGAGATCATATCCAGCACAGCTTTCGTGCTGACGCCAAATTCAGCCAGAATGGCATCTGCATACGGTTCAAATTCTCTGCATACCACGGGATTATGCATGGTCACGCAGACGATCACCGGTTTTTCACCCATGGTTTTTTTCGTATTTATCACCAGGTCCAGGTCTTCTTCATTGGCCGTATGTCCTGTCTTTCCCCTGTAAGAACGATTCCTGTCATTTTCCCACCAGTTACTTCCTGCAATACTTGTCTCCCTGGCAGTTTCCGCCTTATAAGGACGATACTGGAGACTGATAGGAACATAGGCGTCCTTTTCATATCCTCCGTCAGTCAGCGGACTTTCTATAAAGACTACTGCCGCATCTGCTTCCCTGGGGCTGTCTTCCCAGATAAAATATTCTTCCAGAAGCCCGACTCTTCCATCCGTCTGCGCATAGCCTCCTCCCCATACAGCTGGCAGCCCATATCATAGGCTTCCATAACCGGCTTCTTATCCTGATTGCCGCCGAACTGGTCTACTCCGTTCATGATGATACGTAAGTGTCTCTGAGCCACAGTCAGATTTTCTGTTCCATAGCATCGGCTTCCAAAATCATCCAGATCCGCGCCTGGGTCTGCAGTAATATCCCAGTCTGTGCAGACTACTCCGTCATAACCATACTTTCCTCTTAAGAGGTCCTTGATCATATATTCACTGTAGGAATTTCCCACGTTCTCATGATTTTTCTTATCCTGCTCCCAGGATACAGTATAATAAGGCATTACAGAGGCTGCTTTCTTTGTAGGTCCCTCCAGGCAGAAAGCTCCTTCTGTGAAAGGCTTCAGATGTTCCTCAAATTTTCCTCCCGGATAGACCGCAAACTGTCCGAATGCATAATGGGCGTCTCTGCCGCCTTCTCCGGTCCCTCCTCCCGGCCAGTGTTTTACCATAGCGTTGACGCTGTGTTTTCCCCAGCCGTCTTCTGCATCTTCTGTAGTCTGAAGGCCGTCGCAGTATGCTCTTGTCATCTTTACTGTCCTCTCCCAATCCAGCCCCAGGGTATCCTGGAGCCGCATCCACCTGGGATCTGTGGCCAGATCGATCTGAGATCCCAAGGCCGTGGTGATCCCCAGGGCCCGGTATTCTCTGGAAACGATTTCAGCAAATTTCTTCACTCTTTCCGGATCAAAAAGGGCTGCCATCCCGATTCCTTCAGGCCATTTGGAAACTTCTCCTGCTCCGCTTTTATACTCTGCCTCACTGTCTGCTGCGCCATGACGGGGGTCTGACGAAAAATTCACCGGGATTCCAAAAGGCAGGGCCTCTGTATAGGACTGAACAGAGTTCTGCCAGCGTACAGCTGTCCTGGTATCCTGATAGGCGCTGACCAGTACATGACGGATATGGTCCTGGGACAGAAACTCCTACTGCTGGTCACTCATCTCCCAGGGCTCACAGCCGCTGTCTGGAAAATCTTTTCCCTTATATTTTCCAGGGAAAGGACTGTCCGGCATTCCTGGAACCATCTGATGAGGAGAATAAAGCATCAGGCCGGCAATCATCTCCACCGGAAGTCTGGCAGCCAGGTCTTTTGCCCGTTCTTCATATCCCAGTCTCCAGTCTTCATATGGAAGAAGCTCCCCTGTTCCAGCCAGATCTTTAAAGACGCATCCGTCCTGGATGATCACTCTGTCTTTAGAGGTGCCGATTTCAGGTCCGTTTTCATTTTGGTACAACACATACCCCTTTTTCACCTTTTTGCTGAACATAAAAACCTCCTTGATAACATATGTTTCGTTTATAACTACCATGTTACCAAGGAGGTTCTGATACGTCAACAGCAGCAGTAGACTTTTGTCTCGTATCCTTTTAGCACTGCCTGCCCCTGAACCTTATCTCCTGTATCCAGGTCTGTCACCGGCACCTTCAGCACAGCCTTCTGTTCTTCTGGAGAGTAATTTAAAATGATGATATATTGCTTTCCATCCTTTTCTCTTACACAGAGTTCGCACATTTCCGGCAGTTCCACCATCTCTTTAAAAGCTGAAAGAACTCCCCCATAGGCCAGAAAATCTTTTATATTTTCTCTTGTAAAGGTTCCTCCAAAATGCAGGACTTTTCCTTTTCCTGTATGATTCTCGATCAGCGCAGGACGGCCCTGATAATAATTAGAAGAATAGGAAGCCAGTACTTTGGCTCCAGGGCCTGCTGCAAGAATATCGTTAAAGATTCCTGTCTCTACCTGTTTACCCTCCCATTCCATAGAAACCTGGTCATCTGCCGGACCTAGAAAGGTAAATTCTTCTACTGTAGTTCCTGTGATATCTTTCAGAAGTCCCGGCATCACATCCATGACGCACTTCCCTGTCTCGTCCTTTAATCCGGTGCGGGCTCCCAGGATCAGGCAGCCGCCTTCTTCTGCATAGCGTCTGAGAAGCTCTGCCTTTTTCTCTGACAGGATCATAGGATGCGGATAAATAAGTACCGGATATTTCAGCAGTTCTTCCACTTCTGTGGAATCCAGAAGGTACACATAATCCATAGGCGTATGGCTTAACTGAGCCCCTATAAAAATTTCTTCCTCACTGGTCCAGGCCAGCCTCTGGTGCCATTTATCCACCTGGGCGTCCCATACATTACTGTAATCCCGTATCACTCCAAAGGCAGCCTTGTACTGGGCCCCGGTGATCTCTTTCATTTTTTCTACTCTCTGATGGATTTTCTTCACTTCCGCCAGTTTCCGGTTGTCCCTGTTATCATAGTCCAGGATACCATGCCAGTAGATCTCTGTTCCCATAGTACAGGTCCGCCACCTAAAGAAGCTTACATAGTCTGCGCCGTGGCCGATACTCTGCATAGCCCAAAGCATCATCTGTCCCGGTTTGGGAGCCGGAGCTTCCATGCGGGTATTCCATCCGTTGGCACCTGACTGCTGCTCCATAATACCAAAGTGAGGGCAGATAGAACGGACTTCTGTCAGCTTGTCACTCCAGCGTCTGTCATTCAGATTTTTGGAATGCTTTGGATCTTCGCAGAGACAGTAGGCGAAGTTTGGATAGGAATCATAAGTATAAACATCCAGGGCTTCGTCTGTCATAGCATGATTGTCCAGATTCTGGAACATACCATTGGTCGTAATAAAGTCTCCCGGCTTGATATATTTTCTTAAAATATCACTTTGCATCTTGCAGAAACTAATAGCGCTGTCTGATACAAACCGGATATAATCCAGGGTCTCATGGGGATTCGTGGAATTATGTATGGTAGTTCTGGGAACATACACCTGTTCCCACTGGGTATACTCCTGATTCCAGAACACTGCGCCCCAGGCCTTGTTCAGTTCTTCCAGAGTTCCGTATTTCTTCTTCAGAAATTCCCGGAATGCCAGAGTGTCGCTCTCAGAATAAAACTCCGCTACCTCACAGTTGATCTCATTGTCGATCTGCCAGCCCACTACATTTTTATGTGGAGCATAGTGTTCTCCGAATTTTTCCACGATTTTGGCACTGAGCTCCCGGTACACTTTGGAATTATAATTGTAATGCCGGCGCATACCGTGACGGTATTTTACCCCATCCATGCGGCAGTTTAAAACTTCCGGATACTTATCTGTCAGCCAGGCAGGCGGTGTGGCCGTAGGCGTTCCGAAAATCACCTTCATCTCTGTCTGAGCTACCACCTCCAGGAAATCGTCAAAAAATGCAAAGGTAAACTCCCCTTCTCTGGGTTCCACTTTGCTCCATGCAAACTCTCCAATACGAATTGTGTGGATACCATTTGCCAGCATCCTGTCCAGATCTTCCTTCCACAGGTTTCTGTCCCAGTGCTCCGGATAATAGCAGGTCCCCAGGGACAGTTCTTTCCATTGATAGTTTTGTGCTTTTCTCATAATACCTCCGTTTTTGTTTCCTTTTTCCATTCCTGCAGAGGAATGGAAAACTGGATTTTTGTTCCTTTGTTCTTTTCACTTTTTATATTCAGACGGCTTTCCTCACCATAACAGAGGATCAGCCTTCTGTACACATTTTTAATTCCGATAGATTTCCCTGTGTCACCCTCTTCACACTTCTGATACAGAGTCCCTATCTCTTTCTCTGACATTCCTTCTCCGTCGTCTTCGATACAAAAATAAAGTCTGTTGCTTTCTCTTTTTATCCGGATTAGAAGGCTTCCCTTTCCGATCTTCGGTTCCAGTCCATGGATGATCGCATTTTCAATCAACGGCTGAAGGATAAAATTGGGAACCTGATATTTATCAGCCTCTTTTTCCACCTGATAAATAACCGTTATTTTATCGCCGAATCTCTGCTCCTGAATAAAAAGATAATCTCTGACTGTAGACATTTCCTCCTTAAGAGGAATAAAGCTTTCTTTTTTTATGGTCGCACGCAGAAGCTCCGCTAAGGCAATGGTCATCTCAGACACATCCATGTTCCCTTCTCCTAATGCTTTCCAGCTTATCGTATCCAGTGCATTATATAAAAAATGAGGATTAATCTGCATCTGAAGGAATTCCAGTTCCGCCTGTTTCTGAGCCAGCTCCATTTTATACACTTTCTCAATCAGAGTCTCAATATTTTCTGCCATTTTATTATATTCCGTACCGATCATCCCAATCTCATCCTGAGTAACCACTCGAACTCTCGGGTACCGATTTTCCTTTCCGAGAGTCTTCATACTCTCCAGCAGCTCTCTCGTAGGTTTTGCGATCCTTAGTGTTGCGATCCAAACGAAAAGAATACTGATACCCAGCATTGCAAGAACAACCATAGCCACAGCGACAATCTGTCTGTTCAGATTTCCATAGAATTCTTTTACCGAAACTGCCTGTACCAGAGTCCACTGGTTAGGCATTTCATTCCCCACATAATAGAAAGCCTGGGTACTGTCCAGCATATCATATACCGCTACGTCTTTTTCTCTCAGGGTCTGGATCTCCATGGGGAATTTCGTTCCCTGATAGGGACAGTTGTTCGTAGACATGATTCTTCCTTCTTCATTTACTATATAGGAAGCTGCAGAATATTCCGTTGAATTGTCTTCCAAAATAGATGAAAAATAAGAATTCTCATATACAATGTTTATGTAACCAATAGGACGCATCGTATCAAAGTCCAGTATAGCTTTTGCCACGCAGATCCTGTCCGTATCACCTGCCAGTCCCCATAGGCTGGTTCCGTTAGCTTCATAAATCTCTTCTTCTGTAAATCCAAAAAAAGTTCCTATTGTTTCTTGTTTTTTTACAGAAAATTCAATTCCTTCTAAGGAAATCACGCTGACAGAAACTACATACGAAGCATAAAGGCCGTCAGTGGTCAATTCTCTTTCAATTTTTTGTCTGCACTGTCTCAGTCCATAAGTATCTAATTTTTCTTCATTTACAATCTTCAGTTGATCCTGTACAGTCTGACTTGTGAGAATCTGTAAATTAATATCTTCTATCTTCTGAATATTATTTTCCAGATTATTGGTCGTCTGGCGAGTAATATCCTGTAAATATACCTGAGAAAGAGAGGAATATCCGTTTCTGAAAGCGAAAATAAAAGTACCTGCAATCCCCAGGCCTGTAAAACTGATAAGAACTGCAAATATCAGCATCATTTGTTTTCTGATACTTGTGGGGCCTTTTTTTCTTATTCTTTCTCTGCGGTCACTGTCTGCTTTCAGCCATTTCCAAAATTCTTTTAATCGTATAATGCTGTTTCTCCTTTCCCTGCCTGCGGAATTCTCCCGGACTGCATCCGAAGGTTTTCTTAAATACCTGGCTAAAATATTTCTGGTCGCTGAATCCTGTCAGATCACAGATAAAATGAATCCTGGCATTATCCTGCCCCAAAAAATTCACCGCCGCAGTCAGCCTTATACTGTTCAGTATAGTACTAAAAGAATATCCTGTCTCCTTTTTTATCATTCTGGAAAGATATCCTGCCGAATAATGGTACTTTTCAGCCAGGGAATTCAGAGAAATTTCTTTTGCATAATTAGCCGCCATATCCTGAAGGATTTCCATAGCCTGCCGATTTGCCCCCTGAAACAGCCAGGAAACCTGCTCCCCAAAGTCCATAGATCCTGACGCTGCCTCATATTTTCTTACTACCTCTGCCCGGTATCGTTTTCTCTCCAGAGTCTGAATAACTCTCTCTACAGTTTCAATGATATCTTTTCTCCGAATAGGTTTCAGCAGATAATCTGAAACCTCATTTCTGATAGCTCTTCTGGCATACTCAAAATCAGAATAGCCGGTGAGAAAAATAACTGCAGTATCCATGGAACATTCCTTAATGTATTCCGCCAGTTCCAGCCCGGAAAGCCCGGGCATTTTAATATCACTGATAACAACGTCAATTTTTTCCTCTGTAAGTATCTCCTTTGCTGTCAGTCCGTTTTCAGCCTGATATACCTCTTCAACCCCAATATCTTTCCAGGGAAGAGATAACAGACCATTACGGATAATCTGTTCATCATCAGCAATCAGTAATTTCATTTTTCTCACCTGCCTGTCGTTAACCTTTTACCGCTCCTGCAACCATACCTTCCATAATATGTCTGTGCAGCCAGATATACACAACAATACTTGGTACGATGGTAATAATAACTGCTGCAATCTCAACCACATAATTGGTTGCATACTGCCCCTGAAATTCCGTAAGACCTACCGGCAGGGTCATCTTTGAAGAATCTGTCAGGAAAATCTGGGGAAGAAGCAGGTCATTCCAGATATTAATAAAGGTAACTACCGCCACCGTTACAATAGAAGATTTTGATATTGGCATAATGATCTTAAAGAATATCTGATAAATATTGCAGCCGTCCATGACTGCCGCTTCTTCCATTTCCTTTGGAAGGGAACCCATAAATCCTGACATAATAAAAATCGCCATTGGAAATGCAATTCCTATATGAGGGATGATAACTGCCAGATGGGTATTCAAAAGGCCCATTCTGTTGAACATAGAGAACAGAGGCACTACCATGGCATATACCGGGATCATCATTCCCAGCAGAAACACATTCAAAGTCAGCTTTGCCAGCTTCCAATGCATACGGGTAATGGCATAAGATACCATACTGCTGAGAATAACCGCAACTGCCACGGCTGATACCGCAATGATAACAGAGTTCCCAAAATATTGCAAAATATGCCCTTCCTGGATCAGGGTTGTTTCATGAACTATCCATGAGCAGTACTACCTTTTACAATCTTGTT
>ERZ1090861.401-NODE-401-length-26741-cov-12.193285_pt1 | contig 26741 bp, 29 predicted proteins | sample MGYA00478482_ERZ1090861 | MGnify/ENA primary metagenome ERZ1090861 (study PRJEB33644, sample SAMEA5815744) | chicken gut metagenome | biome: Chicken; feature: Gastrointestinal Tract; material: Caecum | place: Ireland | collected 2019-01-01 | study: A study of the... | reverse complement strand
TTTTACCCTGTTTAAAACTACGGTTCAAATTGTAAAAACCATTTTTTAACCGTAATTTCGCTTCTTGATGGTTTTCATTTCCAAAATTCATATACTTCCACTTTATCCAAAACTTCTTTTAATAGTATCCAGCTCCCCTGCCTTCTCCACCCAGTTCTCTACAGAGCCGCATTTTGGACATCTGCCTGAATTTTTCATACTTGTCTTCTCCCCTTAAAATTCTTTTTTCTTTATAATTCCGATACTGATCCTTACAGACAAAAGTAAAATTAAAACAGTGACAGCAACCAGAATCACCAGAAAAGCTCCAATCCCTATTTCAGGAAGGGAATCCAGAAGAGGTAAGAAATCTGTCCCCCACTGCTCTGCGCTCTGTGCAAGCAGGGCTATGGTTAAGTAGACCACAGCAAAGCAAATGACCATGGCAATCCTTCCTCTTTCAGCGCCAAATTTTAACATTACAGGTACCATTACCGCCAGCATAAACAATACAAGGGGAAGAACAATAAAAGCAGTTATGAGCAATTCCTTAACAGATCCCTGGCCTCTTGCGACCCCGGCAGCCGTTGCCAGAACGGATACTGCCAGCCAGGCTCCCAGGCCCATGATCAGTCCAAAACAATATTTTTCAACAGCATAGGTCTTTCTGGAGATCGGAAGGGAAAACACAAAGGCGTTTCCATTGTCCAGTTCATCATAGCTGATCGTACTTACCGAAAACAAAGAGAATATAAAGGATACAAATCCAATAGTATAGGATGTATTATTTGAAAACAGGGCCATTCCAATCCCAATGACCATGATCAAAGCGAAAAAGTTTTTCTGTACCTTCATTAAACGAAAATCTTTTATCAATAATCCTTTCATAATCTTTCACCTCTTATCATCATAGTTATCACTTCATCGATATTTCCTCGTTCAATGGCAATACCCGGGTAATTCTCCATGTAGTATTGTTTCTGGTTTGTCAGGCAGCTGTATCCGTAGCTCTCTTCTTTTCTCCTGAGGATATAGCCTTTATCCAATCCTGCATACTGTTCTCTGTCTGCTTTCAAAAGTCCATAATCGCTGAGAAGCACATCTGTATCTTCGTGGAGAATGATCTTCCCTTCATGAATCATGTAAAGGTCATCACACAGAGTTTCCAGGTCGCTGGAAATATGAGAGCTTATGAGAATAGACCGTTCCTCGTCCTTTTCCATAAATTCCCGGAGCATTTCCAGAAGTTCATCTCTGGCCACCACATCAAGACCTGCTGTAGGCTCGTCAAGGATCAGCAGTTTTGCATTATGAGAAATCGCTGCCAGAACCTTCAGCTTTGCCTTCATTCCCGTAGAAAAATCCTTCAGACGTTTCTTCTCAGGAAGTTGAAACCGCTTTACCTGCTCTTTAAAAAAGGTCTTGTCAAATTTGGCATAGAGACTTTCCATCACAGGGATAATGTCTTCAATAGTCAGATACCCGCTGAATCCGGAATCGGAGAGGACAACTCCCAGTCCCTGTTTGTCTTCTGCGGTAAAGTCCTTCAGGTCCTTTCCAAAAATCTGAATACTCCCGCCCTCTGTAGAAATCAGGCCCAAAGCTGCCTTAAATGTAGTGCTTTTTCCCGCTCCATTCTGGCCGATCAGTCCTGTGATACAGCCTGGCTGCACTTCCAGGGTACAGTCCAAAGCAAAACTTCCATAGTTCTTTCTTAAATGATCGATTTTTAACATAATCATCCCTCCAACAATAACTCAAAAATGTCTTTTAAGTCTTCATCGCTGATTCCGCATCGTCTGGCTTTCTGTATAGCTTTTTCCAAATCTGCCTCTACTTCCTTTTTCTGCTCTTCCCAAAGCCGTTCTGCATTGGTCGCCGCCACATAGGTTCCTTTGCCGTGTACCGTAACGGTAAAGCCTTCCGCTTCCAGGTCGTCATAGGCCTTTTTCACTGTCAGAGCACTGATCTTCAGTTCCCTGGCTAAAGCCCGTACAGAAGGCAGATTATCATTCTCCTTTAACTCCCCTTTCCGGATAAGGGTCTTGATCTGGTCTACAATCTGCTCGTAGATCGGGATCATCAGAGAATTGTTTATGATTATCTTCATGCATTGTTCCTCCTTCGTTGCAAACAGTATATAACAGTAGTTAACTGTTGTCAAGTGTTATATGCTGTTTATTTCAAAATTTTAAAAAAGGAAAACCGGCCTGCCAGCTATCGTAAACAAGCAAACCAATCTTCCTTTCCCTGCATACTCTCAAAAATTCAAATTGCTTTCTAGTTTCAGCAAATATTCTTTAACTTTCAGTCCCCCTGCATAACCAGTCAGACTTCCATTAGTTCCGATCACTCTGTGGCAGGGAATGATAATGGGTATGGGATTCCTGTTATTTGCCATTCCCACCGCCCGGCTGGCTTTGGAGTTCCCTGCCGCCGCTGCAATTTCTTTATAAGTCCTTGTCTCGCCATAAGGAATCTGAGTAAGAGCTTCCCATACTCTTTTCTGAAAATCTGTACCCTGAGGAACACAGGGCACCGTAAAAGCTTTTCTCTTTCCCTGAAAATATTCCTCCAGCTCTTTCACCGCCCACCTGGTCATCTCATTGGTCCTGCCCTGGACTTTCACCTTCTCATCTTCATAAAATTTTATGGCCTTAATTCCTTTGTCTCCAGACAAAATTGTCAGAGCTCCTATGGGACTTTGATAAATTTCTCCATAAATCATTTCTGTTTTTTCTTCCACTCTTATCTCCTTTTATATCCACGTAATCAATGCTATGCAAAATATCCCTGCATAATAGAGGCTCAACGCCAGTACGCTCATAGGCTTTGACAGCTTGTTAAAAAAACCCTTTCCCACCATTAAATCCGAAACCGCAAACAGCACTGCTCCCACTGCTGCTCTCAGGTAATCCGGCCCCAGCTTTGAAGGAAGCATAACAGCCACCGCTGTCATTCCCATAAGCACTGCCGGATACAAGATCATGGCATACAGTTTGGGATTCTCTCTGGCTCCCCTTAGTTCCCTGTGGAACAGATATAAGGAAACTCCCATAAAGAGTACCCACCAGAAAAAACTTACCGGCGTATAGGCTCCTCTTGTGAGAAACCATCCGATCAAGATCAGATGTCCCGCTGCAAATACTCCCATACCCAGGAAAAACTGTACTTCCAGAAAACCGTCCGCCAGCAGGAAAAGGACCAGGGCCGCCAAAATCCATTTCTTATCCAGTCCCTGGCTGTCTCCTCTGGCCCAGATTCCTAAAAAACCAGTACACACGATCATCCAGGTAGAAAGACATTTGGGAAGGATATTCCATCTGCGCTTCCCCCATTCCTTGATCTTAAAATGCAGGATCATTCCCACAATGATCACAGGAAGGACTAAAATCCCCCAAATCACATACAGCATAAAGCACCCCCTTATTTTCTGTGTTTTATAATTATACCGCATTTCTATGTCTTTTTCAGCTATTTATTCATACATGCTATGATTCAAAATAATATGGGAGTTGCCGCCAAAATGAAAGAATACGGAGGTATGAGGGCGATTGGAATGAGTAATCGGCAGCTTGTAAAAATGATAATTGCCGAAGCAGGGACCTATGGGATAAGCGGAGTTATTTTAGGCTGTATTATCGGTCTTCCCATGCACTGGGTCATCTATGTAAGCCTGATAACAAATATTTGGGGAACGCCTTGGAGTGTTCCGTTCATTCCTCTTATGCTCATAATCGCTATTGTTTTGTTTACTTCTTTTTTGGCGATTCGGGGACCTGCAAAACAGTTACAGAGAATGTCTATCGTTGAAAATATCCGTGTGCAATAAACTTTGACATCTTCCAAATAACTATATAAAATAACTCTATAGCAGCAAAACTCAACAAACTTTTATATGAAACAGAAAGGAATTATTCACCATGTCACTAGAATCTGTAAAACAATATTTCAAATCCCTGGGAAGGGAGAATGATATCCGGGAATTCTCCCAGTCTAGCGCCACTGTAGAGCTGGCTGCCCAGGCAGTGGGAACCGCCCCTGCCCGGATCGCAAAAACCCTGTCTTTTTACAGCAAAGAAAAGGACCATGCAATCCTCATTGTCACCGCAGGAGATATGAAAATCGACAACAGTAAATTCAAACATTTCTTCGGCATGAAAGCCAAAATGCTGGCAAAAGAGGACGTAGAACCGCTCACCGGCCATGGAATCGGAGGCGTATGTCCTTTTGCCAATCCTTCTCATACGGAAATCTATCTGGACCAGTCTTTAAAGCGCTTTGAGACCGTTTTCCCTGCTGCAGGCAGCGAAAACTCCGCTATTGAGCTGACCTGCAGCGAGCTGGAAAACTATACAAACTCCAAAGACTGGATAGACGTCTGCAAACCTATGGATCAGTAAATCTCTTTTGCGTCTTTGGGGAGCTGGCAGACATGTTCCAGATAAGCTCTGGAATTTCTTCCTTCCTCTTCATGGTAGGAAAATCCCAGAGCCTGGGCCACCTCCCTGGCCATTGTCTCAAAAAGACTGCACATCTCAAAGACACTTTTCTGTATCGCTTCTTTTTCTCCTGCCGGATAGGTTCTCATATAGCTTTCATAAACCGCCTCCGGCAGATAGTTTTTCAAATATTTTCCTCCCTTTCCTACACTGGCAGAAAAATCATGGTCCTTTCCAGCCTTCCAGGCAAGAACTTTAAAAAGCATTGGCCGTATCACGAAGTTCAGCTGTTCCATCACATAGGGGAGTTCTTCCCTCCACAAACCTTTTGCCACATTATTCAGACACCACCAGAATTCATTGCAGACTGCCAGAAATTCTTCCTGGGAAGGTTTCTTCACCCAGTATACTTTTTCAAGATTTTCTCCGGGCTGGGGCAGGCAGCCGGTTTTATCTAAAAGAATCCGATAAGGTTCCCCTTTCTTTAACTGTTCCTTTACAAAAGCCAGGGTACATACATGGAGGTCCAGACGGTTGCCGTCTGCAAACTGCATCAGCCATCCATAGCAGTTCTCATGATTCCCATTATCCCAGATTCCCTCATCCGGGTACTGCATATACAGGCGCTGACCAAACCTGTTGATCCATTCTTTTTCTTCTATAAAAGGCCTGGTTTCTGTCACTGCGTAGACCAGATCATAGTCCTGAAAAATATCCCTTGGAACCTGGGGTACTGTCCGGGACCCCTCCAGATAAGCAGCCAATATCCGTTCATCATCCCTGGCCATAGAAATTAACAGTTCAAACATTTCTTTTTCACTTCTCATTTTCATACCTCATCCTGCAAAACATGATCACACCGGCAGCCGCAGCCAACAACCCCAGCAGAGCAAAGGCTTCTGAAACAGAAAGAACATCTGCCAGAGCCCCCGCTCCGGGACTTAAAATGGTCATAAAAACACTGTAAGCCATACTGCCTGCTGATACCATTGTAGCACGAGATTCGCTGGAAAAGAACTTCTGATTTTCAGTTTCCGTACGGAGCATGATGACCTCGCTGACACAGTGGGCAATTCCTCCTCCCATAACTGAAAGCACCAGAGAATTTCTCCCGGCAAAGATCAGAGAAAGCCCTGTAAGGATTCCTCCTGCCAGATAGAGCTTTCTGGAAGAAATCTTTCTGCTTTTCTCCGCCAGAACTGCTCCTGCCATAGTGCACAAGGAAATCAGCAGCAGAGGAATTCCCAGAAATCCCGGCTCAAGTCCCACGGCTACAAGATGGTCCTGCAGAAGCATGTAGACCACATACACTGCTGCAGATACCAGTCCGGAATAGGCCATCCGCCAGGCAACTTTTGGGGTCTTTCTCAGAAACTTCGCCGTTCTCACAAAATGTCCGGCAACTTCTTTTGCCATGATGCCCAGAGACATTTTTTCTCTATTCTCTTTCTCTTCAACAACAGCTTCTTTCAGAAGAGATGCACAGAATGTACACAAAATCCCCTGAAAAATTCCAAGCAGATAGGCTTTTTTGTAGCCTAAACTTACCGTTACCACACTCATCAGGCTGGTGAAAGCAAACAGGGCCTCATAGAGGAAATCCTGTCTGGACGCTACTTTCAGATACTGCTCCTCCTGTCCCGTCACCAGAAGACTGTCATAGGTCAGAGCTTCTCTGGTACCGGAAACCAGGTTGTAGCTGACCGCATTGATCCCCATAGCCAGAAGAATCATGTAAAAGTTATCGGAAGCGATCATAAAGAAGGCAGCCATAGCCGATACGATTCCCGACAGCATAAGCGTCCTTCTCCTGCCTATGGTATCCGATACCATACCGCTTGGAATCTCAAAGCACATACTTACTGCGTGGAAAACTCCTTCGGCAATTCCCACCTGTCCCAGGGAAAATCCCCGCTGCAAAAGGAAAAATACCCATACTGCATCTACGATCTGCAAACCACTTACAATTTCATATAGATATAACCTGGAAATTTGTTTCTTGATGTTCATAGCATTATCCTCTCATTCTTTCTAGATAATGCCCATTTTCAGAATTTCAGATAGCAGTCTTTTACGTCCGGCAGAACAGTTTCCTGTTCTCCTCAGGCCCTGCCACAGATAAGATTATCTTCTAAAAATGGGCGCACTTATAGCCTGAACACCAAAAAAGTTACCTTTTTTAATCATTAAAAAAGGTGTTTTCCAGCCCATTTGTGCGCCCTCCTTTACAAAAATTTACCTTTTAAAGAAAGCTGCCGCTGCATCGGCAACCTAAAAAAGTATAGCACAATGCCTGTCCCAATACAAGGAAAATCTACTTTTTCCTTAACCAGAAAAACCAGATACATCCTCCGGCGACTGCAACAGCCAGAAGAGCCGGAAGAACCAATATCCACACCGGCAGACTCCCCTGTTCTTTTATTTTCTCCAGAGTTTCTTCTGAGACAGCATTTTCCTGTTCTGCTGTTTCTCCCTGTGTCTCTACTGCCTGCCCCGGTACTTTAGGCGGCTCCTCTTCCATGGAAATCTCCTGGTTTTCGGGTTCGGAAAGACAGATCCAAAAATCTCTGCTTCCCATATAGTACCCTACATTTCCCCAGAGCCGTTCCTGGTCGTCTGTGTAAAATTCGGAAAATTTCAGTTCCTGCTGTAATTCTTCTGTTCCCCAGTTTTCTCCCGAGCAGGGATAGGACCAGAATACAACCTTTTCCCCTTCTGCCAGTACCTGCTCTTCTCCTGGCAGGATTTCTTCTTCATGATCTTCTCTGAATTGTCTGCTGTCATAATCCAGATATACATCCGCCATCAGTATCCAGCCGCTTTCCTGATCCAGAAACACACCCCATTGCGCTCCCTGGCTGTCTGTATATACATGGGTAACCTGAAGCCTGGTATCTGCCGGAAAACTCCCCTTTTTCCTCCCGTTAGGCGCCGTCCAGAAGTCCACGCTGCCATCTGTATAATAATTCCGGTCCACATATTCGCACTGGTCAGCATGTGCCTGATAGAATTGGTCCTCCGGCTCCAGGATCAGATCCGCCTGGACCTCCTCCGGCTTTATAGCCAGGAAAAAAATTACCGCAGCAAGTAAAACTTCCCAAAACAACCGGCTCCTCCAATTATCAACACCTGCAAATTTTTTCTCTCTCATAGCCTCCTCCTAGCATTTTCTATTTTCAATGTATCAACACCGTATAAACCACTCCGCACAAATAAGAAACTCCGTTGGCCGCCAGAGACAAAAGCCATGGATTTTTCCTTTTCCCCATACATTTATACAGCAGGATTCCCTCTATTAAAACCACAAAAATTTCCAGAAAAATCTGTATTATCCAGCTCATAAAGCCACTATGAACTGGCTGAAGCTGATAGATTGTTACTGCCATAGGATTTGTAAATAAATTTATAAAAAACAGCAGCAACAAATCCTTCCTTTTTCGGATTCCCATTCCCAGAAAAACCAGGGTCTCGATGATCCAGGTAAGAACCAGAGAAAGGAACAGGGTTTTTATCCAAATCTGCATATTTTCCTCCTACCGATCGCTTTTCCCTTGCCGCCCTGCCCTTTCTCTTCTCTTTATAGCTATCCACAAAAGAATTAAGGACAGAAAAGATAAAAAACCGGCTCCAAAAGGCATTGGAAGGCTTCCAACTCCAAAATAAGAAGGCAAAAAACCTATAAACAGAGCAAAGGTCAGCAGTCCAAAAGAAATTCCCGTCCATTTCGGAAAGGTCCTGTACAAAAGCACCAGGGTAATCGGCATGGTCATGTTAAAAAGCAGGGTTCCGGCAGTCCCGGACCACATAGAGGAAGGCTGCAGCAGCAGGATTCCTCCCAGACCCAGAGATAAAGCAACTGTTTTTTTCATACCTGTCAGGTCCGCTCCAATACCTCCTGCAAGCTTTCCTGCTGCCGTAGCCCCCGCCAGGATCAGACCGGTCTTTACAGTCTGATTCCAGGGAAAAGAAAGGGCCATTCCCTGATAGGAGCGGAGAACCACAGTCATAAAAATACAGAGCACTGAGAGCAGGTCAAATGCAGTTTCCGGTAATATTCCTTTAGTTGCCATCGGAACCTTTTCCCTTTGGATTTCCCTGCATTTTTTCTTCTTTTTCCCTGTCGCCTCTCCAAGTACCGCCGTCAAAAACAGCAGTGACAGCATTATTCCCATAGCTATTTTCATACCGGTTTTCCCGGAAAGCAGCTTTCCAAGGCAGATTCCCAGAGCCCCGGAAGATACAAATAGCCCTGAGAGCCAGATTTTCTCCGGAACTGCAGCCAGGACCAGGGCACCTGTTCCCACATGAAAGGCAGCATTCCCAAAACCAGCCAGAAAAACGCCCAGCCACAGAGGAATATCTCCATACAGCGCCAGCAGCACCAGAAAAATTCCTGCAATTCCTGTCCAGGAATAGCCTTTTAAGCTGCCCTTATTCTTCTCACAAATCCTGTCCAGCAGAACTCCCAGAGGCAGCTCTAAAGCAAAGGCAAAAAAATTATAAAAGAATAAGAGTGTATACCAGCCAGCCTCCCCTACAACCTCCTGAAAAATAAACCATGAGCAGGAAAAATCAATCCAAAAATGGCAGAAAAATCCCCACACCATAAAACCATATCTTTTCATTTTCTCACTTGTTATCCTTTTACCAGATCATAGCTCTCACCTATCATCTGCCGTATCTTCTCCTCCGGTACAGTGCCGTCCAAAATAATGGAATTCCAGTATTTTTTATTCAAATGATAGGCCGGAACCACCGAAGGATATACCTCTCTCCAGAAATCTCTCCACTCCGGGTCTGCCTTTACATTCAGCCAGATATGTCCCTCTCTTTCAAATATCCAGAGAAACACCTTCCTGCTTTTCTTTTTGCGGATCACCGTCCAGTTTAGATCGTGAAAAGGCTCGTCTCTGTAAACATCAGGAAAGGTCAGGGCATACTGAACCGCTTCTTCTCTGGTTTTCATAGGCTTCTCCCTATAACTCTTCTTCTACAAAATGTATCTGAGATTCCTTCCAGTATCGGTCATACCGCCATTCTTTTGGCATGGTAAAATTCAGCTGATACATCCGGAATATCACCTTGTAATTTTTCGGCTGCCATTGTTCTTCATAGGAATATTGGTAACTCATTCCCAGTTTTCTCATTACCTTTCCGCTGGGAATATTTTCTCTGTCATGAGTGGCTGTAATATAAGGCAGCCCCTCCTGTTTCACTTTTTGGATCAGGCCCTGACAGGCTTCAGTGACGATTCCCTGGTTCCAGTACTGTCTGTCCAGCCCGTATCCCAGGTCATGGCTTTCCTCACCGCTGATATTCACATATCCTACAGGTGTTCCTGTTTCTTTCAGGCATATGACATAGGCATAGCCTTGTCCCTTTTCATATACGGTCAGATAACGCTCTTTTAAGAACTGCTCTGTTTCTTCCATGGACTTTACCGGGAACCAGGGAAGGAAACGGTTCACCTCCTGATCACTCAGAAGCTTATGGAAAAATCCACAGTCTTCCTTCTGAAGTTTTCTCAGAATCAATCTTTTTGTTACAATCTCTTTGCTTTCCATTTTTATTCTCCATAAGACGGATTTTTCTTCTTCATCTTTCCATCTCCCCCTTGATCCAAAGCATAATCACATGTACAATATACTCCTTTTGCCTGGGGGTAAGTTCCTTTCCTGCCCGGATCTTATGCCATTTTTCCAGGCATCCTCTGCAGCAGGTCGCCGTAGCATGCTGGGCGATAAAAACCGGATGGCCTCCCATAGGAGTCTGCTTTCCATCGTTTGGGATCACTGCCGGAGCCAGTCTCTTTTCTATAAAATCCTGAGCATGCTCCTGGATTTTGTCTAGTCCCTTCTGCCTCACATACTCCTTGTCCTGTTCTTTCAGATGAAATCTGCTGCGAAAACTGGATTTTGAAATCCCTGCAAAAAGCTGCTTCAGCCATTCTTCTTCCGTCATAACCTTCTTCTCACCTCTTTCAGTGAATAGAAAAGCTGCTTTCCTTTTCCACAGGGATTTCCTTTTCTTCTATATCCTCAATCCAGATAAATCTCTGCTGATACAGCATGGAGATCATCTTTCCAATTTCTTCCCGTTTTCCCTGGACTTCCATCTCCACCTTTCCGTCCCAGCGATTCTTCACCCAGCCGGTAAGCCCCAGCATCTGGGCAATGTTCATGGCCCGGTAGCGGAACCCCACGCCCTGGACCCTGCCGGAAAAGATAAGATGTTTTCTGATACTCTTTTCTCTAAACAAAGTTCTCAACTCCTGTCCGATATTTTATTCCATGCATAATTTTCTCTATTGTACACTGACACTCTCATTTTCAAACTTCTAACGCCGGATAAAATCATACAATTTCATTCCTTTTCAGCCTTCCTTGCTCTTCTTCTCATTTTATCAAATCAGCCTGAAAAGAACAACTGGTATCCGGCTATTCTCAATTTGCAATCCCTTTATCACTCCCGGATTTTATTGTTTTTTAAAGCTTACTCTCCCCTTGGCTCTTTCTCCCTTTACCGTGATCCGGTATTCTCCATCTTCCTCGATTTCCAGCCGAAAAGAACCTGTAGGCATATTCTTGCTTTCCCAAATAGGCTCTTCTCCATTTTTCTGGATGATAACCGATAGCTTTCCGGATTTCTTTTCAATTTCCCCATATATATAATCTCCCTTCTCCAGCTCCAGGATCTGAGAATCTGTTGTATTAAACATCCTGTAATCCATCAGGAACTGACTTTCATTTCCCGTTCTGCTCCCGCTGAAGTCTGTTATGCAGCAGCCTGCCAGCAAACAGCTTCCCAGCAGCAGACTCAGATATTTTTTCATGTACATTCTCCCCTGTCTTATGTGTTTTTCTCCAAAAAAATTTATTTTATCTTATCACAGGCCATAGAGAAAGTCATTTTATATTGATCTCTATATCCTTACTTTCCCGGTATTTCTTTTTTGAAATACGGTTGACTTTCTCTTTCTTTTCTGGTTATAATGTACCTGGATCAAGTAGTCCAAATATTAGAAAATGTGAGGTGAGAACATGGACGCCAGTAGTTGTTATAAACCCAACGGGCCTGGAAAGCCAAAAATATATTCTGCCGCAGGGAACACTGGGAGTTCTGTGTTCTGACGGTTTTTTTGTGTTGAATTTTATACATATTTTTGGAATCCATTGCCCATTTTAACAACTTTCTGAGCCGCTGCAAAAGGCCGAGGAAAGGAAGCGTTTCAAATGCTGCAATGGTATTTTTATGCCCTTTTTTGCATTTCTGTGAGAAGATATCTTCTCCATCGCTCAGCGATTTGGCAGATAAAAAAGGGGTCTTATACCATGCCTTTTGTATAATCCCCCCTGGAAACTTTGTTTTCCAAAGAAGATGTAAGGAGGTTTGGATATGAACACAAAAAGAACTGTTTTTACTTACCATGAAACTATGCGCCGCCCGGATTATCCCCGGGAAATCGCAAAACTGGCAACACGGGGGTTATCTCCCCACATGCTGCAAAAAAAGCTGCAGGCTTATCACGAAAGCGACATTGCTGCAGCGCTTGAACTTTTAGAAAAAAGCGCCAGGATAAAACTCTACGGAATCCTGAAGGACTCTGTTCTGGCAGATATTTTCGATTATATCGACAATATTACTCCCTATATGGAAGAGCTGAACATTCGCCAAAGAGCTGCCGTACTTTCCTATATTTCCTCAGATAAAGCCGCTTCTTATCTGAAATCTCTTGACAGAGAAACCAGAAATTCTCTGACTCCTCTGATAGAGAATTCCGCCCGGCAGGATATCGCTCTGCTCCAGTCTTTCTCCCCAGAAGAAGCTGGCAGCATCATGACCACCAATTTTATTCAGATTTCCTGGAATTTGTCTGTGAAAGAAGCCATGAAAGAACTGGTGAAGCAGGCCGGAGAACATGACAATATTTCAACTATTTATGTTGTGGATGATCAGGACATTTTCTATGGGGCAATTGACTTAAAAGATCTGATCCTGGCAAGGGAAGGGGCAAAACTCCCCTCTGTCGCTATGACTTCCTACCCTTATATCTATGCTCATGAGACCATAGATGACTGTTTAGGACGGATCAAAAGTTATTCTGAAGATTCCATACCTGTGCTGGATATGGAAAATCGGTTGTTAGGTGTGATCACAGCCCAGGACTTTATGGAAATATTAGACGAAGAAATGGGAGAGGATTACGCAAAGCTTGGGGGACTTTCCAGTGAGGAAGATTTAAAAGAATCTCTGGCTGTCAGTGTTAAAAAAAGACTGCCCTGGCTGATCATTCTCCTCGGACTGGGGCTTGGCGTTTCCAGTGTAGTAGGAATTTTTGAAAGTGTAGTGGCACAGCTTACCATTGTAGTCTGTTTCCAGTCCCTGGTCCTGGACATGGCAGGAAATGTGGGAACCCAGTCTCTGGCCGTTACAATCCGTGTTTTAATGGACGAAAATCTGGGTGGATTTCAAAAACTTTCTCTCATATGGAAAGAGACGAAAATCGGTTTTCTTAACGGTATTATACTTGCTTTGATCTCTTTTGGCATGATCGGTATATATACCTGGCTCTTTAAAGGAAAAGATCTGTTTTTTGCATTTGCTGTGGCCGGCTGTGTAGGGACAGCCCTCCTTCTTTCCATGTCATTAGCTGCTTTTGCCGGAACAGTGATTCCTGTATTTTTCAAAAAAATAAAGATCGATCCTGCCGTAGCCTCAGGTCCTCTTATCACGACTGTCAATGACCTGGTAGCCGTAGTGGCTTATTACGGTCTCGCCTGGATCTTCCTTATTCAGATTCTTCATCTGGCAGGATAAAAACAATCCGGTATCCGGCGGCCCATAAAAATTTTCACCGGGCAGTCGGATACCGAGCTGTTTTTAATCTATCAGTGTCTTCCAGTTTTCACTGTGACAGGCCTCAAAACACATCTCGATCTGTTCTTTATTATTCTTTTCTTCGGCAAGCCTTGGAAGTTCATCCCGTCCAAAATAACGGCTCTCTGTAGTCTCAATGTTTTCCTTAAACTCTCCGCCGCAAGCAGAGCAAAGGACAATTTTCCAGGGGAATTTCCGTCTTAAAGCTTATCATTTCCGCAGCTATATCACGGATACGCTGATACCTTTCTCTATCAAAGAGATCTTTTCCATAAAACAGCCCGGCCTGGGCAATACTCTGAAGCTCTGCCGCCCACTGCAGCCACTTTTCATTTTTATCCATTTTCACCTGGCTCCTCCTTTGTATTGTCTTGAATAACCATACAGATCTCCTCCGGGCGTTCCCTCACCGGCCAGTGTTTACATCCTTTCATCACATGGATCTGTCCCTTGGGGCATAGGTTCACTACTTTAAAAATCTCTTTCACCGGTACCAGAGGATCCTTTTCTCCATGAATAAAAATCACCGGCATTTTCAGCTTATGAAGCTGCTGGACATAACAGGGAATGGCACTTTTTTTGTCGCAGGAACTTCTTTGAAAGTTCTGCAAGGCCCTGCCTGCATTTTCCTCCTGACATGCCTTCTGGACTTCATTTATCAGCTTATTTGTGATCTTTCTCTTGCTTCCGATAAGGCTGTGCTGAAGCATATATTCAACCAGCCATTTATTCTTTCCCAGAAGCTTATACTGCCATAAAGTCAAATTTGTCTTTTGTATCAGCAGGTAGGATAAAATGTGAACGGGCAGAACCTGGGTCACTCCCCAGGAACTAATAGGAAACAATGCCTTGACTTTTTCCGGGTATTTCAATCCGTAGCCGATGGCTATAGCCCCGCCCATAGACAGTCCTGCCAGATAAAACTCATGGGCTTCCAGCTGATCTGCAATCTCATTAAGAGCTTCAATATGCGTCACATAAAATTTTTCCCCCTGTATATCCGGCTTGTCGCTTTTTCCATATCCCAGCAGGTCCGGAGCGTATACTGTATATTCCCGGGTAAAATTCTTCATCATTCCCCACCAGGAAAGCAAGGCACTATCCTCTCCGCCTCCATGAAGAAGGAACAGGATCTTTTCCCCGCTTCCTCTTTTGTAAATATGTATCTTACCATAAGATGTATTTATCTTTAATTCTTCCAAATCTTATTCCTCGCATCTTCTGTGCTTTCTTCGATTCTAACACATTCTCTGCGAGAAATCATCTATAAGATTTTGGATATGCAAACCAGGGCTGTCATTAGACAGCCCTGGTCAGATAATTCAGATATATTCCGTTGTCTCCTATTCTCTCAACTTTGTTCAGAATAAATTCTACAGGACTTCCTTTTCCCGTAGAAGGCATCTGGGTAAACAGGGAAGCAGAGCCGCTGCTTCCATCGGTAACAGGTGCCAGTACAAGGCTGAGTTCATCAATAACTCCTGCCTGAAGGAAACTCCAGTTTACCATACCGCCTCCGCAGATCAGCACTTTTTCAATGTGGAAAAGCTCATACAATTTTTCCATAGCCAATCTGCAGTCCAGTTCTTTCTTCCCTGCAAGGATATAGGAAACTCCCTGCTTCCGCAGATAAGCCTTATAAGGAGCAGATGTCTGCTCTGTAAGGATCTCGATAACATGAGCTTCTCCTCTGCCTCTGTTATGAAAGGTTCCCGATTCCCAACCGATCTCTCCTTCCGTATCCAGAGAAATATAATACATTTCCGCCTGGTCATCCGCCACAAAATCTCCCTGTGGCACCTGGCTCTTCTCCTCCAATACCGGCCGGGCGAATCCCGTAAATTCTTTTGTGGTAGTTGTTCCGTACAGCCAGGCATCCCCTTTCATCTGGCTTCGCAGAGTACCGTACTCCTGACTCAGCCCTGCCGCTGCCTCTGTCCCCATAAAGGGGCCGTTAATCTTCCCATCCAGGGAGCTGAGAATATGACAGATCACATAGGGTCTTTTCATCAGATCTTACCTCCCAAGTTTCCCGGCAACAGTCTCTGCCTCTCTGGCATTGCTAACCATTCCCGCATATTCCATACCGTACATTTTTGCAAAACGGCTCATAGTATATTCTGCCTTTTCCAGCATCCACATCTCCGGCGCTGCTCCCTGGAAAATGAAAGCAAATTTTCTTCCTGACAATGCTCCGGCGCTTACCGGTCCATAGAAACGGTCCAGAAGATTTCTCACTGCCCCGCACATATTATGCCAGTAAACAGGAGAACCGATCACAATGGTATCTGCTTCCTTCATTTTTTCCAGAATTTCCGAAAACTGATCGTCCTCAAATTTCTGTCCATAAGCATACAGTTTATAATCTACCAGGTTCAAAATCTCATACTCCTTGCCTGCCAGAAGCTTCGCCGCCAATTTTGCGGTGTTTCCGTTCTTGTTTGGACTTCCATTGATAAATAAAATGCTCATTTTGTTATTCCTCCTGTATATTCTTAATTTTTTTACTGCCAGATCCAGCACAGACCATTATAGAAATATTCCATTGCATACTCCCCACTGTGGGTACCGCCTTCCTGTTCCAGGAAATAAAGATTTCCTTGTCTTTCATTATTGGCATAGCGGAAGGTACCGTCATTTACATCCGCCATAGCCTCTATCTGATTTTTAAAAGATGAATAGGCAAAATCTTTCGTACCGGAAGCCGCAAAGATAAAGAAGTCGTTCCACTCATGTCCGGAATCCTGAACAAGAGAGGCCATATATTCCCCGTCTGAGGTCAGGCTTCCGCTGGAAGGCATAAAATAGCGGAAATAATCCAGACAATACTGAAAGGTCCTCCAGGTGGCCACAGATCCCATAGAAAAGCCGCAGAACGCCCGATGGTCTCTGGAACTGCGTATTCCATCTAAGGTAGTATCCTCGGCATATGTACTGTAGGTTCCTTCCAATGCCGGTATCAGATCATGGATCAGTTCATTGTGATAATTTTCTGTCAGCCGGAGAGCCAGGGAATAATCAGAACTGTCTGACTCGCTTTCGTTATTATAAGTCGGACATACCACGATCATGGGCTGGATCTTTCCATCGGCAATGCCGTTGTCCAGGACGTTTTTGAATTCATTTGGCTGGTCCGGAGTGCCCAGGTAGGTGGTCTCATTGCTCCATCCTCCGTGCATTAAGTAAAACACATTATATTGTTTATCTTCCGAATACTCATAAGGCAGGTAAACAATGGCTCTCTTATGAAGCACCTGCTCCTGTTCTTCATAAGTCATAGATTCATAGGTATCATATTCTAGTTCTACAAGAGTTCCCTGCTGGTCTGCTTCTGAAAAGTACTCCTGGGGAATCTCCGCCAGCTTGTCCGGCAAAACTGCCTTTGTGATACTTTCACCTTCTGTCATTGTTGTCACCTCATTTGTCTGTTCTGAGGACCCCTCCTGGTCCGCAGCTGCTTCTTCACTGATCCTTCCGGTATTTTCTCCGGTTTCTTCCCTTTCTGTCTGCCCGCAGCCAGCCGCTAAAACCATCAGGGCCAAAAAGCCTGCCAACAGTCTGTATTTTTTCACAGCCTCACCTCCTGCTATCGGTTATGTCTATTATAATCCAAAGGATATGTCGGAAGAAGCTATGTTTTAGTTGTGGAATATAAACCTGAGGGTTTCTACTAATGGTCTGGCCTGTATCAATCGCTGCCCTGCAGAGGCTATCCAGTATGCAGACAAGTCACAGACTGCATTCCGGTATACCTTTGGAAAATATTTCAAATTAGCCCAGAACCAATAATCTGCAGTCACCATATCTGCGGCGGGAAACTTTCCCAGTTCATTGACTTCCTCGGCTGCTGCCGTTATAATTTTATTAAATCAAACATGGAATGATCAAAAGGCTGTCGCAATAATCATATGTCAGGAATATTTATACATTTTATGCGAATTTGTCGAGCAAGCTTTGAGACCATAGGCTCAAAACTGCGCAGACTGACCAATAAAATGTAAAAATATTCTCGATTTTGATTCATGCGACAGCCTCTTGATGAAATAAGAATAACAGAGGGAGAAAACCGATTATGACCAACGAGATAACGATACGGACAGCCCGGGAAGAAGACGCAGCCAAACTGCTGGAAATCTACCGGCCTTACGTAGAAAAAACCGCTATTTCCTTTGAATATGATGTGCCAAGCCTTGAAGCATTCAGATCCAGGATCAAAAATATTCTAAAAAAGCACCCCTATCTCGTAGCAGAAATAGAAGGAGAAATCGCCGGTTATGCCTATACCAGTAATTTTGTAGGGCGGGCTGCCTATGACCATTCCTCAGAGCTAACCATCTATCTGAAAGAAAATATGCGAAAAATGGGGATAGGAAAGAAACTTTACCACGCTCTGGAAGAAATCTCCAGGACACAGAACATCACAAATCTCTACGCCTGTATCGGCTATCCGGAAAAAGAAGACGAATATCTGACCAGAAACAGCGCTGAGTTTCACCAGCACCTGGGATATCAGATCGTAGGGAAATTTTATAACTGCGGCTGCAAGTTCGGACGCTGGTATCACATGGTCTGGGCAGAAAAGATCATCGGCACTCATGGACCGGTTCCGGCTCCTGTCATTTCCTTTCCGGAACTGGATATAGAAATATTACATAAAATGGGGATAGAGGCTTCAAGGAAATAGCCGTTCTCATCAAAATTAAGGAAGGGCTGTTCTTATAGCAGTTGATCAGCTTCGCCGGGGTGATATAAGGACGGTTATTTTCCCACTTTCTCTTTTATAACCGTTCCAGGGACTCAAAAAGTTGGAGCCATATACCACTCATATATCACTTTCCGGCCATTTCAGGGGAAAACCAGAACAGATCTTCCATTCTACTTCCAGCTCTGGAAGAAAAATTCCACCAAACGGTAACTAGATGGTAAAGGAAGCTTCTTATATAACAAAACAGCGCAGATAATGTCTCCACCATCTGCGCCGTCTCTTATCACGTTTTGAGATATCGATTATTTCATTACGATATTAATGATCTTCTTGGGAACATAGATTTCTTTCACCACATTTCCTGTCAGCTTATCGGCAATCGCTTCTTTCCCTGCGGCAATAGCCTCTTCTTTGGAAGCCTCTGCGCTGATGCTGATAACGGCTCTAGTCTTTCCGTTGATCTGCACAGGAATCTCGATCTCATCATCTTTCATAACTTCCTCATCAGCTTCCGGCCACTGTGTGTGGAATACAGAATCTTCATGGCCGTATTCCTGCCACAGTTCTTCTGCCACATGAGGAGCAAATGGAGCCAGGAGCTGGATAAAGGTTTCCATCGTCTCTTTATCGATTCCTCCAGTCTTCTTTGCCATATCAATAAGCTTATTGTTGTACTCCATGAAACCGGAGATAACTGTGTTCAGGCTGAAGCTTTCCAGACGCTGGGTAACATCGTAAACCAATTTGTGACGGATCTTCACCATTTCTTTTGTCTCAGCTACATCAGCGTCTTTGCTGTCCATAGCCAGCTTCCAGAAACGGTTCAGGAAACGGTAAACCCCGTCGATTCCTCTGTCATCCCATTCTGCATCCAGTTCCGGCGGACCTACGAAAAGTTCATAGAGTCTCAGAGAGTCACAACCGTAGTCTCTTACAAGATCGTCAGGAGATACTACATTGCCTTTAGACTTGCTCATCTTAATGCCGTTTTTACCGGTGATCATACCCTGGTTAAACAGCTTCTGGAACGGCTCGTCAAAATCAATCACGCCGATATCATAGAGGAACTTGGTATAGAAACGGGAATACAGCAGATGAAGAACTGCATGTTCTACACCACCGATATACATATCTACAGGAAGATATTTGTCAGCTTTTTCTCTGGATACCAGTTCCTTGTCATTTTTGTTATCCACATAGCGGAGGAAGTACCAGGAAGATCCTGCCCACTGAGGCATGGTATTGGTCTCTCTCTTGGCTGGGGAACCGCAGCATGGGCAGGTAGTATTTACCCACTCGTCAATAGCCGCCAGAGGAGATTCTCCTGTGCCGGTAGGCTCATAGGATTCTACCTCCGGAAGTGTCAGAGGAAGCTGGTCTTCCGGAACAGGCACGTTTCCGCATTTCGGACAGTGAATAATAGGGATTGGTTCTCCCCAGTAACGCTGACGGGAGAATACCCAGTCACGGAGCTTGTAATTTACTGTCTTTCTTCCGATTCCCATCTTCTCGATCATTTCAGGAGCTTCTTTTTTCAGAACTGCAGATTCCATACCGTTCCAGTCTCCAGAATTGATCATAGTACCGGAAGCCTCGGTATAAGCTTCTGTCATATTTTCGATTTCTTTTCCGTCTTTGGCAATTACCTGAATGATCGGAATGTTGAATTTTGTAGCAAATTCAAAGTCACGGTCGTCATGGGCAGGTACACACATGATAGCGCCTGTACCATAATCTGCCAGTACATAATCAGAAAGCCAGATTGGCACTTTCTTTCCATTAAGCGGATTGATGGCGTAGGTTCCTGTGAATACACCGGTCTTCTCTTTATCCTGAAGACGGTCTACGTTAGACTTCATAGAAGCGTCATAGATATATTTTTCTACAGCTTCTCTTGTCTCATCTGTAGCCAGGCTTTTTGCCAGAGCATGTTCAGGAGCCAATACCATAAAGGTTGCTCCATGAAGGGTATCCGGTCTTGTGGTATAGACAGTGATCTTCTCGTCTCTTCCTTCTACAGGGAAGTCTACCTCTGCACCGTAAGATTTTCCGATCCAGTCTGTCTGCATCTTTTTAACCTTTTCCGGCCAGTCCAGTTTGTCCAGGTCATTTAAGAGACGGTCTGCGTATTTGGTAATACGAAGCATCCACTGACGAAGGTTTTTCTTGGTCACTTCTGCACCGCAGCGCTCACATTTTCCGTTTACTACCTCTTCGTTTGCCAGACCAGTCTTACAGGAAGGACACCAGTTAATGGGGAATTCCTTCTCATAAGCCAGACCTTCTTTAAACATTTTTACAAAAATCCACTGGGTCCATTTGTAGAAATTAGGATCTGTGGTATTTACCTCTCTGTCCCAGTCATAGATTGCAGCAATATCCTGGATCTGTTTCTTAATATTCTTGATATTCTCAGCAGTGGATTTTGCAGGATGTACGCCCATCTTAATGGCATAGTTTTCTGCCGGAAGACCGAAAGCATCCCAGCCCATGGGATGGATCAGATAATATCCATGCATTAATTTATAGCGGCTCCAGACGTCAGAAATCACATAGCCTCTCCAGTGTCCTACATGAAGTCCGTTTCCTGAGGGATATGGGAACATATCCAGACAATAATATTTTGGCTTTTTGCCATCATCTACGTTTACTGGCTTTTCATCCCAGATCTTGCGCCATTTTGCCTCAATGGCCTTATGATTATATGGTACTGCCATTTTCTTTTCCTCCTTATTCTTTCTGCCGGTTTCTGATAGTACCGACAATACAAAAGCCCTCTCTTCTCCAGCTAGAGACGAAAGGGCTTAAATTCCGTGGTACCACTCTAATTCACAGACTAAAATTTATTCTGTGCACTCATTGTTTCTGTAACGGGAAATCCCGCCCGCATCTACTGATCCCTCAATGGGGAAAGTTCGATTTGGGAACTCCGAGGCCAGTTGGGAAGCTTACGTGACTGCCTTGCACCAGACGGCAGCTCTCTTGACACGCAGGGGTTCTTAATAATCCTCTTCACAGTTTTTGATTATAAAACTATTACACATTTTACTCAGGGATTTTCTATTTGTCAACCCCAAAATTAATGCACCTTGTTTATGTTCGAATAAAGTTTATGCCAAAGTACTTCCATCTCTTTCTCCAGATGGTCTATGGAAGCCTTATACACTCATTTACCTCTGTCTTTTCCCGGATTTTAGATTAAATTCAGCATTACTTCCATCTGTCTTCTTTCCTGAAATGCCGGTCTTCCTTCCTTTTCCATAATCCTCCATAGCAGTTTATAGCTGCCTTCTATTGGCGGCGTTACAAATTCTATCTGTATACTGACACGCTCTCCCGGCTCGATTTTCTTTTTCATGGGAATCCGCAGTTCATTCTTGGCATATCCCCAGACATCTCCATTGATACATTCGCAATAATAATCCTCCCAGGTCACGGTACCTGTGTTTTCAATGACCCAATTATGCTCATACAGCTTGCCCGCAGTAAGTGTTGCCGGGATTGCAGGTCTTTCTTCTAAAATCTGGTAATTATTTTTACCTTGTTCACAAGGCTCTCTGTCCTCCTCTAATACTGTGAAATGTAAGCCCAGGCCTACCTTTTCACTAAAAATAAAATCTCCCTTCCTGTTTTTCATTCTCCAGTGCAAAACATAATGCCCCGGAACCTCGGGCGCCCTAAAATGAACAGTAAGTTCAACTGTATCGCCTGGATAAATCACCCCTGTTATTTCGATCCTTTTACTTTCCTCATTCAGCCATTCTGGAGGGCATGCGCACTCGAATCTGCGGTGTTCCCATGGGATTTTTCCTGCATTCTTTATAACCCAGTTATGGGTAACCCACTCTCCCGGCTTATGCACATTCATATCTGGCGGATATTCATACTGAAATAAATAACGGTCATTTCTTGTCTGTTCTTCTGTTGTATTATAAGACAGTGTATTTTCCTTACTATGCAAATATGGTATATACAACTGATTTATTTTTTCTGGAAATATGGCATAGAGAATCAAAAATGTAAGTACATTCCCCCACTCCTCTTTCAAAACACCACTTTCTTCATCTATCAAATACTGTTTCAAAGCCGAAGAAAAACTGATTTGTTCCTGCTTTACGAGTTGAAAAAAAATCTGGTTCATCCTATGGGGGAAAAGATCATTCTTTAAAATCCTGCAGCATTTATTTTCCATACGGGAAATCACCATCGGATTCTGCAAAATGTAATTGTTCAATGCCGAAACATAATTCTTTTCTGTTTTACTATCAGCAAAAAACCGACTTCTTCGTGCTTTATCGTTCCAAAGTTTTATGTTGAGCCAACGTAGTTCTGTTGGAAATGCCTCCTCAAAAAAATTCTTTTTCGAACGGTACTTTACTTCTCTTTTCCATACAGAAGGATATTTTTCTACTTTTCCCGGACAAAAAATCTCATAAATCTCTTTTAGATTCATTTTTCACTTCCTCTTTTTCTATGCTGTCTTTCAATAATTCTATCATTACAAGGTTGATTTTTCAGTAATGCCAAGGTTGATTTTATATATAAATATTACGAACCTATTGAAATCAAATCAGATATGTGATCATTTTCCTGAAAATTTTATGTTCATTCAAAAAATATGTACCTGGGTCAGCTGCTGTGCTCCCCAGGTACATACTCCATGAATACTGGCATTCCATTTCGGAACTGTTATTTTCTCCTATATAAGTTTTTAAGATGCTTCTGCTTCTTCCGTATTCTGGGATTCCTCCTGGTCATCTTCCAGATCCGTAAAATCCGTCTGAGGCTCCTGTCCTTCTAATTGAGTCACCGCGCAGATCCTGTCTCCCTGCACATACCGCAGAGAAATCTGATCTCCCAGATCATACCCTATGATTTCAGGGAATTCCGTTACCGGAACATCAAAAATCTGCTCCTGACCTTCCAGGGTAATGTAAAAATGTGAGTTGCCGTCCAGCACCGCCTGGGCCATCCGATAGATCACTCCTTGGGCAGTAAGATCACTGTCTGAAGCTCCATCCACCTCAATGCCGCTGCTTTCCAGAAGTTCTTCATAATTCTTCTCACATTCCTGAACCGTATCTCCTATGGCTACATTCTGATACTTCTGAACATTGACCATAGCATATTTTTTCACCAGGCCGGCGCCATCCTTCAAGGCCATGAAATAGGTAGGCTGATCCGAAATATTCAGAAGCAGAGGAAATGCTGCCGTATACTTCAGGTTCTGGACCTGGCCTTCCGCAGAGTCCATGGCTGAACGCTCCTGAGCTCCTTCACAGGCATAATATCTGGTTTCCATAGTCCTCTGGTTCATGAGAACAAATCCCACATTAGATTTATCTCCGCTTACAGAAGTAACCCCTGTATAGACCCACACATCGTCATCAAGAGCCAGATAATTATATCCTTCCGTAGTCTGGAGACAACCTTTCTGACCTAATACACTGTTGAGAAATCCGTTCTGAAGCATACCATGATAGTCATACAGTTCCACAAGGAGATCTGCGGGATAGGCCCGGTCTACCCATTTTGGACAGTCCTCGATCTTCAGGTCCTGGCACTCCCCTGTCTGAGCATTGCACAGCACTACTCTTCCTATGGTCTGTCCTCCAAAAAGTCCGATATTAAACTTTTTCACCGGGCAGATCCAGTATGGAGTTCCCTCATCATCAATTTCAAAACTTAGCTGATCGAACATATAGGTCGGATACTGAAACCGCAGATGCCGGTAGATATTCCTGTTAAAGTATTCAGACTCTGAATATTTGATCCCCTCATCCAGTTTTACCAGCTCTGTATTTTGAGTAGCCATATCGATCAGCACATAGGCAGGGATACCGTCTTTCTGGTTAGTCAGCCATTTAATAGGGCTTGCGTACACCAGCGGGCTTACCCGGTAAGGCTGCTCTTTGTAGTTGATCTGAGAATAAAGGCTGCTTACCTCAAACTGGGAGACCATATCCACCATACTTCCCATCTTACGGTTTCCTAACAGCTCTGCCGAATCCTTATCCAGAAGCGGAATCTGGTCATAGCTGATCTCCTTGATATCCTCGGCAAAATTTCTCTCCTCCGGCTCCATCAAAGCCTGATATTTCTTTGCATTGACCACCGGGGAAGAAAGCAGAGCTCCTGCGCCGTAGACGAGTACAATTGCCAGGAGCAGGATAAGTCCTCCCTTCAGTATCTTATCAGACCTTAGCTGCTGAACACTGGTGATCCGTTTTTTGATCCCGTAAATGATCAGAATCAGTACTACCAAAGCCCCCAGAAAGACCCAGAATCCGCTTTCGTGAATGTTCACAGCAGGCAGCGTTACGTAATAATAGAGAAATGCCAGAAGGATAACCGCCAATCCTGCTCCGATCTTCTTTTTCATAAATCTTTTACCATACCTTTCTACACAGTTCTTTTTGGTCTGTGTTGTACCATTGTAACACTTACTGCCCAGGTTGTCATCAGATTTCTTTCCGGCAAATATCTGTTCATACCGATGCGGCACGCCTGCCGGGCTTCTTGCAGAAAAAGAGACCGGAATTTTGATCATGCAAAAGTTCCGGTCTCCGTCAACAGCAGATTCGCCGCTGCTTCCTCTTATAAATTTTTTACAAATAAAGCCCGTATAGCGTTTAATACAGCAAGGATCATAACTCCTACGTCTGCGAAAATCGCCAGCCACATATTGGCAATGCCTAAAGCTCCCAGAGCCAGGCAGATCAGCTTAATGCCAATGGCAAATACGATATTCTGGTAAACAATTCTCAGACATTTTCTGGAGATTTTAATGGCTTTGGCGATCTGCATGGGATCATCGTCCATCAGGACCACATCTGCCGCCTCAATGGCTGCATCGGATCCCATAGCTCCCATAGCAATGCCGATATCCGCCCGGCCAAGTACCGGAGCGTCGTTAATGCCGTCGCCTACAAAAGCCAGTTTTTCTTTTTCCCTCTTACTGTTTAAAAGTTCTTCTACTTTTTCTACCTTATCCCCGGGAAGGAGCTGGCTGTATACCTCATCCAGTCCCAGCTCCCCGGCTACATGATCCGCTACTTTTCCTGAATCACCGGTAAGCATTACGGTCTTACGGATACCGGCATTTTTAAGGGCTTTCACAGCTTCTTTTGAATGGGGCTTTACAATATCGGAAATCACGATATGCCCTGCGTATTTTCTGTTTATAGCCATGTGGATAATGGTCCCAACGGAATGACAGCTCATATACGCAATCCCCAGACGCTCCATCAGCTTATCATTTCCCGCAGCCACTTCCTCACCGTCAACCTTGGCAATAACTCCATTGCCGCTGATCTCCTGGATATCCGTTACCCGTGACCGATCAATTTCTTTTCCGTAGGCCTTCTGAAGGCTCTTACTGATAGGATGGGAGGAAGCGCTTTCTGCCAGAGCCGCATATTCGATCAGTTTTTCATCTTCCATCTGACTGTGGTGGATACCGTTTACCTCAAAAACCCCCTGGGTAAGAGTTCCTGTCTTATCAAAGACTACAATCTTAGTCTGAGAGAGAGTCTCCAGATAGTTAGAGCCTTTTACCAGAACGCCTGCCTTGCTTGCTCCCCCGATCCCTGCAAAGAAGCTTAAAGGGATACTGATGACCAAAGCACACGGGCAGCTGATAACCAGGAAAGTCAGGGCTCTGTAGATCCAGGTTCCCCAGTCTGCTGGAAGGCCCATGCCGAGCATTCTCACCAGAGGCGGCAGGAAAGCCAGGGCCAGGGCTCCATAGCATACCGCCGGTGTATACACTCTCGCAAATTTGGAAATGAAATCTTCTGACCGGGATTTTCTGGAGCTGGCATTTTCCACCAGATCCAGAATCTTGGATACTGTAGATTCTCCAAACTCCTTAGTGGTGCGGATTTTTAATACACCTGTCATATTGATGCATCCGCTGATAATCTCATCTCCGGCCTTCGTATCTCTTGGAATGCTTTCTCCTGTCAGAGCAGCCGTATTTAAAGTAGAACTTCCTTCCAGGATAATTCCGTCAATAGGAACCTTTTCTCCCGGCTGGACAACAATTACACTGCCAATCTCCACCTCATCAGGATCTACTTTCTCCAGTTCTCCGTCCTGTTCCATATTTGCATAGTCCGGACGAATGTCCATCAGATCGCTGATATTCCGACGGCTTTTTCCCACTGCATAACTCTGGAACCACTCTCCTACCTGATAAAACAGCATAACCGCAATAGCTTCCGTGTAATCCCCGCTTCCTTCATAGATAGCCAGGGCAATGGCGCCTACTGTGGCAACTGCCATGAGAAAACATTCATCAAACACCTGTCTGTTTCTGATCCCTTTGCCTGCTTTAATCAGAATATCATAGCCGACAATCAGATAGGGGGTCAGATAAAGCATAAATCTCAGCCAGCCCGTTACCGGCAGGAAATTCAAAAGAATCAACAGGGCCGCTGCCGCAAGGATACGGACCAGCATCTTTTTCTGTTTCTTATTCATAAGGATTCTCCTTCCTGAACATCTTATTTATTAAACAATTATTTAATCGTTAAACATATAATATGCTCCCTGCCTGACTTCGTCAATACTTTTGCTCAAGATATTTCCAAAATGGATAAAATCATTTCCGATTGGGCTAAAAAAGACTGCCGCATTAATCAAAATCGAGAATATTTTTTAATGCAACAGTCTTTTGATAAATGGAGTATACGGGATTCGAACCCGTGGCCTCAACAATGCGAATGTTGCGCGCT
>ERZ1090861.398-NODE-398-length-26923-cov-21.127512_pt1 | contig 26923 bp, 27 predicted proteins | sample MGYA00478482_ERZ1090861 | MGnify/ENA primary metagenome ERZ1090861 (study PRJEB33644, sample SAMEA5815744) | chicken gut metagenome | biome: Chicken; feature: Gastrointestinal Tract; material: Caecum | place: Ireland | collected 2019-01-01 | study: A study of the... | reverse complement strand
ACGAGATCGCTCAGTGTCTCGTGGGCTCGGAGATGTGTATAAGAGACAGATAACATAGCGTGCTGCTATGTTATTTTATTTTAGTAAACATCAACGTTTTTTTGCTCTTTTTGGTCTTCAACTTCAACTACAACCGCTTCTGTTGTAAGCATTGTGGCTGAAACGCTGGCTGCGTTTTGAAGGGCTGAACGCGTGACTTTTGTTGGGTCTATGATACCCTTTTCAATAAGGTCGCAATACTCATTATTCAGTGCGTCAAAGCCATAAGCCTTCTTATCAAGGTTCTCATAGATTTTATTGACAACAACTCCGCCGTCTACGCCTGAGTTTTTAGCTATCTGACGTATTGGCTCTTCAATCGCGCTAAGCACAATAGCTGCACCTGTCTTTTCATCACCGCTTAGGCTTTCAACAAGTTTTTTAACTGCTGGGGTTGCCTTCAAAAGTGCAACGCCACCACCAGGCACAACACCTTCTTCGCTGGCCGCCTTAGTTGCTGCGAGTGCGTCTTCAATACGAAGTTTCTTCTCTTTCATTTCAACTTCCGTAGCTGCACCAACCTTGATTACAGCTACGCCACCTGCAAGGCGAGCAAGACGCTCGTTGAGCTTTTCAATCTCATATTCGCTTGTCTGATTTTTGATTTGAGCCCTTATTTGTGCAACGCGTGCCTTAATCTTTTCGCTGTCGCCTGCACCTTCAACTAACGTTGTGTTTTCCTTTTCAACCTTGACGGTTTTTGCTCTGCCTAGCATATCAGGTGTTATATTCTTAAAGTCAAGTCCAAGTTCTTCTGATATAACCTGCCCGCCTGTGAGAATAGCAATATCTTCAAGCATTGCCTTACGTTTTTCGCCAAAGCTTGGAGCTTTCACCGCAACGCAAGTGAATGTTCCACGAAGTTTGTTAAGGATTAGTGTTGTTAGTGCTTCGCTTTCAACGTCGTCGGCAATGATGAGAAGTTTTGCGCCCATCTTTACAATTTGCTCAAGCAGTGGCAAAATCTCTTGAATGTTTGATATCTTCTTGTCTGTGATAAGTATGTATGGGCTGTCAAGTTCGGCAACCATCTTCTCTGTGTTTGTGCACATATATGGTGAAAGATAGCCACGGTCAAACTGCATGCCTTCAACAACTGAAAGCTCGGTCTTCATTGTTTGAGCTTCTTCAACTGTGATCACACCGTCTGCACCCACCTTTTCCATAGCTTCGGCGATTAGGTTGCCCACTTCTTCATCTCCTGCAGAGATTGATGCAACCTGTTTGATATCATTTGAGCTTGTGACAGGCTTTGAAAGCTTTTTAAGCTCGTCAACAACTGTGTCAACTGCCTTAAATATACCCTTTTTAAGTATGATTGGATTTGCACCTGCGACAAAGTTTTTCATGCCTTCTCTAACTATTGCCTGTGCAAGCACGCAAGCTGTGGTTGTGCCATCACCTGCAACGTCGTTTGTTTTAACTGAAACTTCCTTGATAAGTTCGGCACCCATGTTTTCAAACGGGTCGTCAAGCTCAATCTCCTTTGCTATTGTCACGCCATCGTTCGTGATAAGTGGTGATGAATATTTTTTGCCTAAAACGACATTACGTCCTTTAGGCCCAAGTGTTATCTTCACTGTGTTTGCAAGTTTGTTTACACCTGACTCAAGTGCTTTTCTTGCTTCAAGTCCTTCTAAAATCTTTTTTGACATAAATTGCCCCCTTTTATTCTATAACTGCCAAGATATCTGGCTGACGAACCACAACATATTTCTTTTCGTCAATTTCAACTTCAGTGCCTGTGTATTTGCCATAAAGCACCTTGTCGCCAACCTTGACGCACATGCCGATATCTTTGCCGTCTGCAGTTTTGCCGCTGCCTACTGCAACAACTTCGGCAAGTTGACTTTTCTCTTGGGCTGCTGTTGGAAGAATAATTCCGCCCTTTGTTTCACTTTCACTTTCTAGTGGTCTTAAAACCACTCTATCAAATAATGGTTTTATTTTCATATTCATTCTCTCCTTTTTCATATTTTTATACGCAAATTTTGTGGCGTTTTCCTTTTGTAAAAACAAAAATTTTACATATAAATTATACAATATTGCTGGCAAAAGACAAACTAAATTACAAAATATTTCTTTCATAGAATGTTGTTTTTTGTCATACACTAAATTAGCATATAAAGGAGTAAAAACGCAAGTGCAGGTGCCAAAAAAGTTTAATTTTTCGTTTTTTAAGTCTAAAAAATTCTTTATTATATCACTTTGTGTGGTGTTTTTGATTGCTTGCACTATTGTCGCAAATTATCTATCGCTTGCTCTTGTTCGGACAAATAGCACAAATGAAAGTGTCAGCTCAAGCGCCTTTGATGTATATATGCTCACTCTTGCAAAGTCACAAGTGAAAGCGGAAGCTCAAGTCTTGGCAGGCGACTATCAAAAAGTGGGAGCTGGCGGTTATATTTGGGAACAAGATGGCTATTTCTATGTTGTTTCAAGTGTGTATATAAATAAAAATGATGCAACCCTTGTGCAAAATAGCGTGAAGGCAAATCAAGGTTTTGATAGCGAAATTATCACAGTGCATTTTGATGAGATTGTGGTGAATGGCAGCTTTACAGCAGATGAAAAGAAAGTGATTGCTAAGGCAATTAGTGCGTGTTATGACTTCTATTACAATATTTATGATGTTGCTATCAGTCTTGACACAGCGGTTTATAACGAAATCTCGGCAAGGCTTGCGGTCAATAATGCACACAATAGTTTGAGCAATGTCTATGACGATTTTAACACCCTTTTTGACGGCAAAAGCGGAAACCTAGAAGAACTTGGCACGCTTCTTGAAAAAGCCCTTGCAATAAGTCAAGAGCTTTGTGGTGGCACGCCTGAAAATCAAAATCAGACCTATTCTTCGGTGCTTAAATATAGATATACCGAGATTTTAGGCGTGCTTTATGAGTTTATAAATGGGTGAAGATAATATAAAAACTAGGTCTTTGAGTGTTGCCCTAGTTTTTATGTTATAAATTTTATAATGATTTTGTGTTTTCAAATTTTCTTCAAGTTTTTTAAAATATCAAAGCTCATCTACTGAAAATTTGAAAGCTGCTCGTGCCACATTACCGTCGTTGTAGACACCACTACCGTTATCGATATTGCCCGACGTACTAACACCATAAGCAGCATAACTAATAGACAAATAAGGCGAACGGAGCCAATAAGAATATCCCCACTCTCTATCTGTATCACTACTTGTTGTGCCATTTCCACTCAATAAGGTGTAGGCTTCATAATATGATAAGAGCCAGAATTTGTCTGTATCTTCTCTACTATAGGTTATTGTTGCTCCTGTCCAATCATCTGGTGAACCTTTAGGAAAATCTACATCCTGTGGATTTGTTGCTGAACTTGACATGTCTGTATATAGGTCTCCGAGTGTTCTGCCTATTATCTGTGTGTATACTATATCATTATCTGGATCTATATGTAGGTCGGTGAACATGTTTGACATATATGATGCGTTATTTGATGGCGAGTATACCGTTCCTGCGTATGTTGTATCGGTATCATAATACTTGCTTACAAGTTCTTCACTGTTCATATATTGTCTAATATTGCTTGTTGAATAGTCATTAGCGTCTATATTTTTCCAGCCATTTAATTGATGTTTGAATGGTGATGCATTTAAATAATCGTTATTCCATGAACAATATAAGCCACCTTCGTTACTACTTGCAAAACTGCTATAATAACTTTCTAAGATAAAGTATCCTTCACCTGTTGGGCGAATATTTCTATCAAATTCATAGTGATAAGCAACAGGGGCTGTTTCTGTATCTGCGTTATATGGGGTCTCTTCTTCCGCAAAGTATCTCCAACGTAAATACTCGCTTTCTCGTTTGCCTTCGGCGTTGTCTGATGTGGTTGAGTATGTTCCCATCTCTACATACCAATAGCCTTCTCCGGTATATTCACTTACTTCACCTTCGGATGTTACTTGGAGTAAATATTCTCCCATATCTGCAAACTCTACTTCTAAGCCTGAGATTGTTGTTGCTGAACCTGTGTTATTGTTGACTGTTATTGTTAAATCTTTGCTTTCTCCACTTGTCAATTCTTCACTTGGGTTCTTTGGCAAGTATAGACTTGTTGAGCTTATGGACACTCCACTTGTATTTACCCATGATACCTTGTTCTTGATATAGTTTGCACTAAGTGATGTCATGGAAATTGTAAGGGTTGTTTCGCCTGTTGCAAACTCTATGCTTGATAGGTCTATCAATGCACTTGGTCCATTGAATTGCGTCAATGTGTTTTGTGTGGAGTTGTTTTCTGTTGTTACTGAAGTTACATAAACAACAGGTTCAATGTATTCGTCTATTGTGACTATTATTCCTTCAAGGTCTACTACACTTGAATTTGGTGCGGTTATGGTTAAGATAAGTGAGCCGTCTATTGGTGTTGACGCGTCAAAGTTTTTATAGCCGTCTGAATCTGTGTCAGTCAAATTATTTGTTGCTATCACTCCGCTATAGCTTGCTGAGACACCTTGACTTGTTAAAGTTGTAGGCAGTTCTACGTCAACTATTGTCCACTGAATATCTGTGGTGTTGATTATGTCAAAATATAATGCAAAGGAACCGTGAGCGTTCTCTTCTGTTTCTAAAGAAGTCAAGTCCATATTGAAGCTTCCGTTTATGTAGCCCGGAGTGAAACTTTCAATATCCACCGCTTCACCACCCGCTTCTTGATATCTTACATTTTTCACATACAAGCTTTTATCAGGAACTACAAAGTTTAAGTTCCCTTGCATGCTTATTTGCTGTTGCGTTGCCGCAAATACGCCTATGATTAGAACACCTAGCATAAGCATAAATAGTGAAATACATGATATTAGTTTTACTTTTAATGACATAATTCTTCTCCATTTATATTTCTATTTTGTTAAAACCTGTTGTTTTTATGCAAATTTCGACCTTTTTTGCATATCTTAGCCACATTTTAGCACTCTTGTAATCCCTATGTCACAAGTGTGACGGCACAATGGCGTCAAATCACGACCAGAATTTTTTAAGCCATTTGATTTGGAGAGCGGAAACAATGTTTATATATCCAACTCACCCTATCGGACATTCGCTAAGCGTTAGGCTTGAGAGCAGGCGTTAGCCCAAGAGCGAATGTCCAAACTCCATAGGAGTTTGTGAAAGGCAAAAGCCTTTCGTAAATTTTTGCCTTTGCAAAAATTTACACATTCGCTCTTGCGGCGTAAGCCGCTCGCGATAGCCGCTTGACGCGTCTATCTTTATGCTATTAGTATACCCCCCCCGCAACCCACGTCAAGCAAATTTAACAAATTTTTTAAATTTTTTTGAAAAATTTTTGTTTTCTCGGATTTTTGGTTCAAGAGCGGAAATATTTTGTCTCTTATTCTCGCCCTGCCGGACAATCGTCGAACATTTGGTTCGCAAGCGAATGGGTGATTTTTTAACAAAAAATCACAATAGGCAAAACTTGTTTTGCCTATCAAAAAACTCGAAGAGTTTTTTCCATTCGCTTGCGTGTGGCAAAGAAACCATATTTTAATCACTAGACATATTAAACAAAAAAAGACACAGAATTGCGGATTATCCGCTTTCTATGTCTATAATGCAAGTTTTATCAGTTCCATGAGTTCTTCGTCTTTAAACAACATTTTTATAATATATTATTGAACAACAACGTCACCTTCAAGCCAAGACATGATAAAACCTTCAAGGTCGTAGCCTGTGGAATGATTGAAAGAAGCAATCATATCGGCAGGTGTGGCGTTTTTGAATGAAAAGTCTTGATAATAATCTTCTAGTGCCTTAAAAAATTTTCTATCTCCCACTGTTTCTCTTATAGCATCAAAAAGAAGTAAACCTTTTGTATAGGTGCATTGAACATACTCAGGCTCTGTGTTAAAAGCTGAGAGAGCTCTGTCCATGCTGGTGTCAACACTGCCTGTCACATTGGTATAAACACGGACAAAGGTTTTATAGCTTTGAAGAGCATTGTCAATCATAGTTTCGCTATCCTGCCCATAACTTGAATTATTTTCAAAGAATAGAAGTGTGCTATATTCTGCAAGCCCTTCATCCATCCATGCATGGTTATTCTCATCGTTGCCAACAACACCATACCACCATTGGTGAGCAATCTCATGCACAATAACATAGGCAAGATCGTCGCTTGCAACTTCGTCACTTATTAGCACAAGGTTTGGATATTCCATGCCACCATGAACAAAATTTGATTTAACTATGCTAAGCTGGCTGTATGGATACTCGCCGAATAGTTCGTTGAAAGTTGCAAGAGCATCTTCGCAGACTTGAAGGCAGGTATCTAAGTTAGTGTCGCCATTATAGCCATAGTAGTTTATTATAGTGTTTCCAACCTTACTGCTGGTATGAGAAAAATTTTCACTTAGCACCATGCAAAAGTCCCTTATTTTTTCTCCTGTCATTGTGCTTGTTGTGATATTGTTTTCAGTTGACGCTTCCATAAGTTGCCCTGAGCTTGCAAGCATATAGTTTGAAGGATAACTTATTGTGACATCATAATCTGCACATTCGCTATAGAATGGGTCGCCATTTGAATGATAAAGGTCTGTTTTGAAGCCTACACCGCTTTCATACATGCATATTATTGGGTAAAAGTTGCCTAAGTTTATGGTATTTTCACCATAGCCTAAGCGGTGATTGATATTTGCAAGAGTTGTGATAAAATTTATTGTAAAGGTGATGCTTTCATCTGGGTAGACTTCACTAGGAAGCTCCACTCTCAAAATATTTTGGTCTTCCCCTTCCACATTAAAGTCAAGGCTCTCACCGTCACTTGTCACGCTTTGCACTTCAATACTGCCATAGCTTATACCATTTGGATAGGCGTTCTCTTCTTCTGCTGATGACACAACAGATGCAGATGCACCTTCCCTAAAAGCATTTGGATATAGATGCAAATATAGATATGTGAACATATTATCATAATTATTGACAAAGGTTATCTCTTCGCTGCCTGAGATAGTATGAGTGGTGTTATCATAAGAAAGCTCCATCTTATAACTAGAAAGCGGCGTTTCTTCTTTCTTTAGCCCTGTTAGGCACAGGAAAACAACTATTGCAATTATCACTGCAAATAAAATTATTGTTGATATAATCTTTGTTTTTTTGTTTAATGTTATCTTTTTCATGCTATAATATACTTGCTTGAATTTTGATTTATAACATTTTTTACGGGAAAAATATGACGGAATTTGTGGTAAACTCGGAGCGAGAACAAGGGGCGGAAAGCTTGAAATTTTAAACGAATGTTTAAAATTTGTTTTGCTTGCAAAAGCAAAACAGCAAAGCTTTTAAGCTTTGCAAGCTTTCCGCCCTGTCAACCGGACACACAAAATTAACTAACAAAAAATGTTTGTAAATTCACAACAACTATGATAAACTATTAACGGAGATAAAAATGGCTTTTTGTAAATATTCAACTGAATTTATAGCAAATTCAAAAACTGAAATAGATAATATTTTTTTAAATGACTATCTGCCTTTTTCACAGCCCGAATTTGTGGTTGTGTATATTTATGGTCTATATCTATGCAAAAGTAGTTCCTTTGACAATAGTCTTGAAAACTTTGCAAAGACGCTTAACATGAGTGAAGAAGATGTTATTGGTGCTTTTGAATATTGGGAAGAACAAGGTCTTGTAAGACTGCTTAGAACTGACCCTATTCAAGTTACATATATTCCACTAAATAATGTTCTAACGGCAAACAAACTATATAAGCCAGACAAATATGAAGTGTTCAATCAACAGGCACAAAACATATTTCAAGGCAAGCGTGCAATATCTAAGCATGAGTATGAAGAATATTATGACTTTTTAGAGAGATATCATGTTGAGCAGGAAGCGTTGCTTATGATTATGCAATACTGCGTGGAGACAAAAAAATCTGCCATTGGATACAACTATATTTTAACTGTGGCTAAAAACTGGGCAAACGAAGGCATAACCACAACAAAACAAGTTGAAGAAAAACTTAAGTCCTTTGAAGATAAAGACCCTGCCCTTGCAGAAATTTTCAATGCTATGGGTATAAAGCGTGCCCCTTATGTTGAAGAACGTTCACTTCTAAACAAGTGGCTTAGTGATTATGGTTTCACCCTTGATGTTGTGCTTTATGTGTGCAAAAACTTTAAGAAAAAAGCAAGATTTTCTTTTGAAAAAGTTGATAGTCTTCTCACTAAATACTATGAAATGCGTCTTTTATCTGTTATGGAAATTGACAATTTCGAGAAAGAAAAACAAGAGCTTTACACTCTTGCAAAAGAAATCAACAAGACCATTGGCGTATACTATGAAAACCTTGAAGGCGTGGTTGAAAACTATATTCTTAAATGGATCAACTTGGGCTTTGAAAAAGAGCTTCTTTTAGAAATAGCCAACTATTGCTTTAAAAACTCAATTAGAACGCTTGAAGGTATGGACAGAACGGTTACTAAATTCTATAAGCTTGGAGTGTTGTCGCTTGACGCATTCAATGAATATATGGGGCATGTGCTTGCAGACGACAACAAGATCAAAGAATTATTGTCTAAAATGGGGTTGTCAAGAAATGTAAGTTCTTATGATCGCAACAACTATAAAGTATGGACGCAGGATTGGGCACTTAGTGACGACGTTATAGATTATGCAGCGTCTCTTGCAAATGGCAAGGACAATCCTATCAAATATATATCTAGAGTGCTTGCTGACTATCATGAAAAGGGAATAAAAAATATTGAAGAAGCCAAGAATAACACCCCTATCACAGAGAAAGAACCACAAAGAAAATCTAATTTCACTGGGCGTAGTTATTCTAAAGGCGAACTTAATGCACTATTCCAATCTATTGATGAAATTGATGTTTAGGAGTTTAATATGAAAACAACCATAATTGAACAAGCAAAAAGAATCATTGACCTGCGAAGATACAAGGCTGAAAATGATGCAATAAACAACAAGGTAGAAGCACTGAAAGATGAAAAATTTAAAACGCTTTATCAAACTTATGTGGCTAAAATGATTGAATGTGCAAAAGAAAATAGAGAGTTATCGGCAGCTGACAATAAACTTAAAACGCAATACCTTGCAAGGCTTAAAGAGCTTGGACTATCTTCTATTGAACCTGACTATACTTGCAAAGAATGTGGTGACACGGGCTATGTTGATGGCAAATACTGCGTTTGTCTTAAAAAAGAGATAAATAAGATTTTAAAAAGAGATAGCGGATTTGACTTCCTTGAAAGCTTTGATGATGCCAATTTTGATATATTTGAAAATAAAGAATATATGCAAAAACTTTATGCAAAAATGAAAAAATGGTGTCACTCTGATTTTAAGAAAACTTTGATCTATATTGCTGGTGACACAGGTGTTGGCAAAACTCACCTTATAAAATGTATGGCAAATGAGCTTATAAATTTAAACCATATAGTTAGGTTTACAACATCTTTTTCAATGCATCAAGACTTTGTTAAAAGTTATTCAACAAGAGACCTTGACGAGAAAAACAACCTACTTGAAAAATATCTCGGGGTTGAAGTATTATTTATAGATGATTTAGGCACAGAAATTGGCAAGTATCGTGATATAACGCTCAACTATTTATACCAAGTTTTAAATGAAAGAAAGTTAAATAAATTGCCTACCATTATAACCTCTAATCTAACTCTTGATGATTTAAAAGACTATTATGACGAACGAATTTCAAGCCGCATAATAGACAAAGACACGGCTGTAACTGTATTTATTTCAGGTAAAGATTTGAGGCTAAAAGATATAAAAAACAAGTAAAAACACAAAAAAATGCAGAAAAAACATGATTTTTCTGCATTTTTTATTAAATTATTGACAAATGTTTGAATTTATTGTTTAAATTCTCTTGATAAAAATCTTTTGAAAACGCCTATATTTTTCATTTGAAAAGCATAGTCACTTGTTCCACCATGACCGCTATAGACCTTATCAAATTTTACATTTTCGAGCTTGCACAAACTTTCAAACATTTGTTTTTTGTCTGAATTTTTAAGGTCGGTTCTTCCTATTCCATTTTCAAAAAGCACGTCGCCTGAAAACATTATATTATCTATAACATAGCACTCGCAGCATACAGAATGACCCGGACAATAGTAACAAGAAATATCAAAGCCCCCTATTTTTATTTTTCCGTCGCCTTTTATAAATTCAAAGTGTGAAAAGTCGTCTATAGTGGAATAATCTTCGCTATAAATGGCAACAGGGTCTGTCATTGTTGTTTTAATATTCTCATTTGCGTAAACTTTGGCATTAAACTCTTTCGCGTAGTCATTACAATAGCAAGAGTGGTCAAAGTGTCCATGTGTGAGCAGTATCCCAACAACTTTATCTGTTCCAACCGCAACTTTAACTTTGTCAAGTTTAGCTCCGCTATCTATGATTAGACACTCACCGCCTTTCTTTATGACATACACATGTGCTTCTAAATAGTCACCTAATAATGTTTTTACTTCCAACGTTCTCTCCTTAAGACACCAATAATTATACCACTTTTTATAAAATAATAAAACTTTTTGCAATTATTTTTGACTTTATTATCATTTTTGTTATAATAGATAAAAAGGAAGATAAAGATGCTTAAGTCGCTTTCAAAAAACTATGTTAATGAGTTATTAAATTATTTCAGTGTTGAGCACGAAAATTCTTATGAATTTGAAGAAGGTGATATCACTGATATCATCTTTAGTGCACCACACTCTGTTAGTCAAACTAGAAATGGAAAGATTAAGTGTGCAGAGCCTTACACTGGTGTGATTGCAAAGATTTTACATAAAAATTATGGTTATAGTGTTCTCTACAAAACGAAAAATTGTGGAGACGATGCAAATTATGACGAAAAGTCTCCATATAAAAACAAATTGTATGCAATTTGCAGAAAATATAAACCTATTCTAGTGATTGATTTGCATGGACTTTCTAAAAAACGTGATTGCATTATCAATCTTGGCACTAACTTTGGCAATACTCTTCAAGATGACACTGAAACTTTGAACGAGCTTATACATTGCTTGAGAAATGCCGGTATAAACAAAATTACAACTGACCACCCTTTCTTTGCAAGTGAAAATACTATAGCAAGTTCTGTTTCAAAAAAACTAAAACAAAAGGCAGTGCAAATTGAAATAAATTTTGGATATTTAGATAAATCACCTGAACATATTTTGAATGTGATAAACGCCCTGCATAGTTTTTGTCAAAAGGTAAGAAAACGAAATGTTGTTCGTTCAAGAGTTATTGATATCGCAAGACTTCGAGACATTGATGAAAAATTCTATCAAAGTCAAAGCCTCAACGATTTTGAATATGTTTCAAGCATGCCGGAAATTGTGCTTTCTGCCCCACACGCAAAGCAAAGTATGCTCTATGGGAAGGTTAAAGCGAGCGAGAGCATGACAGGAAGTATTTGCAAACTCTTCTATAAAGAATTTGGATTTTCAATAATCTACAAAAGCAGAGACAACGAAATTGACTATTTTAACACAAAATATAATGACTATAAAAATACCCTTTTTAAAAACGTTATCAAAAATCAAACAAAGCTTTTTCTTGAGCTGCATATTCTTAACAAAGAACGCGTGCAAGACGTGACAATGTTCTTGCCTGAAGATTATGATAAAGAAAAACTTTATCAAATCATAAACATTTTAAATAAGCACGGGCTTGAATATTTCTCAATCAACTCAATATTTGACTCATATAAAAAATCTAGAACAATCAATCAAATCAGAAACGATTGTTTCAAACTTCAACTTTGTTTTAATCAGCGTCTTATTGACAATGATGAAACCTTGCTTAATTGCGTAAATGCACTTAAAGACATCATATCACTTTTCTTAGATTGATACTAAGCCAAGACCAAGTTCTTGGCTTTTTTGTTTTATGTTTTATTTCTAATAATACATTTTTTATTATGCACATATATTTAAATCTTTTAAAACCAACTTTTACAAATAAAATCACTAAATTTTGCTATTTTTATTGACTATTTTCCCCTTTTATTGTATCATTATATAGTAAAAATTTTTAGGGGTGTAGTTCATCGGTAGAATAAGAGTCTCCAAAACTCCTGAGGTGGGTTCGATTCCTACCACCCCTGCCAGAGTTTATCTAAAGCACCATTTAAGGTGCTTTTTTGTTGATGTTTTGTAGAAATTTAGTCACATTTTAGGCACAAAATTTTTTAATTTTTGTTATATTATTAGTTGCAAAAATTTTTGTATTTCTTTGTAGGTGTTTTCGGGCAAGGAAGCGCGAGCGTGAGCGAGCAAATTGCGAAGCAATTTATAAAATTTTAAGAATTAAAATTTTGGCTTCCTTGCCCGAACCGCTTGCTTTTGTCGAATTTTATGCTATAATCATTAAGTGAGGTTTTTATGATTATTGGAATTGATATAGACGGCGTGCTATGTAACCTTAATGGTTATGTGCATAAATACTTTAAAAAATATCTTGAAGAGAATAACATTCCATATAAATTTGATAAAACAAAAGAATACTTTAATGACCAATTTCATGTTGAAAAGGACTATGAAATTGACTTTTGGCGAGCAGTATCTTTGCACTATGCGAAAAAAGTTGTTATGAAAAATCAAGCAAATTTAGTAACTCATAAATTACATAAAGAAGGTCATAAGCTTATTATTGTTACGTCTAGGCTTTATTCAACAGAAGATAGTGATTTTGGAAGAAAAATTCAGGAGCTTGTTTTACAGTGGCTTGAAAAACATAAAATCTATTATGACAAAATATTCTTTTGTGACGAAAAAATTGGAAAACTTGACGTTATTAAAGAACAAAAAATTGACGTTATGATTGATGATTCTCTGCGAAATATAAATGAAATATCTGAAATTATCCCCGTTTTTGTTTTTAGGAACTCAGCAAATAGAAAAGCAAAGGGTAAAAACAAAATAATTGTAAATGGTTGGAAAGATATTTATAAAAATATTTCAAAAATGAGCAAAGCTCAAAACAAAGAAAAAACACTTAAATAATTTTAAGTGTTTTATTTTTTCAAAAATTCTATCAAACTATTCTTTTTGTCGCTTGGAATTGTTTTTATGATTTTTAATAATTCTATATCTGCATCATACCCTTCAAAATCTTCACTAAAAAATTTTTCTAAAGAACAATCGCATACTTCTAGTATATCTAAGAGCTTTTCCACAGATAAAGTTATTCTCCCGTTTTCTATTTGACTTATACTCATACCTATTCTTAAACTAAGTTCTCTAGCAGATAGATTAGCTTTATTTCTCACTATGCCTAATCTATTGATGATATCTTTTATTTCCATAGTATTATTATATCAAAGAAAAAGAATATTGAAAATATTTTTTATGTATAATTCAATATTTTTTTTAAAATCCTAATGAAATTAAAAGTGCCTTGTTGACTTCTCTCATCTTTTCAGGTGAAAGCGTTGTCACCTTTTCTTGCAAACGGCGTTTATCGAGTGTGCGTATCTGTTCAAGCAGAGCCACAGAGTTTTTAGGCAGGTTATATTTTTCGGCGGGCAATTCAATATGGGTCGGCAACTTTGCCTTGCCTAGCTGGCTTGTTATTGCTGATACTATAACAGTTGGTGAATATTTGTTTCCAACATCGTTTTGAATTATAAGCACAGGACGAACACCACCCTGTTCACTTCCAACAACAGGGCTAAGGTCAGCGTAATAAATTTCTCCGCGTCTTATTTGTCCGTCCATTCTCTTCCTTTTTTAAGTAGTCTATCAAATCGGCTTTTTCAAGTGGCGCAAGTTCTTTTAAAGTTTCTCTATAAACTTCTTCAAAAACTTTTTCGTCCTTTACTTCCATTCTATGCGAGCCGTCACCAAAGTTTGCATGCAAAACTTGACTAATATAGTCGTCTCCGGCTCTCTTTGCATACCTTTTAAGCTTTCTTTTTAACTTTGATTTTTCAAACATGATTATCTCCTAAATAGATTATTTTTAAACTTATTTTCTTTAGTTTGCAAAAAAATCATTTAAATATACAAAAAATGTCAAGGTAAGCTGCCTTGACATATATATTTAATTATTTTTTTATTGAAGGATTGCGATAGCTATTGCCATAACAGGTGTGTGAGAAAGTGAAATCTCTATCTTTTTATCGGCAAAGTTTTGTTGATATTTTTCAAGTGCCTTTCCGTGCAAAATAACAATAGGCTTGCCACTCTCTTCATGAGAGAGTTCTATATCCTTAAGTACAACGCCGCTATTTTTGCCCATTTCAAGAGCTTTCATAACAGCTTCCTTTACGCAAAATAATGCACCCGTTCGTTGATGACGCAAACTTTCACAAAAAGATTTTTGAACATACTCAATTTCCTTTTCGTTTGCGATTTTTTTTAAAAATTCTTCGCTTTTATCAACTCTTTCAATATCGATTATGTCAATTCCTACCATTTTGAATTTCCTCCCATGCATTTGCAATTATTCCATAATCATAGCCCTTGCCTGCAAAGTGATTATAAAATTTTTGTTTGTTTTTTATATCAAATTCCTTATTTTTCATGTATTTTAAAGCTAAATTTATTAAATTATCTTTTTCTTGCTCGTCACAAAGCAGCTGCTCAAGCTTTTCGTCTATCACGTTTTCTTTGATTCCTTTAGCAAGCAAATCATACTTCAGTTTACGCTTGCTTTTTGAATTTAAATAGGAATTTATATAATTTTCACAAAACGCAGTGTCATCAATATAGCCATATTCCTTAAGTTTTTCGCTTGCTTTTTCAATGCAACTTTTAGGATAACCCTTTTCACGCAGATAGTCTTTTAGCATCTTCTCACTTTTCATACTTTTTTCAAGAAGAGTAAGCCCCCTATTGAAACAAGCATAGTCGCCATTTTCAATCTTCAAATCTTCAAAAAAATCATCATCAAAAGACTGTCCCGTTTTTAGACAGTGTCTAGCAAGAATTTCCGCTTCATAAACACCAAAAAACTCATCATCAAGATAGAGATTATATCTAAGCCCCTTGCCTATCTTTTTTATTTCAGTTATTGTTTTCATATATTTATTATACAAAAAAGCATAAAAATTTAAAAATTTTTTGCCGAATTTATTTAATTTTCAATTTTTATTCTACTTAAAAAGCTCCGACGTAACCCTAGCATATATGCGAACAAGTCCGCCAGCACCAAGTTTAACTCCACCAAAATAGCGAACAACAAACACGCATACATTTTGTGCGTCCTTCTTTTGCAGCACTGATAAAATTGGTCGACCTGCAGTGCCACCTGGCTCGCCATCATCAACCGCCTTTTCGTAGAATGGTGACTTAAGTCTGCAAGCCCAGCATATATGGGTCGCCTTTTTGTGTTCGCTCTTCAAAAAAGATAGCGCAGCCGTTATCTCATCAAGGCTACAACAAGAAAGCAGATATCCATAAAATTTTGACTTTTTTTCTATTATTTCTATTATCTTTGTAAAGTTCATGTTAATCTTCTAGTCCACACAAATAGTCAGTTGACACATTGAAAAATTTTGCGATAATGACAACCATTTCTAAATTCGGTATTTGTAGCCCACGCTCCCAGCGGCTAATTGCAATAACACTACAATGTAATTTATCCGCAAGTTCGGTCATCGTCATGTTTTTCTCTATGCGTAATTCTTTCAATCTTTTTGCAAATTTTTCATAATCATTTCAAAATAATTATAAAACAAAAAGATTTAAAATTTTTCACTTTTGCCAATCGGCATAATAAAAGTTTGACTTTTAGTGTTTTTCTCCTTATTTAAAATTTTTTATAACTGTTTGGTTAAATTGAATTTTTTTATTTATTTTTATTTTATAATTTCACCATGCTCACCTTATTATACAATATCAGTCGTGCTTAATCAAAGGTTTTTGACAATTTCTAAAAACATAAAAATATTTGTTTAATAAATTTCATGTCCATTTGGACAATTAAACAAATTTTAAAAATTAATTTGTTATAGTAAGGTGAAATTTTAAAAGGAGAAATATATGAAAAACAAAAGTAAAAAAAGAAATCTTGAAGGACTTATTAATATTGAATTAATACTTGATTTTATACAAAAAAATAAGCTTTCAAAATCCGCCTTTGCTAAGACTTGTGGAATATCAACTGCCCTGCTTACAAAAATTCTAAACGGCTATTGCGATATGGGCACATCAAAAGTCGTTAAAATTGCAAAAGCTATGGGTGTTAAATTTACACAATTAATTAATGATGACAAGGCTAATAACTTTTAACATTTATGTCCGCATGTAAATTAGTCCGTCTTTTTACTAAAAATTGCGAAAAATAAATGTTTATTACACTTAATAAATTTTATCAATGATCTTTTGATAGTTATAAGTTTTGTCCAAAAAAACTTCACATTTAAACTAGCAAAACATTTTTTAAAATCTTTTGCAACAGACTTACACAAAAGTTATTAATAAAACTCGGTAAATAGATAAATAAGCAAAGCTGCCGCAAGGTAGAATGTCTTGCGGCGTCGGAGCGTATATAATCGGAGCAGAGCGACACCGCATATTGCCCGTGTGAGCCTCAGCGAACGTGGGCAGCGGAGCGTGCGAACGGAGTGAGCGTGCGAAGCCAAAAGCGGAGCGGAACGAAGTGAAAGCGGAGCGGAAAGCGGAATTGCAGCTGCGTCGTAAGTGCAGCTGCGATGGAGCGCGAAAGCGAGCATAAGCGGTGCGTCAAGGGGTGCACCGCTTGTGCGAGCGGAGCAAGTTGCGAGCGTGGCGAAGCCGTGCGAGCAAAAAGCGAACGCAGTGAGCAAGCGATGCGAGCGTATGAGCCTTGCGAATGAGCGAGCGGAGCGGAGCGAGTTGAACAAACGAAAAAATAAAAAATACTTTTTTTTGTATTCAAGTAAAACGGATTGTTTACGTGAATTAACCCTGCAAAATAAAACATTTACAAAATTATCAAAAAAGTTTAAATATATTTTTACAAAAATAATAATTAAAAAATATGTTTATTTAAAATCCATATTTTTTAAAAAAATTATAAATAAAAATGACAAAATAATACAAAATATATATATTGATTGCTTTATTATTTTTATTATGTTATAATAAAGCGAAAATACGGAGAATAATTATGTTTTTTGAATACTTAAAAAATTTTGACGATTATAGTCTTTTTTCTACAACACATATTTTGTATATTGTTTTTTGCATTGCGATAGCCATTATTCTTGCAATAGTTTTACGAAAGCTAAATAGCAAGCATCAGCGAATTGTTGGCATTGTTATTGCAAGTGTTGTTATTACGCTGCATATTGCAACTCAAGTTTGGCGTGCTGCTTCTTTTGCAGACGGAAGGTCAAAAGGGATAATTGAAAGTGTGGCTTATCTTGTGATGCCTAACGAAATTCTACCTTTTCAACTTTGCAGTATGTTATGTTTCTTAATTCCTATCTGTGTTATGTTAAATAAACAATGGATGTATAATGCTCTCGCGCCAATTTGCGTTATCGCAGGCTTTTTATATTTCTTCTTCCCAGATGGAATTATAAATCGCTATCCACCTTTCAGTTTTAGAGTTCTTGAGAGTATGCTTGTTCATACAGCAATTCTTTTCTATGGCATCTATCTATTCACAAGCAAAAAAGTTGTATTTAAACTTAAAAATATGCGTGAAGTTTTCGCGTCCGCTGCTGTTCTCTTTGGCATCGCCATAATTATGAATGTTATAATAACAAACTTTGACCCTAACGTTGACTTCTTCTATATGATGAAAGGTTTTGGGCTTGGACTTCACCCTGCAGTCAACGCAATTATAATTGCTCTTGTTGGGACTGCCCTATTCTTTGCGGTATATGGTATATGTCAGCTATGTTATAAATTGTCCGCAATTTATCAAGAAAAGAAACAACAAAGACTTGCAGTTGCTATTGAAGGAAATATAACACAAGAAGAAAATAACGAAAAAGATAACAAAAAATAAAAAGCGTAATTTTTTTACGCTTTTTATTTTTCATCCACTTTCTTAGCTTATACATTCAACAAATTTTGCTTTTTAGATAAACTCGGGGCTTTATAGGCAGCGGAAATTGTTTGCTTTAAGCAAACAAAATTGCGATAGCAATTTTAAAATTTTAACTTAGTTAAAATTTTATTTCCGCTGCCCCTATGTTATTATAAACATATAACTTATAATCAAAATCAAATTACTTTAAAACAACCTTTATAAAGCTCTTTTTGCCTTTTTTAAGCAAAATTGAGCCATTTTCAAAGTCTTTTTCAAATATTTTCAATGAGAAGTCACTTATCTTTTCACCTTTAACAGAGATAGCCCCACCTTGGATAAGGCGTCTTGCCTCGCTCTTAGAAGGTGCAAGCTTAGTTGCAAACAAAAGGTCACAAATAGGCATCCCATCTTTGAAATCTTCTTTTGAAACTTCAAAAGTTGGAGCATCATCACCACCTTGTGTGAATAAGTTTTCGCTCATTTCTCTTGCCTTAACGGCATCTTCTTCGCCGCGAACAAATTTTGTTATTTCAAAGCATAGAAGTTTTTTTGCTTTAACAATATCTTCTTTGATGAGTGCTCGAACCTTTTCCATTGGCTCATCAGTGAAGAGTGCAAACATCATTTCAACACATGCGTCTGGAGTTTGGTAAATACCTTGATAAAAATCATAAGCAGAAATCTTATCTTTATCAATCCATATTGCACCCTTTTCAGTTTTGCCCATCTTTTTACCTTCTGGAGTTAAAAGTAGCGGATTTGTTGCACCAACCATGTTTCTTTCCTTGCCGTCAGCAAAGCTAAGTTTGCGTGCAAGTTTAACACCTGCTGCGATATTTCCCCATTGGTCTGCGCCGCCCCATTCAAGAGAACAACCATACTGCTCATTCAAATGAACAAAGTCATAAGCCTGCATTGGCATGTAACCCATTTCAAAGAAAGTTAGTCCGCCTTCTTTCAAACGGTTGTCATAGATTTCGCTTGACATCATTTCATTTACGTTGAAGTATTGACCTATATCACGCATAAAATCAATGTATGTGAGATTTTTAAACCAATCATAGTTATTGACAATTTCCGCTTTATTTTCGCCTTCAAAATCAAGAAAAACCTTTAAAGTGTCTTTGATTTTATCAATATTTGATTGTATTTGTTCTTTTGACATAAGCTTTCGCATATCACTTTTGCCTGACGGGTCACCGATGCAAGCAGTTGCCCCGCCCATCAAAAGATATACCTTATGCCCTGCCTTTTGGAAGCGTCTCATAATTACGTATGGCACGCAATGACCTATATGAAGGCTATCTGCGGTTGGGTCAGTTCCTTCATAAACGGCAATAGGTTTTCCGCTCTCAAGCATTTTTTTGAGAGCATCTTCATCAGTGCATTGGTATAAAAGTCCCCTTTCTTTTAATTCTTTAAACAAATTTGTATCTACTTTCATATTTTTCTCCTTTTCTAAATCAAAATCGTATCTATTAAAATCTTCACCGCGAAACTCAATTTTATCTCTTAATTTCCCGTCATTTCGCTCAATACACTTTCTGCTTGCAATATTGCTTGATTTGCAAGTTAAAAGCACCTTTTGTATCCCTAGTTTTTTGCATTCTTCTAATGCTAATTTTAATCCTATTGTGGCATAGCCTTTCCCCCTTTCGCTTAGACGTATGCCATAACCAATATGCCCGCCAACAGTAGAAAGAAAGTCTGTTGCTATGCTATGTCTTATAGAAATATGTCCTAAAATTCTGTCTTCACCTTTACGCTTTAAAAAGAAAACTGACGAAGGCACTCTTCCTTCTTCTAGATTGCGCCCTTCTCTTTCATCCTGCTTTATGTTTAGCCAGCTTTCATAGTCATCACCTATTTTAAAATCAAGTGGTTTTGATTCTGGATTTGACTTATGAAATTCGTCTATATATGCAAGCCAATCTTTTTTATCACTTAATGCTGGAAAAGCTAAAATAAATTTATTTTCTTCCATAATTTTTCTCCTTTATCTAATTTTTATATAAATTTTTAATTTTCTATAATAATAAGTGGCAACAGCATTTCTCGTTTTGACAAGCCTGTATGATGCCCCTTATATCTATGGCTATTTTCTTTAAACAAAACTATTTTATTATAATTTTTCACAACACCTATATAGTCGCCTAAATAGCTAAGCTTATCTGTTTTTGTGCCAAAATAATTTTTATTGATAAGTTCTTGCGACCTATAAAGTTTTATATCCTTCTTATATTTTTTCATTTCATGCAAAAAATTTTGTTCTTGACCTTCTTTTACTTGAAAAGCAAAGGCGCGTGGTTCTAGATATATTGGCACTTTAAGCGTGTCAAGAAGCGGCTTATCTTTATAAATTTCAATATACTCGTCTATGTCAGTTTGACCGTGGTCTGGAGTTATGATTACAAGTGTATTTTTATTATTTTTGACAAAATTTTCAATTTTTTCATTCAAATAATTGATAATTTCTTTCGCTTTGTTGCTATTTACGCCATACTCATGCATTGTGCAATCTGGGTTTTCATTATAGCAATAGATAAATTGTTTGCCATCTTTCTTGCATATTTCATCAAGTTGCGAAAACATTTCATCATTTGTTTTATAATGATAATTTTTGCCCTTTTCCATTGTGATATATGGCGGTGAAATGATATTTATTTGATAATCTGTGTTTGTTCTGTCAGTATATGGCGAAATTTTTATAATATCTTCAATTTTTGACATATCAATAGGTTCGCCGCTATATTCGTCTTTGCCTGTATAAACAGCAACAACGCGGTCTAGTTCTTTAAAATACATGCTCCAGCCGAACATAACATTTTTTGATGGATAATTTGCACATCGAAGCACTGTTGTTGCATTGGTTGTTGTTGATGGAAAAACTGAAGTTATCGTTTTCTTTATATTCTTATACAAAAATTGGTCCTTTGTTAAATTTGATTTTAAAGGAAAAAGCCCAAGTCCGTCAAGATTTATATAAACCACATTTTTATATTGTTTTGACAAGCTTTTTTGCAAAATTTTAACTCTTTTTACGTCTTCTAAATCATTGCAGCCTAAAAATTCAGCAATAGTTGTGCTGACATTTAATATTGAATTTTTAAAATTTGGCTTTATAAATCTCATAATTTTCTCCTTACAAAAAAAACACGCCGGCCTAAAGTTTTAGGACGAGCGTGCTCGTGGTACCACCTAAATTTATGCGAGGACAACCAAAAACATAGATTTTTTTCTGTCTTTGCACCTTATTTTCTCGTTCGTGAGAATAACGCAAAACTTGAAATAAATGTAATTCGCTTTATAGTGTCATTCAGGCTTTCACCAACCGCCCTATCTCTTTATGCCCATTTATAAAACTACTGATTTTACTCCGCCATTTTGTTTTTGCTAAAAAATTACTGCAATAAGCATATAATTTATTTTATTATAAAAGTTGAAAATCAAATTGTCAACACTTATTTGAAATTTTATAAAAATATTTAAAAAAGGTCAATGTATTGCAATTTAATTTTATAAATTGGAACGAAAGTGACACCGCATGTTGCCCGTGTGAGCTATAGCGAACGTGGGCACGCGGAGCGTGCGAGCAAAGCGAGCGTGCGGAGCGAAGAGCGGAATTGCAGCGTCACGTGAAGTGGTGCTGCGATGGAGCATAAAAGCGAGCATAAGCGGTGCGTCAGGGGTGCACCGCTTATGCGAGCGGAGCAAGTTGCGAGCGTGGCGAAGCCGTGCGAGCGGAGCGGAAAGTAAGAGAATGAACCTAGCGAGTGTGTGAGCGGATAAGAAGAGATAATTCTATAATCAGTAGAATATAAGAAATAACAAGTCCATTTTGAGAACGAAACAAAAGAGGCGGAAAAATAAAGTTAATTTAATAAATCTAAATGAAAAAAAACAAAATAAAAGTAGAACGAAGAAAAAAACTAAATTACAGGTAAATTTGGACGAAGAGATGAGCGAGCATAAGCGGTGCGTCAGGGGTGCACCGCTTATGCGAGCGGAGCAAGCTGCGAGCGTGGCGAAGCCGTGCGAGAAAAAAGCGAACGCAGTGAGCAAGCGATGCGAGCGTGATCGTAGGTCGTGCGAGCGGAGCGAAGCAGGAAAACAAAATTAAAAAACAAAATAAAAAATGTGTAAATAAAGCTTTTACGCCGTGCGAGAAGGAAAGCACGTAATATGGCAAAGTAAAATTTTTTTAAAATTAAAAATACAAAAAAAATAATGAAAAATATTCTTACAATAAAATACCAGTTCACTGGTGATTTTAATTTTAGTTACTTATTCTCTTTATTATAATTTGTTTCAATGTTTGTTGTGACGATATCTTCCACATTTATTATTGTTCCATTAACTGACTCTTCTGTCTCTTTTATCTGTTTGATAAAAAAACTTTTAAGATTGTTATCAAAAAAAGCCATCAATTTCTTGATGGCTTTGCTTATTACATTTGTTATTTATTCTCTTCATTATTATTTGTTTCGGTGTTTGTTGTGTCGTTTGTTTGCGTGCTATTATCTTCTACGTTTATTATTGTTTCATTAGTTGTTGTTCCTGTTGTTGCATTGTCCTTAGGTTCTGTATCAATAACTACAGGTTGGGCATTTTTTGTTTTTAAATATAATTTATATGAATATTCAGCAACCCAAATTAAGCCTATTGTTACAACACCCATGACAATTACAAAGGCAATCATACCACCACAAACAAAGGTTTCTCCAGTATCGGCATCTCTTATGCCAAACATACCCATTGTTATAACTTGATCGCTTGCCCAATACTGATCTTTTTCAGTTTGAGAGAGTGCATTGTATTCGTCAACTGCCTGTCTATAGTCTTCTTCTGTGTAAGTTCCATTTGAGCCATCTCCTTTAGCACCAATCATGCCAACTTGGCTGCCGTTTGTGATTATGTAAATATCAGTAGAAACATTTGTGTTTCCGTCAGAGACTTTTAGAGTCATGGTCTTACTGCTATTAATTGTCATTGACATTTTTACGCCTTCAATGTTAGCTGTATATGCCATGTTATAGTTGATAGGTCTTACAAGAACGTATATGTAGATTATTGCAATTATTGCTGCAACTACCACAAGTGCTATCATGACACCCTTTTTCTTTAAAAATTCATTTGCTTTTTCTTTAAACTTCATATTTCTCTCCTTAAAGTTATTATAACATAATAATATATAATTTACAAGTAAAATGTTGTTTTTCGCCTTTTAAATTATTAATTTATTTAATTAATTATATTTTATCATTTTATTTTGAAATTTGAGTTAGTTTCCCTATAATAAATATTGGAGGAAATAAATTTATGAGTTGTCCTATGAATATGACAGGCTTTGGACCTTCCCCTATTCCAGAAGAGGCGAATTGGGTTCAATTAAAAGACATAAAACAAGTTTCTGGATTTTCGCATGGTTGTGGAAAATGTGCTCCACAACAAGGCACTTGCAAGCTTACTCTTAATGTTAAAGACGGCATTATCAAAGAAGCTCTTGTGGAGACAATCGGTTGCAGTGGTATGACACACTCTGCCGCTATGGCAGCTGAGATACTGCCAGGCAAGACTCTTCTTGAAGCACTCAACACCGACCTTGTTTGTGATGCTATCAATGACGCAATGAAAAATATATTCTTGCAACTTGTATACGGAAGAAGTCAATCTGCTTTTTCTGAAAACGGACTTGCAGTAGGCTCTGCACTTGAGGATCTTGGAAAAACACTATCTTCAAATGTTGGAACTATCTATTCTCAAGATGGAAAAGGCACGCGTTATCTCAACCTTGCTGAAGGTTACATTACTAAGGAAGGGCTTGATGAAAATGGTGAAATCATTGGATATGAATATGTTGCTATTGGCAGTCTTATGAAATCTCTTCGCGAAGGTGTGGATGCACAAGAAGCTATCAAAAAAGCCACAAAAACTTATGGCAGATTTAGTGAAGCGGTCAGCGTGATTGACCCAAGGAGGGACGCCTAATGGATTTAACGGTAAAACAAACAACCATTGATGAAACTTTGAAAAAATATGGCATCAAAAGCCTAGATGAAGCAAAACAAATTTGTTTAGATGCTGGAATCAATGTGGAAGAAATTGTTAAAGGCGTGCAGCCTATTTGTTTTGACAACGCTGTGAAAGCTTATGAGCTGGGGGTTGCCATTGCACTCAAAACAGGTGCTAAAAAGGCTAGTGACGCTGCCCTTAAGATTGGCGAAGGGTTGCAGGCTTACTGTGTGAAAGGTTCTGTTGCTGATGAGCGTAAGATTGGACTTGGGCACGGCAGACTTGGAAACATGCTTTTAAAAGAAGAGACCAAGAGTTTCTGTTTCCTTGCAGGTCATGAAAGTTTTGCTGCGGCAGAAGGTGCTATTGGAATTGTTACATCTGCAAACAAAGTTAGAAAAACACCGCTTAACGTTATTCTCAATGGTCTTGGCAAAGATGCAGCCTACATTATATCAAGAATAAATGGCTTCACTTTTGTCAACACTTCTTATGACCATAAAACCGGTGAGCTTAAAATAGTTGGTAAAAAGGCCTTCTCAAATGGCGAGCGAGCTAAAGTTAAAGTTTATGGTGCTTACGACGTGCCTGAAGGCGTTGCCATTATGCAACATGAAAAAGTTGACGTTTCTATTACAGGCAACTCAACAAACCCTATGCGTTTCCAACACCCTGTTGCTGGAATCTACAAAAAATGGTGCTATGAAAATGGACATGACTACTTCTCAGTGGCATCAGGTGGCGGCACAGGACGAACACTTCACCCTGACAACATGAGATGCGGTCCTGCAAGTTATGGACTTACTGACACTATGGGAAGAATGCATTGCGATGCACAGTTTGCTGGCTCTTCATCTGTTCCTGCTCACGTTGAAATGATGGGCTTTATTGGAATGGGCAACAACCCTATTGTTGGTGCTACTGTGGCTCTTTCCGTTGCAGTTGAAACAAGTAGTAAATAAATTGTAAAATAAATTATTGATTATAAAAAACAAGCTAAAATTCTTTAATTAGCTTGTTTTTTACTGTTTTGATAATTTCTTGTGTTTTAATAATTTTTTTAAAACAATATAAGAAAAACTTGAACACTTAAATAAAGTTTATTCAGGGAGACGCGGTTTGCGTGAGACAATTACGGCAAGAAAAAGCGGCACATTTTTTGTGCCGCCGCAAAAACTCTTGTTTTTGCCTGCTTTTAACAAGTTGAAAGCAGATTTTCTTGCCGTATTTAGATTAATAACCTATAAAAATTAGTTTTTCATCATCAATTATTCTATTTCATCGTCTCTATCAAAATAGCTAGCACCTTCCACTGGTTTAAGCTTATTGATATCAAAGGCAGCAAAACCTTTTGTTACAAGTTTTTCAAAGTCGCCTTCATAGAAAATGCCAACATCTTCAAACTGAGTTTTAAGTTCATTTATCGCATTATCAATGAAGGCTTGTCTGTCTTCTTCTGTTGAGAATTTATTATTGTCTATTGAATAATCATAGCCATTTTTAAAATATGAACACAAAAATCTTATCAAATGCAAGAAATAGTAGTCACTTTGTTCAATCATATACCTTCTATAACGTGCACTAAGTTCTGCGTCATAGAAATATTTTTCTGACTTCATAGGGTCATTACGTTTTACTGAGAACAATGAAAAAGCGTAATTTCTTGGATAAAAGCCTCCCCTGATGTTATGTGAATTAGGATTTAACATGATGGTTGCATCACCATTAACTCTGTAAACTACCCTATGCTTCAGTTGTTTCTCACCGTTTTTTGTTTCTCTTTCAAATCTTATTTTTCCATTGCTTTCTACACTTGCAATATGTTGAGATAAGATATCAAGCATTTCCTTTTCGCTAATTTTTTCTACTGGGAACATATCAAGCATATTTGACAAAGTGTTTTTGAACTTCTGTAGTTTATCATAAGAAATACTGCTTTCAAATTCAGTTGCTTCAGTATGTTCTTCATCTTCATAAACTATTTCATCTTGCAATCTGCGGCGAATCTCGCCAAGAGTATCATTGTCAACTTCACCAATATAATTTTTTATTCTTTGTGGAGAAATCACTTTCAAAACTGGAACGAGATAGCTTGTGACATCGGTAAATTTGCCAACTTCGTAGCTGTCTTTTTTAAGTTTGTCAGTAAGCGGAACACAATAATATACGCATTTATTTTTACTTCTACCAATTATCACGACCGGTCTTTCGCCGCCAAACTCTTCTCCAACAACAGGATTTAGATCTGCAAAGTATACGCCCTTTATCTTAATCTCTCTATCTTTTCTGTAATAGCGATTTTCAATCATTTTGAACTCAACATGGTTGCCTATTTGCACATGTCCCATTTTAGCTAGCAGTCTGCACCTTGCGTCAGCTTTTACCATATTTTCCCATTCTTCAATACGAGTGCTATATAGCGACTTTATTAAGGCTTCCTGTATTTGTTTCCCTGCTTCTTCGGCAAGCTTTTCAAATTCTTCCTTTAAAGTGCCAATTTCGGTATACTTGCTTGCTATATAGTCAACAAGCGTCCTTTTAAGTTTTGTCTCTAGGGTTTTATTTCCGCATTGAATGTAAATCTCATTATTATATAACTTTAAAAGCACATTCTCTTTGCTGTGCGTGTCTTGAACTGTAAGTATAATTTGGCTGCTATCTGGCTTTAATTTTTCAAAAGACAACACGTCATACCCTTTCTTAAATACCTTAAGAAAAGGAACCTTTAGTTCTTCTAAATCTAGACATATTTTAAAATCACTCATCTTTATCTCCTATGTTTATTATACAACAATAAAATGTCAACGTCAATACTTATTAATACTTGGGCGCAAGGAAAAATTAAATGCAACAAAAATGCTTAACAAAAAGGTAGCAATCG
>ERZ1090861.397-NODE-397-length-26953-cov-76.419957_pt1 | contig 26953 bp, 56 predicted proteins | sample MGYA00478482_ERZ1090861 | MGnify/ENA primary metagenome ERZ1090861 (study PRJEB33644, sample SAMEA5815744) | chicken gut metagenome | biome: Chicken; feature: Gastrointestinal Tract; material: Caecum | place: Ireland | collected 2019-01-01 | study: A study of the... | reverse complement strand
ACCAGATATTTTCTCTACCCTGTGATATCAGGGAGAGAAGATGCGCCTGGTCACCCGTCAGCCTCGCAGCCATGCCACCACCTTCCTTTTATCCGAGGGCGAGGTATCGAATACCATTATCCTTGCTAGAAAAGTCTGAACTCAATGTCATTCCATCGGAAGAAAGATATACATAAGTAGATTTGTGCATGGTGTATATCTCCTTTTTCTAAGCGTATGCAACAACATATTGAATTTCACTGCTGTACACGTAAGATAGAAGTCCTTTAACAGAAAGTATCTTCGTGCCAGGAGAATAAGTAAAGCCTCCTCCACCAACGACACTTATGGAACCGCCGGATGATTTTCTTACAATTTGAGAGAAACTAGGATTGGTTTTAAGCTGAACACTTGAAATTATTGAATTACCTGGAACATCATTTTCTGAAAACACAACAACCATAATCGGCTGTTGTTCAACATTCTGTACTTGTAACTCGTCTGTCCCGCTTCCTTGCACTGTAACAGTATGCACTTCTCGATTCACGAGCGTCCCCGTCAGCACATTCCCATTTGCGTCAATCAACTGCTTCCCGCTTAGGAGGTCTGCGGCAGTTCCCGGATTCGTCAGCGCCGGAAGCGGCTTCCCAACGATTTGAGGTTGAAAGATCATACGGCCACCTCCGTCGAAGTGACCAAGAGGGCTAGATCACTGCCCCCCCCCCACTTTAATGCGCTAAAGTGCAGCATATTGCATAACCTCCGACATAGATTTCTGGTACCGCCGCCGCCCTCATGCGGACGGGAGCGACATATATTGGCACTGGCTGGATTCGAACCAGCGCGATGTCCAACCGTTTCCGGCCCGCTCTGCCCATTGAGCTACAGTGCCATATACCGCCCTCAAAGACGGTATGCTCCGGGTTGGGTCAGGCTTTCCGGGGGCCTGTTTGTGGTCCTCACCAAAGCTCTACGACCACGGCTTCACCGCCGGTGCTTTGTTCTTCCCGGACGGCTACTCTTACTCACTGCCAGTTTCGTGGCCGGTCATAGCGACCACGCTTTTTTACCCGGTACTATGACTACCGGCTCTGCCGCATGGGAGGCGCGACCTCCCGGCCCGGATTCGTGGGCTGGCTCTGCCGTGCGGCGTATAATTGCCCCCGTTACTATGGCCGCCACGGGAGCCAGGGCGGCAGGAGGAAGGGAGGGGAAAGCTATGGGAGCGCAGAGGATGTACGCCCCCACGATTCTATTGTAAGGCATCGTCCTCCGATTTTTCCCCTTAGAAGTGGAAAAACAAAAATTTTATCGGTAATCCGCCCTGCCCGTCAGATAATCTAGGCTTACCTCAAAAAAGTCCGCAATGGCAATCAGCGATAACAAATCTGGCTCTGTCTCCCCGCGTTCATACCGGCGGATGGCGTCGGAGTGCAAGCCGCACCGCTGGGAGAGTATGTAACGCTTGATTCTCTTTTCCTCCCTCAGCTTCCGCAATCTCTCCGGGAACTCATTCACGCTTGCACCTCCCACACCCAGTGACAAGCTCGCTGTATGGTAGGCTCTCGATCCAGTCGCAGAGTGTATGCCACTCATCGAGCTTGTGGTTCCGGCGAGACTTATAAATATTAGCCAAGACCTCGTAATTGAGCATCAGCGTCCGCCGCTGATTGTAGGATGAGGGAAGGAGCTGGATCATCTGCCACCAGATCTCTTTGTCTTTTGGTTGAAACGTTGCAAATTCTCCGGTTTCATATTTCAATAGACCGCCATTCAAATATACATTCCTGAATACATTTAAAGCATCGATGGTTTCTTTAAGAATATCTACAGATTGTCTGATCGAAAGATGTTCACACGAGAAATCCTCCAGCGTAAACTCCTTCGCCGCGATCTTATTCATGGTCGAGCAGGAGTTCGCAACTGTTCCGACCTTATATGTATCGAATTCCTTCCACCAGAACAGAGGCCCCGTCAGATCGACATACACGGTAATCATCCGCATGAACTTCCGATGATCCGTCCCAGCATTCCGCAGCCGTTTCATCAGATCGAGGTCATCAGGGCCAAGAACGAATCTTCTAAGATCGGTACAAGGCATATCTTTCTCGTCGAAATAATGTTTCGGCTCTCTGTGGAATTCGCTATCACTCTTCTCCCAAGAGTTCTTCGGGTTTCGCATTCCTCGGATCGCTGCCTCCCAGCCCAGGACCTCGGTGTTTTCGATTCTAAGCATTTTTCTACCCCTCCATCTCCAAAAACTTCTTGCACATCGCTGCCACCTGAATGGCCTCGCAGGCGGCGTTGATGGCGTATCTTCCTACCCAGTCCGCATCATACTCTATGACCCCGGATGGTTTATTGCTTTTGATGTGCTCCCACAGTTCGTTTGCAGTTTTTTCTACAAGCGCCGTTTCTGCGGACAGCTCATTAACTTCTTCCAAAATCACCGCCCACCCCTCATGCTGGCTGTGAAATTGCGGGAACCGCTCATTGGCGGCAGCAAGCTCCTTGCCTACCAGGACGCGGACATCATTCTCAACAACGTTCATTCCGCACCTCCGATGATCTTGTCAAGGGTGTAGGACTGGCCGGGATGGATGGAACTGAACAGGCTCATATTCAAAAACACTCCTAGTACCCCGCCATTTTTTATTAACCTAAGTTTATGGTCTCTGTGTCTCTCAACGATTACATCTCCTGCGCAGTCAAATATCCGCTTGATGGTCTTAGCATCCTCCACCTCCTGCTCGGTGAAGCGGGGCTTCTCTGGCAACGTCCACCATACAGGTTTAGGAGCAATACCGCATACCATTCCAATCCCCTTTTTTGAGAATATACAATCGTCTGCGCAATTTCCGTTTCTGCTTGTGCAGTATTCTTTTGCTTCCCCAAGCGTCCAGTCCTTCAACGGCTTGTCCATGTTGGCCTCCTCCAAATGCACGCGTGCGTTCTCGATTGCATCAGCGTGCGTTTTTTCGTGTGTTTGCATGTGTTCCTCCACTACCTCATAGCCCATCAGGCGGGCGGCTTCCTCCTGATTAGCTTTGCACCAGGATTCACAACTAATCTTTTTTTGCTGATGTGACGGAATATCTAACGGACACGAATTACACTCTACTGCACTTTTAGCGCAGAAATAATCATTTGCATCTACTATTCCGCTGAACACTTTTTGCGTGACCGGATCTCTAAACTTCATCCTCAAACTTCCGCCCTTCCCATTTCTCGCACTCCTGATCAGCGTCCCGGAAGTCCGCCCTGTATTCACTGTCCCCGTTGCAACACACGCCCTCAAATTCGGCGTACCAGCGGCAGGTGGCGCAGGTGCTGGTGGGCTCCTTGTTTCGCTCCAGGTGCTCCCGAATAAACTCCTCCATGGCCTTTACATCATCCGTGCTCATTTCGATAACACCATTCCATCCGCACGAGGGGCAGTAGAATGTATTCCCATGCCCACCGTTCCCGCATATACCGCCGCAGCAGGGGCACTTCGCATCTGCAAAAATCAGGCTACCCATTCCCATCCTCCTTCTGGCCGCGCCATTGCCAGTTGCACTTCCCGTTCTCCCGGCATGTTTTGCACCTGTCGTCCATTTTACCGTCTGCAAGGTACTGCTTTCCGTTCCAGGCACACTTCGCGCAAAATCCACGCCAGGATGCCACCGCCGCAGCCCGTTCCCGCTTTACCTGCTCCAGCTCTGCCCGCAGCTTCTCGTTTTCGGCCTGGAGCGTGGAGAGAGCGGTGGCGGCTCTCACCACAATGCAGTCGTCTTTGTCGCACAGATATCCACAAGCGCATTGGCCGCTCCCGCAAAGGACAGAAATGTGGTTTTCGTTGAAATCGTTCAATTGCTCAATCAGCTTCTCAATGTCCATCAGGTGTCCTCCTCAAACTCTATTACCTCTTCATACTTTCGGCATGCCTCTTGAATTAAATCCCAATTTATTCCTAGCAATATAGCTATCTCGGCCATAATATCGCAGCCGTCAGAAAATTCTTTCGCTTGGAGTTTTTTAATATAATGCCAAAGGCACCCAAGCAGGAAGGCAATGTGCTTTTTCTTTTTTGGGAGCATTAGGTGTCCTCCTCCGTTGACTGCTGTAGCCACTTCAAAATGGTTTGCTGTGTGTCTGGATATTTGCTTTCAACTCCATGGTGTTTTGAGACTGCCTCACAACGCCATACCATCAATTCCCACGCCAGTTCCTCATCACTCATGGCCCGGATTTTATCTCCGTTTGTCATTTGTCCTCCTCTCCCTCCGGCTAAAAATGTAACTTTACTCCTTGCGGCAACTCCGGCATATCTCTCCAAAAAAGAACCTCAAATCCGTGGAATGGCATAAATTCCGGTTTATAAACTCCGAACGGGCGTTTCCAAGCCGCACTTGAAATTTTCCCGTACATTCCCATTATCAGGCATATGGCCCCATCTTCTGGTGGTTCGCTTTTGGCATCATGCCACCCATCCTCTGGGACCGGCATCCACCATTTCACATCCTCATGGGGCTTATATGCGCCCGGCGAGAATAAAACCGGCCAGATTTTCTGCCGCCCGGTCGGGAGATAGGTCCTGAGTGCTGAATCTTGAATGCTTCCGAATTTTGTGATGATTAAAACCTTTTCCCCTTCATCTGGGAGAAACTCTTTTGTGGACACCCACCAAGGTTCATTTTCTTTCATTGACTTCTCCCTCCGGCGGGGCGATTACCCCAAGCAACGCCGCAATCATTTCTCTTTCTACACGATTTCGCTCTGCATTTGCCAAATATTCAAAATTAGGATGGTAATAGACCTCCGGCTTTCGGCCCTCTTTCTTCTTGTGTCGCAGTTTCCCATCTCGCACCGCCGCATTTAGGGCGGCTCTCACTGATTTAGGCAGGGACTTCACAACCAGGACCCGCTGAGTGAGCACTTTTTCTACGTTTGCCTCGTCTACGGTCATTTCGCCACGCTCAACCATGTCCTTCAAATACTCCATATCGTTTTGGCTTATCATTCCTCTCCCTCCGGCGGGCGGCGGGTAACTTTCTCGAATTTTAGGTTATCAATCCCGTCTGTTGTATCCGCACAATGGGCTGGGTATCTGGCTGCTACTCCATCGATGTCATACAAAGGCTCTGTACGCCCCACACTGTCCTCAAATCCTGGATATGCCCACACAATTTCCAGGTACCACCCGACCTGGAACGCCGGGGCGCAGTTATCCGGGTTGACATTGTGGCTTCCGTATCGGACTGCATACACAAAAAATTTGTCAGCCGCTACGGTATCCCCAGCCCTCAGAGGCATGCCGTGTCTGTCTACCAATCCGCAAGTCAGCGGCTCGTTCGGCGGGGTGAGGGTGGGCATTTTATACCACGGCTGGAAATTTTGGATTTTCTTCAGCAAGGTTTCTGGATGCCCGTCGAAGCAGATTGCCCGGTCGTCAATATAGGCGATAGCAGGAGGCTTTTCCTTGCATACCTTATCCACTTCCTGCGTCATACCGTACATATCAAGCCAATTTTCGATTGCCATTCTTCCGAGGACGGTTTTACAACGGGTAGATACTACAACGACCTCGTAACCAGCATCGTGGATTTCTTTTAACGCCTCTTGAATTCCTGGAACTGGTGGGTCTGGAATGTTAGTTTCTCCTTTCCACCCGCTTGTATAGGAATGAATTACCCCATCAAAATCAAATACTACGGTCCTTGCCATCTTTCAGCGCCTCCTCCAAAATCACATCATAGGCAACAGGCTCCCGGGCAAAATCGTTTCGGACAACGGTCCCGGTTCTGTCCCGGTAGCAGTAGCCAATATCTGCCCGGTGTAAAATCGTCAATGGATAGTAGTGAAATCTGCGGTGTGTTGCGTCAACTGTTTTCCCAACAAACTGGTCAACATTTCCGGAATCAATCCACGGCATCTTTCAGCGCCTCCAATCTCTCCATCACAGACTGTCTCCGTATGCTTGGTATCCAAGTTTTACAGACGACTTCCACTCCGCCTTCAGCCTTGCTTTCAATTCATTCGCAAGGCCAGTACACATGGACTTTGTGAACTGCGTCGTATCGTATTCGCATAAGTAAGTATTGTCTGTGGATGTGCCAAATCCGACATACATACCAACCTGGTCAGCCCATTTTATAACTCCATCAATCGCGGCTTTGTGCTCCTGATAATAAGCGTCCGGATCGGTAATGTTCGCTGCAAGCGTATATGACCCTCGCACGAATTTTTTCTTGCTCATCTGATAGTCTCCATCCTCTCCATCACCATCTCCACGGCCTCGTCCGTCAGCGGACTGGAACAATGTGGGCAAAATTTGATTTTCTGCGGCTTGCAGTGCCCGGTTGTCAGTTCTCCGTTCTGGATGCTGTATGCTCCGAACTTTTGAACATAGCCATCAGAATCTTCCTTGCAGTACGGACACCCAGACCACACCTTCTCCACCCGCTCCCGGCTGACGGGGCGGAGGGCGGAGAGGGCGATTTCTGCCATCTCTTTTCGCCTGCGGTATAGACTGTTGTTTTCTCCCGGATTACTTCCAAATCCACTATCCAACACCACTTGCGCCGCTGTGAGCTGCTTTTCAAACAGGGCAATCGCTTCTTCCCACGTCATCATGGCTGGTCCTCCTTACTTAATTTTGCGGCATCATTATTTTAGTTCGGCCTCTTCCAATAGCCGGCCTTGTCCCGTATCTATCCGGCAACCGCCGCTCCACCGAACCGCCCGGAATAATTTTCACAAATGAATTCCGTTTTTCTTAAGTCGTTTCGCTGATAGTTCGTGAAATATATCCCATTCAGTTGTCCCCATCCTGGTTTCCCCAGCATCTCTGTTATGTGGCCTAGTAATAGTTTTCTCTTGTTCTTTTCTCCATTTCTCTGAATAATCACAAAACTCTTTCAATTTTTCAAAATATTCTTTGCTTTGTTCCCAAGGGGCCTTTTTACTATCATAAATATCGAAGGCTTCTCGCAAGATGTTTAAAGGGTCTTTCATTCCATCCTCGTCTGCCCTGATCTGCAAAGCCGGGTCTCCAATGTTGAAATACTCTCCAACGCTCATGGCTGGGCCTCCTCTCTCGGCGACAGAATCCGATCCATAATCACATCATAGATGACTTCCCCGATTTCGTTTTTATCCAACTCATGGAACGGGTATTCTCTGATATGCTTTTCCACGCACTCCTTGATGAGCGGGCGGGCATTTTTGCATTCTTCATCCAGAATAGCAACTGCTGGGCTTTCTGTTCTTTACCATGCGTCCTTTCTGCGAAACACAATGTATTTGAGGGTATCATCCTCAATAGCGTCCCGAATCTTCTTTCTCAACAGTTCCGCAAAATCTCCATCCCATTGCTCTGCGACAAGGGTAAACACAAACTCATAAGACAGATTCGCAATGACACGCTCAACATCAGATTCCTTCTGAAACTGCCGCCGAAATGCCATTCTAAGCTCGTCTTCCGCGATTTCCTTTATCATTTCCGGCGTAAAATACTCGTCAATATCAATCTCGATTTTCATTCCATCCCCTCCAGCATCTCCATCTGCTCAAACTCTGGCGCTCTTGTCGCCGGTTCAATCATTTCTTTTACTGCCTTTTCGTAAAAATTCCGGTCAGCCTCGAACCCATAAGAATTTCGGCCCAACTCATAAGCTGCCCGGAGGGTGGACCCACTTCCAGCACAAGGGTCAATCACAATATCTCCCGGATCTGTAAAGACTTCGATTAGCCTCTTTAGCAATCCAACGGGCTTTTGTGTCGGATGGATTTTTGGATAGTCCTTGGTACTGTCCCTGCGCCATTCAAACCAATTGAATACCATGTGTCCGTTGTTTCGGAACTTTGGAAGTTTGTCCCTGTAAAGTACAACCGCAAATTCTGTCGCTCCCACAATCTTCATATTCGCTTTCAAGACCTGAGCGGAGTAGTTTTTGACAAAGAACAAGGGATAGCTATGTACAAATCCATATCGTTTACCATAGTCAATTACTGTCTGCATTTGCTCGAACGCGCAAAACACGATCATGGCCGGGGCCTGCCCCTTTTCTTTTGGCTCTTTTTTCAAGAGTCGGTTACAGAAATGCATGTACTCCGCAATCTTGAAATTACCATCCGTGTGGAAGAAACTCCGCTTTGCCAGTTTGCTCTCCCCATTTTTGTTATCCCCGCCCTGATACCACATGGGATTGCTGGCATAGGCATCCGCTCCGATGTTATACGGAATATCTGCAATCACAAGTTGTGCCTTTGGGATATTGTACCGCTTGAAGTTCTGAAAGTTATCGTGATATAGTTCAATCTTTGGCATCCAGCACCTCCATCTCGCTTTCGCTCAGGATAGGCGCGCGGGTGTTCCAGGCGAGGCGGGCTTCTTCTTCGGTCTTGTATGGGCCTGTATGCCCACCGCACCCACCATTCGTTGCATCACACACAGCGTCATAGTGGGTGGCGCACCAATCATAGCCAGAAGCATCTTCATCCATGTACTCATGCTCCGCTATCGTCCCAGCGTGAACTACCATCTTCCCACACCACGGGCACGGCAAAAGCACCCCCGTCTCCGTCAGCCGCTTCGCCGCCTCGTGGTCGCCCAGCAGCGCAGCTCTCACATCATCCATCCTGATACCTCCTCAACTCAATCATCCTGTCCCTGACCAGCTTATCAACCACCCTGCCGGGGCTGGTCTTGTCCCTGTCTGCCAAGTGCTGCAAGTTATGCGCCGTTACTGTCTCAGATATGCGGCGTAGATTCTTCTTACTTCTGCCCATGCTCCTAGCATCCATTCCTTCCACTCCTTGCATCCTCGATTTTTTTCGCACCCATCTCTAATACCGCAGGATTCGCATGGTGATTTTTCCATGTCACACCTCAATGATCTCAATGCCCCGCTCTTGCATGAGTTTTTTCTTGATTTTATATGCTTCCGTTTTAACGCCCTTCACGTCCTCTACAATCGATTTTCCGCCTTTGGTATAATAGAAGTCAGCCTTATACGTCAAAGCCCGTACAGCGTCTCCTGAGGCAGAAATATAGCCCTCCTGCAAGGTGAATGTCTGTTGCAATCGCAAATCGGATATTTCCCCAGCCTTGAGCAACAAAACCAGTTCGTCATACCGCCGCGCTTCTTTCTGGCTGTCAAACGTCCTGATCGTTCCGTTGGGCATCCGGCGAGTGGCTTTCTGGTTGCGGTATTTGCTTTGCTTCTGCTGGCCTATCTTTGCTAAAATCTGCCTCTGGGCCGATTCGCTTAGCCGTGATATGTCCATTTACTCACCTCTTAACGCAGCAATGACCTCTTCCCTTGTTCTCTTTTTCGGCTGCTGTGCTTCTCTGGATTCCCATTCCTTTTGCCTGCTTTCCTCCAGCCTCTTTAACGTGTCCTCATGGCTTTCATATGCAGGCGGCAATGCTTCCGGCTCTTTGTTCATCGCAAAGTTAATAAGCTTCTTCACATCGTCCGGCAATGCAGCGATTTCTTTCTCCCTGGTAGCAACCACCTTGTAACTCCTCTGGAAGTTCGACGCAACAACGGAATGTAGCGTGTCACTGTCCATAGATGCCCAATCTCGCAGTTGTGACGGGCTTCCCACAATCCGCTTAACAGCAGGAGTAAGCTTTTCAAATTCTTCCGCAGCTCCATACAAGCCATTCTTGACAGCCTTTGACACAAGGTTCCACGCCTCTGCCTCGGTCAATTCATCGCTTCCAACCAAAAGCCGCATTTTCGCTTTGACCTGCCCAATGGTAGGAGGAAAACCTTTGTCATCACCATCAATCAAGCTTTTTACAGCCGACGCAACAATAGAAGCGTCGTCGCGCGAAAACATATCAGTCCACAGGTTAATGGTGTCGTATGCCTCCTGCTTGCTTATGTCGCGGTAAAAATGCGGATATGCACCACGCAGAACAGACATGATCTTGATTACATCGTCTCTTGTCAAATTAAACCCTCCTCTCTCGCAATCTCAAGAAATACATTCCCAGTTGTTGTTTTCTCTCTCCGCTGCCAATTTCTAACCGCTGCTTTCCAGTCCTTCATCTGTTTGCCAGACTTCCCATAAATCCAGCCTTGTGCGGCATAATAGTCCACAAATGCGTCCGGGCTGATAGTGGCGTTGATCTCGTTGCAATATTCGCGGACTTCATCAACAGAGGGCGGTGTGAAGCGCTTGCGCGCAAAATTATTTCTTGAAGACGGGTCATTTGTAGATGGATCGTTTGTAGATGGATATTTGTTAGGAAGTTCACTTCCTATGGGGTATGAATTTATCTTCATACCCTGTCCGAAGTTTGCTTCATAGGGGTCTGAAGTTTGCTTCATAGGGGTCTGAAGTTTGCTTCTTTGTTCTTTTTGGTTTTCTTCGCATTTAGAAAACGCTAAATCAAAAAAGTTATCTCCAAAACAATAAAAAGAAAAACTTCCACCAGATTTTTTATGATAATGTTTCAAAAGACCAAACTTAACCATCTTTTGCAAACGATCATAAAGAGAACGCTTAGACAAAGATAATATGGGCATATCATCTAAAAGAGAGTTGTAATTTACCCAAAAAAATCTGTCCCGTCCAACGTCAACAAAATCCATTTTGCCTGTAGCCTGAAAATCAACAAACCAACGCAAAATAGCAAGATCTGTACAATCAATACAGCTTTTTTCGTCTTTAAGCGTAATTGCGTATTCCTGAGAAAATCCCTCTATTGTATACTTCATTCCAAAGCCTCCAAAAGAGAGTCTTTCAAATCAGACCAAGAACTGCTTTCTCCAACGATATCTAAAAGATACTCACATTCTTCTTCCGAATGAACTTTGCCTTGCAAAATATTTCTTACTTTCCACTTTTCTAAATAATCAAATTTTTTGTTTGCCGCGTAAGCTATCTTGTTAACCCAATAAATAGATTTGTCTGTCTTCTGACGCTCTCTGTTAAAACAAATTCCTCCTATCGTTTCAAAGTTTTTAATAAACCTATCTTCCTGACTATCGTAATATGAATCTATATATATCTGTACAGCTTCGCAAACTTCGTTTATACCGTATTTTTTGATAAACTTAGCAATCTTTTTCTTTCCTGTTTCTGTAAGAGTGGATCCTGTACACTCAGAAAAGATATCTTGAACTATATCAACTTGCATATTGTTTATTGATTCAAACTCTTTTCTCCATTCAATCAACATTTGAAGCTGTTCTCTTTTTGCGGAAAGCTCTTTAAGTTGAGCTTGCTGAGCTTTAATTTCGTCTTTGCTAGAAAGTTTTCTCTTTCCTTTCCCTCTATTGCAATCCTGGCAAGATGTAACAAGATTCATAATGTCATTTTCTCCGCCGTTTGCAACCGGGTTTATGTGATCTACTTCAAGAACAACATCAGGAGCCATTCTTCCGCAATACTGGCAAGTAAATCCATCTCTCTTAAAAACTTCAAATCTTATTTTTTTAGATAGCGGTTTTCTTCGAGGCTTTTTGCTTTCTTCCATTTACTCACCCCGCTTTAATCTTTCGATTTCTTCGTCAGGAATACGAACAGTCCTTTCGATTTTAATTGCTTTAATCTTGCCTTCTTTAATCCAATTTCTAACGGTCTGCCAATGAACGCCAAACAATTCTGCAACCTCGTAAATAGTTTTCAATTTATCACCTCCACACTAATTATTATAGCACAATATAATTTATTGTCAACACAAATTTATAAAAAATCCCCGGATATTTCACCGGGGCATTTGCTAAAAAGGAAGGTTTCCGGGTTCCTCATCCTCGATCTCCGTAAACCCGGACGGCTGGGGGGTGCTGTAACTGCCGCCCTCGCTGTTCTCCCGGCTCCCGCAGAAGTGGACGCGGTTGACCACGATCTCGGTGTTCTTCCGTTTGTTGCCGTTCTGGTCCTTCCAATCCCTGGTCTGTAGCCGCCCCTCTACAACGATCATGCTCCCTTTCTGGAGGTACTGGCAGATAAATTCTGCCGTGCTTTTCCAGGCCACACAGTCAAAGAAGTTTGTTTCCTCCCGGTCGTTGACCGCCAGGGAGAAGGACGTGACCGCCGTCCCGTTCTGGGTCTGCCGCAGCTCCGGGTCTCTGGTGAGCCTGCCCTGTAAAGCAACATGGTTTAACACAGCTTCTCCTCCTTCTTGACAAACGCCTGAAGCTCCTTGGGGCTAAAATAAACCCGGCTTCCAATCTTCACACGCCTGATCTTTCCAGCGCAAGCAAGCTTGTCCAATGTGTCAACGCTAATATCAAGGCGTTTTGCGGCCTTAATCCGGGTAATCAAAAGCTGTTCCATTTCTTGTATGTAACCTCCTCTTTCGTCCAGTTCGGATAAAATTGTTTGAGATAAGCGATCAGGTAGCATTGTAGGCTCTCTCTGGTCGTTCCCTTCCCAAACTTCTCTATGTTCTGCCCCTGGTCATAGGCTCTGTGGCACTCAGGGCAGAGGGTGACAATGTTTTCCTCCACCCCCATGCCCATTTGCCCACGGGAAATGACGTGAGCGTTGGGAAGGCCCCACGGGCTTCCGCATAGAACACATTTGCAGTCATCCCGCAGAAACACCGTTTCTTTCACGCCGCGCTGGATCGCTGTCGATTTAGTTGCTCGATGCACGGCCCCACTCCCTTTCGACTTGCGCGTCCAGAATCTTGATTTGCAGCTTAGTGGCGTTGATAGCCTCCAACGCGGACCGATAGACTACCTCAGCCACATCCCGCTCAAACCGGAGCTTTGCGATTTTCCGGTCTCCACGGCAGACATCCGAGCATATCGTGGCCGGAGTGCCCTTGTCGCGCTCAATAAGCGTCTTTTCTGCCAGGGCGACGCGGTAATCATGTTCTGCCTGGGCGTAAGCCCTACCACGTGTCCCAAGCTCTCGTATGGCCGCATCCAGCATTTTAGACTTCTGCCCGATCTCGTTAATCAGGTCATATCCTGCCATACAAACGCCCTCTTTTTTTGCGTGTCATTCCAGACGGCTAATGCTGTGATGCGCTTCCCGTCATCGCTGTAGACAATTTTCTCGACAGAAAATTTGTCATAACATTTCGGCTTTTGTCCCTCTCGGATGTTGCAGCGCTCTTTTGGGATCCAAATAAACGGGGACGTGTATAGCGCCCGTCCAATGCCCCAGCGGAAGCCAGCCCTCTTAAAAGCGTCGCTGGCCTCGCCCTTCTTTTCGTTGCCGTCATCCTCCCTGGATTCAATTCCACAATCCCACTTCCAGGTCCATCTATCTCCCTCTCGGATAGCAATCCCGGCGTATAGATTCCCCTTGATCTCCCGGTAATCGTTCGTCCAATTCTCCGGCCCCACCGTTTCGTCCAACAGGTCCATGTCTGTCCGTGCCGTCTTATACAGCAGAGCGACGATGCCATTTTCTTTGACCTGTCCAACCTTTACTTCGATTTCATTCTCTGTCAGCGGCCTAAACTCCATCTCTATCCTCCTCAAATTGCAGCGGGCACTCATACCCGATCCCTCTGGTATCCAACAGATACTCTCCGGTCCTGCGGCATTGTTTGCGAGCGTAAGTTTCCAGCAGAGGACACAAGTCACAACAGACGTGTCCGTCCGGGAAGTTGATGGTCACACTGGCATGGATGTACGATGTGACCCCATTCTTTACTCCCATCTTTTTACCTCCAGCGCCGCCGCTTTCGTCAGTTCCTCCGTGCCGCCGGTCTCTATCACCCATGCTTCTGCGCAGGTCAGCCGCAGAACCTCGTTTGTCCCACGTTCCCGATAATCTCGGTAGGTTCCTTCTGCGTGGAGATACTCGCCGTATTTTGTCTCGAAAATATGATCTCCCCAGTAGATAGGGTCTCCGCACATGGCGCAATAGGCAACAGGGGTTGGGTCAATATAATTCTCACTCCTCATCCTCTCTCCCCTTCCTGAGTGCATTAAACCGCCCTATGGCATACTCCCGATCAAACGTGTATCGAGCGCCGTTCGCATCCGGGCAAAACTTCGGGCAATCCAATACGATGTAGCTTTCGAGGACCACTGTTGACCCATCAACACGGCCAGACGATATGTCATTTCGGATTGCTTCCCACCCCGGTACCGGGCGCATATTACCGTACTCGCTCCATTCGCAGAACCCGCAGGCGTTGGCGCAGAGGTCGCACAACGTCGATGCGTTGAATGGCGGCGGCGGCAGTTCCTCCTGCTTCATCAGGTGGAGGACATGCCTGAGCTTCATCATGAGTTGAGTAAACTCTGTATTCATCCGTACCGCCTCCTAAACGCCATAGGGGAGCCCTGCTTTCGAACAATGTCGCAGTAATATTCTTGGTAGTCTCGATCTTCCGGGCTTGTGGAGTGTATCGCTGTCCTTAGCGGTGCCCGAAGCCTTGCCCCAGGCTCAAAAACTGTGCATTGGTCTCCCGGCGGGCACCCCCTTGAGCTTCCCATCAGCGCAAGATAATCACAGCCGTATTTCGTTGGATGCGGTGACCTGTAAATGCACCTTTGACACTTACTCAATGACAAACACCTCTTTTGTCTGTACGCCCCACTCAAGAGCGTCCTGGTGGCTGTCAAAGAATAAATCGATTTTGTTTCCCTTGATTGCCGCCCCCGTGTCCTCTGCGATATAGCCGCCTGTCAGCCCGTCTATGCCCTCGAAGTACACCACCGAACCCGTAGGTATCACGCTGGGGTCCGTGGCGATCGTGCGGCCCTGGGTGGCCTCTGTTCCGCTGGCAGTGATGCCGTAGGCGGGGTGGCTGGGGTCCTTGCCGCAGCACTTCTCACAGGCGCAGTAGGCGGTGATGGTAAATTCGCCTATGCTGGTCAGCGTCGGCGGCTCCGGCTCCTCCGGTTCCTCGATCTCCGGCAGAATCACCACTTTGGGCTTGTCCGGTATGTACTGTACAGGCTCCGGTTCTTCCGCTGCTTCTGCCGTGCCGCCAAAGTAGTAGCCCAACATAAAGGCGATCAACAGGGCCATCAGGACGAATATCGCTGAGATTGTCTTTGCCCTCATGCGCTCCATGCGCCGTTGTTCCATTCGTGTTATCATTTTCTTGCCTTTCCCCCTACACCGTGTTACAATAACGATGTAGAGCATTTTCCATCTGCTTTGCCCCCCGTCGGCGGTGTCAGCGTCGGCGGGGGATTTTTATCAAATCGCGGCGTAAAACCCCTGCCTTTAGGCATGGGGATATAAGCCGCGTCCTTTCATCTTGCATTAGACACCTCCGTGTGGTATAATAATTGCATGGACTATAAGAGTAATTGCAATGTGGTCTATTCTTGCAAATATCATGTGGTTTGGTGTCCAAAATACCGCCGAAAGGTCTTGGTCAACGGGGTTGATGAACGCTTAAAGTCTCTAATTCAAGAGATTTGCGTTGAGCGTAGTTTCACCCTCATTGAGATGGAAGTCATGCCAGACCATATGCATTTGCTGATTGAAGTAGACCCACAGTTTGGGATACATCGTGCCATCAAATTGATTAAAGGCACAACATCCCGTGTTTTGCGTCAAGAGTTTCCGTGGCTGCGGTCGCGCTTGCCGTCCTTGTGGACAAATTCGTACTTTGTATCTACTGTCGGCGGCGCTCGGCTTTCCACAATCAAGAAGTACATTGAGAACCAAAAGACTGTTTAAGGAGGTGGTACAATGGAATATTCTTACAAGTTTCGACTGTACCCCACCAAAGAGCAGGAGCGGCAGATACATCGGACTTTTGGCTGTTGCCGGTATGTCTGGAACCACTATCTTGCTTGCCGTAATGCGGCTTACAAATTGGACGGGCATACCATGAACTACTATGAGTGTGCCAAAGACATGACTTCTCTAAAAAAGGAGCTGTCTTGGCTCAAAGAGGTCGACGCCACCGCCTTGCAATCCTCCATACGCGATCTTGATACCGCTTACCAGAATTTCTTTCGCCGGGTGAAAAACGGAGAAAAGCCGGGATTTCCAAAATTCAAAAGCAAGAAAAGCCGCCGCCAGTCGTACAAAAGCAAATGTGTCGGAACAAACATCAAGATTGTTGGCGGCTTCGTCCAGCTCCCAAAGCTTGGCCTTGTAAAGTGCCGTATCTCGAAAGAGGTCAAGGGCCGCATCCTGTCCGCCACCATCTCCCAGAATCCGTCTGGGAAGTATTTCGTTTCCCTCTGCTGCACCGATGTGGAGATCGACCCGTTGCCCTCTACCGGGGCGGTGGTCGGCCTCGACATGGGCCTTAAATCATTCGCAATCACCTCCGATGGTGTTGAGTACCAGAACCACAAGTTTCTGACTAAGAGCCTCCGTAAACTGGCCCGTCTCCAGCGCCATCTCTCCCGAAAGTCAAAGGAGAGCAAACGTAGAGAAAAGGCACGGTTGAAGGTTGCCCGGTTGCAGGAACACGTTGCCAACCAGCGGCAGGACACGTTGCACAAACTGTCCACCCAGCTTGTCCGGGACTATGACCTAATCAGCATTGAGGACTTAGCGCCAAAGAACATGGTGCGCAACCACAAGCTGGCCCGGTCTATCTCTGATGCAAGCTGGGGTGAGTTCCGGCGGCAGTTGGAGTACAAGGCAGCGTGGTATGGGAAACAGGTGGTCACCGTAGACCGCTTCTACCCGTCCTCCCAGCTCTGCTCCGCTTGCGGCGCACAGTGGCCCGGTACTAAAGACTTGTCTGTCCGGGAGTGGACTTGCCCATCTTGTGGTGCTGTCCACGACCGGGACGTGAACGCCGCAAAGAACATTCTGAACGAAGGTATGCGCCTGTTGGCGTAGCCTTTCGTGGTAGGGCGGGACACGCCCAAACCTAACGCTCGGGGAGACCATGTAAGACCTGCTTGCAGGCAACGGTCAGCGAACCGAGAATCCCCCGGATTTATCCGTGGGGGAGTGTCAAGCCCCCTTGTCGTCCCCCGGTTCCTGGGAAAATAGATATTCCAGACGGATGCCGGGGAAAAATGTGTCTCTGATCTTCATTGCCTCTCCAAAGGAAAATTCTGTCACGCCGTTCAGCTTGTTTCTAACCGTCTTGTCGGTACAAGAAAGCAAGGCTTGAATGTCGTTGTTACTGACGCCATACCTAGCCATCTCTGCCGAAAGGTTTCTCATAGGTATCACCCCACTTTCTAACGCAATCGCGTGAATCTTGACTATATATTACACGCAGTTTCGGAAATTGTCAATACCTAAACAGAAAAATTTTCCGTAAATTCGTAAATTTTCTGACAGAGAGACGCGGATAAAAAGGGAGAGCACCGGGAATGGTACTCTCCCTCTGTTTATAGTGCCCTGATTTTCCGCATGACCCCATTGTAAACTCTGGGATTGGCAACCTGGAGCGTGTCCATCAGGTCGTCCATGATGTGGAAAACGTCCTCCTGGTCTCGGCCCTCTATTTCGCGCAAAAACTCACTGTCTCCATATCGGCCAGTGTATGTGGGTTCCGGGGCCGCCGCCAGAGAGTATGTCTGAACCGGATCGGGTTGCTTTTGCTCCGTGCGGTTCATCTGGTTTCGGATAGTGTAAAGATTCGCCAGCTTTTGGTAGGCCGGATAACTGCTTTCTCCGTACTCTAGCCGCGCAATCTCAAGATCAATTTCTTTGGGGTCCAGCATTGGACCACCCCCTTTACACCTGCTCCAACTGAGACATAACGCGACGGAAGATGGACTTCTCCTGTTCGTTGGCGTCGCTCATCATGTCCTCAATTCGGTCCATAATCTCATCTTTCGCTTCGGCGCGAGAGTACATACGGCCATTGTTGCCACTTCTACGGCCCTCCATAGAGTATCCATCCCGACTGTAGTGCCCACGGACGTAGTGTTTACCACGATTTGCGTAGCTAGAGCCGCGAGCATAAGAGCTGCCGCCGTCACGGTAACCAGCCCGAGAGTAGCCGCCGTCATCCTCCAGCATCTCGATTTTGTCTAGGTTCTTAATGGTGTCGGTCAGCTTGTGGATGATCTCCAGGTCACCAGCGCCCATTTCAGGCTTGCGGGCAATCTCGTCCAGCTCCTTGCAGAGCTTGTCTTTCAGTTCGTACATGTATTCCATGTTGATGCTCCTTTCATGCAATCCGCTCAATCAGTAAGTTGGCGTTTTCAACTTCGATGGTCTGCGCAGGGGTAGTGACGTTCTTGACGGATACGGTCACGCAGCACCCACGTGGGACGGACACCAGCGCAGCGGCGAACACGTTAAACTCGTCGCCCACAGCAGCGGGCGTTACAGTGGCCGTAGCGCTTCCAAGGGCTTCTCCATCAACGGAGATAGCGATAGAGATAGGACCAACGGTTCCACCAGTTGGGATAGCAATATTTCCGCCGTAGACCACCTTGAATAGCGCCCTGCACTGGTTGGTCTGCCCGCGGAGCGTGATAATTCCGCTGCCCTCTCTATGCACCACTGCGCTGTTGCCGGACGGAACGGGGGTTTCCGTGAACAAGACGTTCTGGTTGGCGGCTACCTGCTGTACGAATACAGCGCTGTATTCAGAAGCCATAAAATCAATCCTTTCACAAAAAGATAGCGGCGAGGGTATTCCCCCGCCGCATGGTTCAAGATCGGCACGGGGCCGAACATGTCAGTTTTTCCGACAAGTTGAAGTGTTCAGTTTAGGCGCAAGTCCCGCAGGGATTGCAGTAGTTGGGGAAGGTCACCGGCGTGGGAGGCTGCACCACATAAGCAGCGGTGGGGCAGTCATGGCCGGTACGCCGCAGCAGCTCGGCGGTCTGAGCATCGCGGGCCGCCTGATTCACGGCGTTGCTGTTGGAGATCAGGGCATTCATACGAAGGTCGCTGTTCTCGCGCTCCAGAGTGCGGACATAGTTGTCGTTCAGAGCCTGGAGAATCGCCCGGCTGTTGGCATTGCTGTTTTCCATCAGGTCGCGGGTAGCGTTCTGGATAGTGTTCTGAGTAGCCGCGGCGCTGGTAGCGATGTCGTAGCGGGTTCCCTGAATTGCGCTCTGTGTCTCGCAGCAGCAGGAAGCGAGCTGAGAGGCCAGGTTATTGAAGCCCTGCTGGGTGTTGTAACCGAGCTGGCACACAGCGGTGTCAACCCCGTGGAAGCCATTGGTCACAGCGTCCTTGATGGAGGTCTGGCCGTTCTGGAGGCCGTTCAGCGCAAAGCCCTCATTGATGTCCGCACGGGTTGCCCAAGACTGGAAGCCGGGGCCATTCACGCCGTTGGCGCCACCGCCAAAGCCATTGCCCCAGCCGCCGCCAAAGGCTCCCCAGATAAGGAATAAAATAATCCAGGCAGACCAGTCTCCACCCCACATGGAACCATTGCCGCCATAACTGCCCTGATAGGCGGGCTGTACGGGCATGGTCATCACAGCGCCGTCAGAAGAAAGACTCATTGTGTTATCTCCTTTGAAGTTTTATTTCAAATTCCGGCCGGAAATTTGATACAATAAAGAACTCTCAAGTAGTTGAGAGTAATTAGAGAGTTAGAAGGTTACTTCCCAAACATTCCCCGCATCCCCTCAAACATGCCCTGCATCTGCTGGGCCTGCTTTTGGGCAGTGTCAAGTTGCTGCTGGGAGACGCGGCCAGAGGATACCAGTTCCTGAATCATGGCATTGGGGTCCTTTCCTCTCATCTGCTGCATGAAGGATTGAAACTGCTGCATCATATTGGGCTTCGGCCCCATTGCCTGATAAAACGGGTTCATTCAGCATCCTCCTTCACAGTTTTCTTGGTCGTAACTCTAGTTGGCACTTCTTTGACCGCCAGAGCGTCCAGGCGAGCCGCCAGAGCCTTTAATTCCTCTTTGGTGGCATATTCCACGTGTTGAGTTTGAGACGGCTGTACGGGCCTCTGAGTGCGCTCTACAAGGTCGTAAATTGTCATGTGTGGCTTGCCGGATGCATCAGCCTGCTTGAGATAAATAACCGGGTTGTTGCTATCCCAAAGAGCCACGGCGTTGTTGGGGGCTACCAGATATTCATTTGCCGCCTGTTCGCTAGGCACCCAAATAATCCCCGGTTGGTTCTGGCTTGTAGGCTGGAGCGGAGAAGGATTTTGAGGTGGAGTCTGGAATTGTTGGTTATTTTGCGGGATCGAAGGTTGATTCATCTGTATAGGCTGATTCATTGGCTGGATCATGTTCTGCATGGGCTGGTAGTAATTCGGCATATAATTTCCGTAGTATGGATAGGCCATTTTCGTCATCCTTTCTTCCAACAGTACAAAACAATTTCGTTGCTGGAATCCCAGCTATCGTACAAATCCCCGTCCTGTACGCACACAACATGCCCAGATAAAGCCAGTATGTATGTCCCGGTTGGGTGCGCTTTCGAAAAGTCATCTACTGTCACATTATCTGGAGCAAGCTCTCTCTGGTATCCTTGCCTGTGCAGATAAGCGCCCCATACGCTGTTTGCCGACGGCATGTCACCAAGCAAAGCGCCTTCAATGCAAAGGCCAAAATACGTGGTATACCAATCCTGGTTTAATGCCTTTGACAGCGCCCTAACTGTGCAGTCACCGACATTCTTTCCGGTCGGGTTTAAGTTGTAATGTTTCCACATATCGATGCGCGCTTTCTACGGCATTTACATAGGTTTCCAGTCCACGATCATCGCCCTGAAAGGTGTACCAAGCCACGGCATCTAGGGCGCATTCGCGGCTCATTCCGGTTGCTATAAGCCGCTCTAAATAGGTCATACAAAGATCACCACCTGAGACAAAAAGAGGGCGCAGAATCGCCTTTTAAGGCATTGGCGGCACATCGGCCTCCTCTTACTGCGTCCTCCTATGGTTAAATTGTAAGATTTTACAAGTGTTCAAATGGTCCGCTGAAAGGCATGAAAAAACCGCCCCGAAGGGCGGTCAAAGTGCGTGTGAAATTTTGCGTAGGGCTTTTCTGTGGCGATCCTTTACAGTCTTTTCGGAAAAGCCTAAAGTATCGCCAATGTATCGAAAATCTTTTTGTTTGATGTAGTGCAATCTAAGGATTTCTTTGTCTTCGTCTGAAAGTGTACATAGATTGAGGATACTTTCAAAGTCGGATATTAGAGGGATTTCTTGCAGCTTGCGGCGGGTGTCAATATGCTCACTCACCGCTTATGCTTTCCGCCTTTAGTGGTTTTCTTTTTCTTGGGACGTTTCCAGGAGATTTTCGTGGTTTTTGTGGTAACTTTCTGCCTAGCCATTACTCCTCACCCCCAGCAAAGAACTGTGCGTTTTCACCAGATTGATAAACCGCATCGCCGCCGTCTGCTGTGCTCTGCTCAACTGTGGTTGTGGTGGTTTTGATTTGGATGCCGGACGCGAGAACAGCCAGAAAAGCACCTGTGGCAAGGCAAGCGATTAGAGCGATTAGGCACAGAACCATTGTCCATCGCCTGTCACGCTTTGCATTTGCCGCCGCTTTCTGCGCTTCTCGCATTTCTTCTCTGTTTTCTTTCAGAGCGTCCAAAACCACCTGTAAAGTCGCTTGGGTATCATTATTGTCCATGCCTTACTCTCCTCAATCAAAATTCCCCGCCCGATCCTGGATGACCAGCACCCGGACCATGTCGTGGCTCAGATCCAGGCTCTGGCCGTTGCCGCCCAGGTAGCCCTTGTCGATGAGTTTCTGAATGGTCTCCCTGGCCCAGCTAGGGCATTCCTCTACCGTGTTATACCGCACCTCGTCCACCTCCTTGTCATAGCTTGGCCGCACAGCCCCCACGATCTGGGAGAACTTCCGCGCTCTCCGCTCCACCGCCCCGCCGTCGGCGTCGCTGGCGGAGCTGGTGTTGCCTTCGATTGCGGAGATGTACGTCCCGTCCACGCTCTCCACAATGCCGCAGTGATCCGTGGCCGCCCCGCCGGGGAAGTCGTAGATCACCACGTCCCCGGGCTGGTAGCCTTTTGTTACCCAGCACCCGGCAGACTGAGCGGACCGCATGAGGGCCACACATGAGGCGGTGCGGACCGGAAGCTTTACGTCAGCCTGGTCAAACACCCACTGGACGAAGACCATGCACCAGGGGTACGCCGCGCCGCTGACCTCCCGGCCGTAGTACCAGGTGTTGTACCTGACGTTGTTGCTGTTAGGCGGGCACTCTTTGACCCCGATCTGCCGCCGGGCCAGCTCCAGCAGCTCACTGACCGTCGCCATTGCCGCCTCCAATCGAATCCTGGAGCTTTTGGCTCTGGGTCCCGAAGTAGAAGGAAATGACCATCAGGAAGATGGTGAGGAAGTCAGTGCCGGAAATAGTGCCCGTAATGGACAGATAGGCAAACACGGCAGTGAGTACGATTGTAACAATGGACTTCACGCTCAGCAGTGCCGCCAGGCGCTTGAAGATGTTCTCATTCAATGGTTTTTCCTCCTTTATCCGATGTACCGAAAATTTTCCCGTTATTGTGCTCAAAGATATTCGTTACCGCCTTGATGACACCGTTGCCCAGCAGAACCGCAATAGCCTGACTGGATAGGTCCGTCACCGGGAAGGGTTGTCCCAGCGCTATGGTAGCGTACCCGGCAAAAGCATAGGAGCAGGAGACCCACACCAGCGCCGCCACCTGTGAGGTCATCGCCAGAAAAGATGTTACTGATAGAAATTTTCTATTTGTGTCTCCTTTGGTGCGGTGGAACAGGATAAGTACGCATACCATCAACACCAGGGCCAACAGGACCAGGGCGGCCATGATGGCGATAAGCGCATTCATAGCCCCACCCTAGCCAGTACAAAAGCAATGACCGCCGCCAGTACCGCCCAGATGGTCTTGTCCACAATAGCGTCCCAGCGCTTGCCGGGCTTTAACTCGCAAGCCTCCTGCTTCTCCAGGACCTTTTTGATATTAGCGTCCATGTTGTTGAGTTTTTCGTCCAGAGTGGCGTCTCGGGCGATCTGCGTCCTCTGCCAATCGTAGAAGTCGTGATGGAACTTTTTGGAATCCTTTTGCCACTCCTCCAGGGCTTCGATCCGGGCCTCCAGCTTTAGTGCCGCCGCTTTCCCGATACAATCTCTTTCAGGGTCAATAATGCACTTCTCGTCCATGGCCCCTCCTTTCAGCTTAAGCCTCGCTAAAGTAATTCCCAATCAGCTCGTGGGGTAGATACTGCAAGACGATCTTGCCGCCCTCGGCCTCGCCAATGCGCTCACAGAGATAGGTCTTGCCGTCCTCCGGGTCGAAGTAGTACTTGCCGTATTCGTACTCCATGCCTCTTGCGGCGGTGATGGGGTCGTCGATGGTCCCGGCCTCGCCGGGATCGCCCAGCACAGCCCACAGGGCCGGGGTGACGTCCGGGGTCCAGTCTGCCTGGGTGGTGTGGGCCTGGACGACCTTGTACAGACGGGTGGCGTAGTAGCGGCGGTCCCCCACATTGACGGCCTCGCCCGGCTTCCAGGGGGTGAAAAGGCTTGGCACCGTGACGGCGGTCTCGTCGTCCAGGGCGGTCACGCTCTCCTCGATCACGGCCCGCATGGCGTAGGCGGTGGGCAGGTCCACCGCGCCGCCGGTGATGACGTTGGATACCTCGGTTGCCGTGGCCTTGCCCATGCGGACGGAGACCGTGCCGTTGCGGTTGTCTGTGATGGGACCGGCAATGATAAACTCATCCTGTGGGATGACCTGGGTACCATATACGATGGACCATTGGACACCGTCGGTAAACAGGGCAAGAGCCTCCTCGATGGTCAGGGCGAGGACGATGACCTTGCTCTCCCGCCCGTCCCAGTCCCGGTCCCGGACGTGGCCGTAGACCTCGGCGGGATAGTTGATGGAGCTGATTTTGATGTAGGTGTTCATGAAGTCTCCTTTCTAAATTCGGAAGTCGGAGGGGAGAGTGAAAACGGGGCGGGACCCGTCGGAGAAGGTGCATAGGGAGTTGTAGACAGTGCCATCGCTGGACAAGTAGATTGCGTTACGGGTGTCATTCGTGTCCGCGGAGCGGGTCCATTGAGTGGTGGGGCTACCGTTGCGGTAGGCAATCCGCAGGGTGGACGCAATGGGCAGGGCGGAGCCCTCCACGTTGGCGTAGGCGTGGGATTGCCCCAGTTCGGTGACGGACAGCAGGAAAACGGCGTCAGAGCGGGTGGATACAGAGGTGTTGCCGTTGCCCGGCGTGTAGCGGTAGGTGGTGGTGCCCATCGCCTCCTGAATTTCCGGCCCAAGCAAAGCCTTATAGTCCCCGTTCAACCAAGAGCGCATGGTGCAGCTCGCCCATGCGTTCACGTTGGAGATGTGCCAGGCCCGCTGGTCATACACGTCCTTGCGGACCACCAGGGTCCTACCGGCTCCGTTCAGCGCACTTTCATAGTCGTGTTTGGCAACATAGAAGTCTACTGGAACTCCGCCCTCATTGAGCTGGGTGATGTCGCCTTCTGAGAAGTCTCCCAATGGCTTCCCAGAAGATACCGCCCACAGCTTCGGATCAATAAAGATCACCTACCCCACCTCCCACAGCCGGATATTGAGGTGGATGTTTGCTGTCGGCGGCGTTGTACAGGTAAACGTCAGGCGGTTGGCCAGGGTGGGATTGGAGCACCACACGCCCCCCGCCGCCCATGCGTCGGCGCTGGCCCTGTCTGCGCAGGAGATGTCGATGTCCTGGGCGCTGGTGTCGGTGATGACCCCGTTGACGATGATGGTCTGGCTGTTGCCGCTCCACCCCGAGGCGGAGAGAGTGGCGGTCTGGCGATTGGGCGGAGGCATGGCCCCCACATCCTCAGCGTCAAGGGTGATGTTCTGGCTGAGGGCCTGGCCGTTGACCGTGCGGGATGTGGGGACGTAGTCCGTGGGGATGTTGCCCTGGACTTCCTCGATGGCGTCCTGTACGTTGTCGGCGGTGAGGCCGGTTTCTCCAGGCGCGAACGTTACCCGGCTTGCGTCCAGCACAATCTCGCTTACAGTAGCTGTCGTCCCTTTGATATAGCAACTGATGGTTCGATCGCCAATGAATATCATGAAACTTACGGCCTGCCCAGAAAGATTCTGAGTTGCAAGCGGAAGCGCATAGAGCGCTCCAAGACGTGAAACCACGGCAAATACGGCGTAGCCATTGATGGATGCCTGTATGATTTCCGTGCTGGATTTGTCGGAAGTAGTTCCAGAAACGGTGACATACATCACCGGCTTATCCACCCATTCCGCCCCGCTCTCCGTCTTGGAGAGAAGCTGGCCGGGGGTGCCGCCGGAGGGGTTGGGGATTGCACCGACATCACTTGCAGTAGGTGTCCAAGTGGACGGCCTTGCACCCACCATACCGGCGGTGTAGTCGCCCTCCTGCGGGGTTACTGCGCCTGTTCTTCCCTTAAAAGATGTCACACCGGCTTCTGGAGCGTCCTCCCATGCCACACCATCGGCGGTTTTGGTAAGGATTTGGCCATCTGTTCCGCCTGCGGGAAACTGGTCGTCCGCGCTCACCGTGCCGTCCGCTTCCACGCTTAACCCCTCGCCGATAATCACGCCGCCGATTTTCACAGTCGTGGCGGGCGGAATGTAGGCCGGGGTGGTGCCGTCCAGGATGCCGTCCACCTCAGCCGCCACAGCGTCCAGGTCGGACTTCCGCACAGCGTCCGTGTCCGCCCCAGGTGCGCCCAGGTTGGTGATCTTGTTCCCGCCCATATCCAGAGCACCAGTCATGGGGACGGAACCATCAGCCATGAAATCGCCAGCGCCGGTTCCGTTGGCCCCGTTGTACACCGTAAAAGTGCCGATAGCGTCGTCGTTGCTGTCGTACATGGTGTATGTATCGGTGGTGCCCGCCGCGCCGGTGCCGCTGGTGCGCTGGATGCGGGAAACAGAGGTGCCCGGCTGGCCCTTCGGGATGCCCAGGGAGAGGGTGAGATTCGGGGTGGTGCCGGTGATATTCACCGTCGCGTCCTGGCCGGGTTCTAGGGTGTTCACGGTGCCGATCTCAATGTTCGGGGTCTCGCCGGTTTTACCTTTTAGGCCGGTAAAGGCAAAGGTAAAATTCTTCGCCGTGTCCGGTCCGCTGGACTGCACATCCACGGACGGGGTCTCACTACTGGTGTTGTCCGCCGTGGCGGTCACGGTGCCAAACCCTGCCGCCGCACCGGGAGGTCCCATGATGTTGACGGGGTCGGGATTCTCCTCCTCGCCGTCATTCGTCCAGCTAATCACGCCCGCCTCGCTGACAGACGGGGTGAAGGTCACGCCATCCACGCCCGGCAATCCAGGGCCGGAGAGCTGCATCCAATTTGTTTGGTCATTGCTGGGCGTTACCCCGGTGACCTGTTGCATGGCGAGATAGGACCCGCCGTTATATCCCACGATGTCCAGGGCATAATAGGTTGTGGATGCGCTGTAGTCACCTTTGGGCACCACAGAGACCTTGCCCAAAACTGTATTAGGCATTGTTGATACTCACCTCCAGAAATCCGTTTACAATGGCAAAGGTTGGCCCGGTATAGCCGTCCGGTGTAGTCATGGTCAAAAGCCCTGTCTCTGGGTCAATGGCAAACGTGGCGAACATCACGTCGCCCCGTGCCGCCTCGCCGGTGTCCACATATTCCTTCTTCTCAGCGTCCCACGTCCACCATGTGTCGTTTTGGATGATAGGGGGCTTACCGGAATACTCCTGGGCGCTCTGGGCGCTCTCAGCGGCTTCCGTGGCGCTCTTGGCAGCGTTGGTTTCAGACTTGGCCGCATTGGTAGCCGCCTGCTGCGCCTGTTGTGCCGCTTGCTTGGCTGGTTCCACATACTGACTGACCGCCTGGACCGCAAAGCCCTTCCACTGCGCCCCGGTGGTCTTCATTGCTACACCCTGCTGCTCGCAGACAAACAGGGAGCTATCGTCTACCGACTGCGCCTGCGGCAGGGAACCTATCGTTTTGTCAGCCATCTAATCACCTCTTTGTCGGGGGGATTTTCGGGGGTGCGGGCGGCTTTTCGTCCAGGTATTTGACCACCTGCCGGATTTTGGATTTTGCCGCCGCCATAAAATCCACAGCGTCGCCGGAGACCATAATTGCCCCCAGCATGATAAGCGCCTCGTTCAGCTCTTTCTTGATGTCCATGTTACGCTCCTTGTTTTTGAGATTCTAGCTTAGATATT
>ERZ1090861.394-NODE-394-length-27009-cov-6.841471_pt1 | contig 27009 bp, 14 predicted proteins | sample MGYA00478482_ERZ1090861 | MGnify/ENA primary metagenome ERZ1090861 (study PRJEB33644, sample SAMEA5815744) | chicken gut metagenome | biome: Chicken; feature: Gastrointestinal Tract; material: Caecum | place: Ireland | collected 2019-01-01 | study: A study of the... | reverse complement strand
GCAAACTCGACGGCTTGGGCGTTGCGTGGGACGGCGGCGACGAGCTGTCCGCGCTCGCGCAGAAATATACGGACGAACTTTCGCGCGACGGACTCGTTTATTTCTCCGACGCGGAGGACGTAAAGGAATATCTGCTCGGACTGCTCGAAGGACTGTCCGTCAAGGCGACGTTGAGCGCCGACTTCGCCGCCGGCGAATACGACGTTCTCGAACTTGTGGGAAAATTCGTCGATCTCGGGTCGTTGGGACTGCCCGAGGACGCTTCCGTAGCGTTGATATTCGGAGAGCCGTCGCTGGCTTTCGATATCGAACTTTCCGCCGCGATAACGGGAGGCGACAGCGCGGACAGCGTGATATCGTTCGCACTGAAAGCCGCTCGGGATATCGGTTTCGGCTCGGTCGCGGGCGGGGAGAATACCGTGCTGTTCCGTCAGGGAGAAACTCTCCTCGGACTGTACGTCTACGAACGTGATCTTTATATCGACGCGAGCGGACTGAAACTGCTCGGACTGACTTTGCCCGTGTTTAGAGCGGAAAACTTCGACCTGGGTACGTTTATCTACGATTCTTTGGAAAACGCTCTCGACGGACTTCTGGGCACCGCCGCCGTGCAGTCGGCGGAGCAAGGGGCGAGCAGACCTCTTGCGACCGCCCCGTCCGATACCGTGTCGCTCGTTTATTCCGAAGGACAGCTCGAAGCTTCCGTTTCCATGGGCGTGATATCCTCGCTTCTCGGAAAATTCCTGCAAGGCGGCTCCGCCGAGTCCGTCATACAGGCTCTGTCGGCGCTCGACGGGGTGACCGTGGGACTGAGCGCGGGCAAGACGGAAAACGGCTTCGGGATCGGTCTGAGCGCGGAGGGCGATCTGCTGTCGCAGACGAACGGCGAGCCGTCCGATATGCGCATAGAGCTTGCGCTCGACAGCGCGGACGCGGTCATAGGCGACGAAACGCTGCACGGCACGCTGAAAGAAGAACTTTCCTCGAGAGTGCAGGGCTTCGGGCAGACTTATTCCGATCTTCTCGAAGGATTCGCCAATTCTCTGTTCACGGGATCGCTCGACATAGCGATAGACGCGTCGTTCGAAGAGGGCAGCTACGCTCTGACCGAAACGGTCAATTCGATACTGCGCGCCGTTACCGAAAACACGCAGCTGTCCGTGCCCGTAAACGTCAGCGCGGAGACTTTCTCGAAACAGCTCCGTCTGCGTATGCAATGGCAGATGAATCCGACCACCGCCGAAATATCGCTGATGGCGGAAGTCATGAACGGCGGCAACATATTGATAGGTATATATCTTTATAAAGGGGAACTGCTCGTGGATCTCACGGGCGTGGGACTGGTGCGTATCAGGCTGTCCGAAGTCGCGCTGATAGACGATATCACCGCCGCGATAGGCGACGCGCTGGGCAATCTGCGCGGACTGGATCTGAGCGAGATATTGGGCGGACTGCTCGGCGGCTCCGCGAACGCTCAGGGAGCGCTGGCTCTCGCGGGCGACACGGGCGGAGAAGAGCTGCCCGCCGCGGAAACGACGTGGATAGGTCAGCTTCTCGGCGCGCTCACTCTCGAAAATTCCAATATAAGGTTGGCGCTGTCGGTCGAATTGCTCGAAAGCGTGCTTGCCGCCGCTACGGGAGGAGAGATAGACCTTGCGGACGATCTGCTCGACCTGTCCGCCGATCTGGGCATATTCGACGGCACGATCACTTTCGACGGCAGTCTGTTCGGCAAGACGATAACCGTTACGGTAGACACGTCCTTGCAACAGAAGACGATAGTGAGTTCCGCTTATATCCCCGCAAAATTCACTCTGAGCGCGTACAGCGTGAACGCTTCGACTATGGACGGCGTTTTCCGCGCGTTGCTCGACGACATCGCGGACATATCTTTCACCGCCGGCATAGAACTGGGCTTCTCTGCGGGCGAATACGACGTTGCCGATCTGCTCGCGGGCTTCGGGCTGACCCAACTCGCGGGAGCGGATCTGCTGTGGACGTTCACCCGCGACACGAACGTTTCGCTCGCTCTCGACGTAAATCTCAAGACCTATTACGACGATACCGCGACCGCGGGAGACAAGGACTCCATGCTGTCGGTAGAGCTGAAAGCCGACGGCGACGTTTCGGTCGGAGCGGATACCGTATATACCGACGGGACCGTTCTGTTGGGGCTGTACTCGTATCGCGGCGCGATGTATGTGGACGCGAGCGGCATAGGAGTTTACGGACTGAGCATGCCGGTGTTCAAAATAGATTTCGACCTCCTCGGCGCGCTTATCGACAAACTGCGCGAGATGCGTCCGTCGCAGGACGAACCCGCCGTGCTTACGGTCGCCGAACTCGGAGCGGACGCGGCTCGGGCTCAGACGGTCATGCTGCCGACGGGGGCTGCCGACGGCGGGATAGAGATAGGCATAACCGAAAACGGGCTTGCCGTCACCGTCGCGTTGGACGCCGTACTCGCGCTTTTGGGCGATTTCGGAGTATCGGTGGATCTCGGCGGTATAACGCTGCCCGAACTCGTTGCGAACGTGACCGTGGCGGACGGTATACGTCTGTCGGTCGGGGGCGAACTTCTGTCGCAGACAGGAGGCGCGCCGTCAGACTTCTTCCTCTCGCTGTCGGTCGCGGACGACGCTCTCTCGTTCGGTCAGGATCTGACCGCTCTGGAAAACAAACTCGCCGAAATAGAGCGCAAATATTCGGCTTACGGCGACAGCCTCGTTCAGGCGCTCAAGGATCTTTTCGGATCCAAGTCGCTGTATATGGATATAGAATTCGGCGCGAACGCCGGCACCGTGGATATAATGAGCCTTATATCGGGGTTGGTGTCGGGCACGGGGCTCGATCTCGGATTCCCGCTCAATCTCAACTTCGACGATCTCGATTTCGACCTTGCGCTCAACGTCGCGTGGGATCTCGGATCGCGCGAACTGCTCGCCGAGATCGTGCTCAAAGGCAGCGCGCAGAACAAGACCCTCGTCGGTCTGTATATGGAGGACAGCGACCTTTATATCAGTCTGTCGGGAGTGGGATTGGTGGATCTCAAAGTCGAAGGCAGCGAATTGGGCGATATGTTGTTCGGAGCGATCGAAGACGCGATAGCGGGCATCGACGATATAGATTTTTCGGAACTCATTGCGGACTTCTTCTCGTCCGACGCGGCGGAAGAACTGCCGAACGCCTCTGCCGAGGAACCGTCTGCGCCTTCCGACGGAGAGACCGACGCTTTGGCGGCGAACGCGAACGACCTTATCCGCTACATCATATCCGCCGTAAGGATAGAGGACAGCGAGCTGATGATAGCGTTTACCGACGAGATCATGTCCGCGCTGTTCGAGATGCTCGGAGTGAATACCGATTTCGTGATCGAGGCGCACGCAGGCGGTTCGATAGCGGGCAATACGCTGAGCGGCAGCATCAATATCGACGACAAGGCGCAGTTCGATCTCGTCATGACGGTGGGAGACGCCCCCGCGAGCTTTATCCCCGGCAATGCCGACGGATATACGGTGCTCGATCTCGTATCGACGCCGCCCGACGGCAGAACTCTCGGAGAACAGGCGGTAGTGGATTTCCTCAACGGATTCGATTTCGAATTCTCGCTCGATCTTCTGAGCGGCACCGTCGGTACGCTGGTGGACAGCTCCGTGGGCACTACCTACACGAGGATAACGATAAGCAAAGTCAGCGGAGTCGTGAGATTGGACAATCACGCTTCGACGGCGGGCAGCGCCGACGGATCGGGCATTTTGATCAGTATGTACGACGTCAACGCCGCCGAATATAACTCGCACGGGTCGGGGACGCGCAGCGCGATAATGCACGTATATATCGATTATGCGAACAGATCCGCTACGCTTTACCTGTGCGAAGGCTGGCTGGTCATAAGAGCGATGCTGGATATCCAGATCGACGTGGCGAGCCTGTTGTCCAGCGCTTCTTTCGAGTTGGATCTGCTTACTCCGCTCGGGAAGCTTGCGGACGACCTCATCGCGGCGGTGTCGGGAGAGCAGGACTCGCCGTCCGATCCGGGTACGCCCGAAGATCCCGAACAGCCGGCGTCGCAGCCGAGCAGACTGGATACCGCGCTTGCGGAACTGGATATAAACGAACTCCTGCGTCCCGGCGTCACGCTCAACGTATACAGCAACGGACTGACCAACCTCAACGTAGGGCTCGATCCGTATGTGCTCAACAAGCTGATCGACGATCTCATGAGCAGTATATTCGGCTACGAGAGCATGATCGATCTGTCCACGATGCAGATGAACGGGACGAATCTGTTCTCGCGCAACCATCTGCAATATATGTGGTGGGACAGGATAGCGGGCAGCAATACCCGCAATGCCGCAAACGGCGGCACGCCTTACAGCACGTGGGACAGCATACAGACAAATCTGCAAGGAATAATCAGAGACGTGCTGCCTAAGATCGGTTACGGAAATATCTCGTGGCTGCTCGGAGCAATAAACTGGCAGGGAACTACGGAAAAGTTCCATTCGGTATTCAAACGCATAACGTCCTTTGCGGTGTTCAACGAGGCGCAGCTCAACGTGAACGTGATCGAGGGCACGGTGACGAACATATCGTTCATAGGCAAGGATACGGGCGCCGCGGTCACGCGCTACGCACAGGATCAGAGCGGAGAGTGGTACGATACGGGGCAGAAGCTCAGGCAGACCGTCAGGTCTTTGTACGATATCAGCGGAGCCACGGACCAACAGGGAGCGTATTACTATACTTATGAATACGGCAACAACGGACCGTCGCACAATTACGGAGGCAGGGGATTGCTGTTCCGTACGGGATATGCGTATTATGCCGCCGGAGGCGTAGACGCGACTTACGGTTACGGCGAATACAACAAGAACTACTCGCAGATATCCTATTCCAACGAGATATGGATATACAACAAGTCCGAGTCGGTGGGCAACCCCGCCTATTCGCCGAGCGGTACTTCCGGCATAGTGGACTGGGGCAACATGGCGACCGACATTTCGTTCAACCCGTACCTCTACGACTCCGCGGGCAAGAACGCCGCGGCGACCGAATACTGGAACAGGTACTTCGCGGGAGTGGATTACGCCGTCTATCAGCAGGGCTCGTCGGTCGAGCGCGCGACGGTGTCGCTGACGTACAACGGCAGCGCGTTCACCCGTGACGTACTGCGCTCCCTGATGGACAGAGAGGGGACGCATACCATCACGGCTTCGGCGCAGTTCCCCAGCGGAAGGCGTACGCAGAATATCACGTTCGACGTATACAGGATCAGCGGTACGGGACAGTATGCTATAAGGAGCGTGGATCCGATCTCGCTGCATATCTACGAATCCGTCCCCAGATCCGTTACGGTGCAGACTTACGGCGGTTCGATGACTTACCGTATCGACGGTTCTTCGGTGCGGCTCACCGGCAGCTATTCCGCTCCGAGCGTAAGCGGAGGAAGCGTGACCGCATATCTGCAATTCGCCAACGGAAGCCGTTATCCCGTGACGATAAACTACCGCGACAGCGCGATAGAGGATCAGACGGTGACGCTCGATTGGTACGACCTCGACTTCTCCGACAAGGCGTCGGCGCGGCAGCAGCTGTTGGATATGTTCACGATGCTGTACGGCGACGGCACGTTCATTCCGTCCGAGGTCACCGACGCGGCGGACTGGGACATGAGCGCTCTGGACGCGCTGATAAACAGAGATCCCGCCGATCTTTCCGCGGCGGAGATAGACGTTACAGTCACGTTCGACAAGCGCATCGCCGAGGACGGCAGCGCGGAATCGGTGGAGAGCGGACTCGTGCAGACGGTCACGCTGACGATCTCGATCGCGGGCAAGGACAAGACTTCGCTCACGCTCGACGGTCAGAGCTCTGCCGATATATGGCGCGTCGATCCGTATGCGTATTATAAATATCTCGTGTCCGGCAATGCCGCGGACAGTCCGATCCCGACGGCGGGCACCGCAGTCTATTCCGACGGCACGACCGAAAGGCTGACGCTCTCGCCCGAACTCAGCGGAGTAGACTTCGGCTATAAGGGAGGTTCGTTCGGCAAAGCGTTCACGGCAAAACTCGACGGGGCTGTCTATACCGGCGGCGGGTATTTCGACGAGAAGACCGCTCTTGACGTAGTCGTGGAGCGCAATATCGTCGAAACGATGTATTTCGATGCGGATCATACGCGCACGTGGCTGGAAGCGGGCGAAAGGCCTCTCACGGCGTGGGTGGTGTTCGGCAACGGTTACGAAACCGAACTGCCGATATTCGTGGGAGAGAGCCGCGGAGGACGGGCGTACGTCTATATCGGCATCGACGTGGATATGAGAGATACTCACGGCAGACTTGCGGCTTATCCGTCGCAGTACGATTTCCTGCAGGCATTCGCCGTGCAGGTGATATGAGGAAACAATACAGGGAGATAGAAATATGAGCAGAACAAAGAAAGGTATCGGTTTGATCGTGATCGCGCTTGCACTTGTCGCGCTCGTCGCGGCGGGGATATTTTTCCCGCAGGCGGAGAGCGGCGGCGGCACGGTCGTATCCGGCGACGGAGCGACGGCAGTTGCTGCGGCGAATATGAATATAGGCGACAACGGATATGATTATCAGGTCTATACGGACATAAGTTCGCCCGGTGAAGTTTCGGACCGCGTCACTCAGGGAACCGCCGTATCGGACGCGAACGGTTTGAGCAACGCATTGTCCGGAGGCGGACAGTACTATCTGACGCGCGATATAACGATGGACGCTATGACGGCGTTGGGGACTTCCGCGGTGGACGGCGTATTTTCAGGGACTCTGTACGGCAACGGATATACCGTCACGATAGCGGTTGCCAGTAGATCCACATATCCATGGTCGGCGGGCGGAGACTACGGCTTTCTGGTCAAAAGACTGACCGGAACCATAAGGGACGTAAACGTTGTTATTACCGGCGCTTCCGGAAGCTGGACGTATTTCGGTCCGAGTATAGAAGGCGCAAACGCGTCAGGCACCATGACGAAAAATATCGGAGGGATCGCGGGGTCGCTTGACGGCGGCGTCATATATAATTGCAGCGTAACTTTCCGCGACAGATTCGCGTTTTCAAACGGAGCGGACGTTCCGGGAGTCGCTCGGGCATGGTCTTCCGTCAACGTGAACGCTCTTTTCGGAGGCGTTGCCGGATGGAGCAACGGCGGAATGATAGCGAACACCGAGGTAAATTACGACGGAGCCGTCGTTAACAGCGGTTCTAAGATAGCATACACCGACTATTGGATGCTTGTTGCCACGGGAGGATTGGTAGGACAGACCGACGGAGGACTTACGCTCAACAAGGTCACGGTGCAGGGCGCAGGCTATTTGGCGGGCGACGCCGCATTGATCAGCAACAGTACGTCCGGAGGAGCGGTCGACGAATATACAGGCGGATTGGTCGGTTTCGCGCACGGCGGGGTTACCGTAAACGGCGCGTACATAAATCTTACGTATCTCACCAATTCCGGCGACAACAATCCGTGGGGAAGCGGATACATGATCAGCGAATCCGGAGTGTGGTCGGGAGGAATACGCAGTTATTGGAGCGTAGACTCCGGAATGTACGGCTGGAACGGTATGTGGGGAGGCATGGGATTCAAAAGCCTTTGCGACAGCATAGTGAACGACAACACCGGTAATTATACGAATTCGACCGTCGGAGAAGGCTATATGATGAGGACGTCATACGGGATAGGAGCCGCCGAGACCGCGGGAATAGGGGGAGTTTCTCTCAACAACATATACGTTTCCGAAGCCACGGCGGATATCATCAAAAAGACCCATCCGTGGGCGCTCAACGAGGTCGACAGCCAGTATCAGGATCAGATGGAACAGGGAAAGGGCAACGCATACTGGTACAGATATCAATGGGTATACAGCGTGGTTCCCAACGGCTCGGACGCAACGTTCGCGAAGGCGGGCGGCATCTCTTCCACTGCGTCGGGAGCAGGCATATCGAACAACACAAACAACGACCGCGCGCTTTATATCAGGTACAGCGGACAGAGCGAGGACAGATTCGTCTATTCCGTGACCCAGGGAAACGATGTTTTCAACGTCGCGGCGAGAACTTACGATAAGAGCGGGAACGTCTACGTCCCGGTGATGTATACGGGGTACAACACGGCGCAAAGCGGAAATATCTACATGGTCAAAGAGGACGCGGGGAAAATGGGACTCGGAGACGACGGAAACGCCGTCGACCCGACCAATTATCCCAACTTGTGGGACAAAATGTTGCCCAGAGCGTCGTATACGATTGAGGCGGCATACGGTTCATGGCTTTATATCGATTACGATATGTCGCGCGCCTACAACGATCCGACGACCTCTCAGCGCTCCGACGCGTATTCGGGCTCCGGATCGGTTTATACTTACACGTACAACGGCGACTATATGTACGTGCCCGCATTCGCAGGTTACAACGCTTCGTACACGGGCAGAACGGAATCATTCTCCGCAACGGAACTCGACAGCGCGCTCGGCGGCTCGTCGAATATCACGCTGAGATCGACCTCTACCGTGACGGACAGCGGCGAGAGAACGTATTCTCAGAGCAATTACAGGTACGAAGGCGCAGGCAACGCGGGCAGTTACGTCATGTCGTTCACCGCGCCGTCGGGCAACAGGTTCATAAGCAAAAACGGCAATTATTACTATCTGTCGTTCAAGGACGACTACACGGTCAACATCACGGTCGCTCCGCGGGAACTGACCGTGAACTGGAACGGCGCCGACAGCCTTGTCTACAACGGCGCCGCACAGCAGCCGACTTACTCTCTGGGCAACGTGGCGACCGGTTCTCAGCTCGGCAACAACGACGCTCAGTCGTTGAGCAGTACGGTCTCGTATTCGGCGGCGCAGGGATTGCTCAATCCGGCGGGACTGCCTCTGCATGCGGGCAGTTATACCGCGACGGTGCAAGCCAATCATACTAACGCGTCTTTGCTAAACAACTATTCGCTGCAAAGCGGAGGAACTCGGCAATTTTCCGTGGCGGCGGCGGAAGTGTCGCTCTCTATCCCCGACAGGACTTCGGTCTACGGCGACGCGATAAACACTTCCGAAATGACGGCGTACATAGTTGCCGACGAATTTTTCGGGGACGACGCCGAGTTCTTTACTTTGGCGGTGTCCACGACTGCCAATTTCAGATCGCCCGTAGGGGATTACGTTCTTACGCTGACCGCTTCGGTCAGAGAAGACGCGCCTTCGACCGCGGCTACGGACTACACGTTCGCTCCGTCGTCGGGCAAGCTCACCGTAACGGCGAGACCGATAAACGGTTCTCTCGAACTTGTTCAGGGCGTCTATAACGGAAGCGCGTACGACTCTGCGCTCACATTGGCGCAGGGTGTGCTCGTACAGGGCGACGACAGCGCGTTTACTCTGACGTACTCTCCCGAAGAGGGCGACGTCGTGACTTCGCCCGTAGACGCGGGTATCTATACCGTAGGGATAACGCCCGCTCCCAACTATACGCTCGGGACCGTGACGGTCGGAGACGAGATGTTCGCCGCGGGTACGGTCACCGTCACGATAGAGCGCAGACAGGCGGGCGTGACGCTCGATCTCGCCGACAGCTACGTCTATGACGGACAGAGCAAGGTGAAGGGATATACGATAGAAGAGGCTTCGGACGGAGATACCGGCGTGATCGCCTCCGATACGGGAAGCGTCACGGCGCAGCTTTCTTACAGCGTCGGCGCGGAGAGCCGCGAGCCGATCCTGCCGGGAAATTACATCGCTTCCGCGCAGGCAGGCGGCGACAGGGGCGGCAATTACGTGCTCACCGTCGTAAACGGCGATTTCGAGATAACGCGCGCTCAGCTTGAAGTACTGTTCTCCGAAGAACCGTACGTGTATGACGGACAGGAGAAGAACGTGGTCTACACGCTCATCGGCGTAGGAGGCGCGCAGGCGGACGATTCGCTGATCGGCAGCGTTTCCGTGACTTATAACAACGCGCAGGCAGTTCCGACCGACGCGGGAGTTTACGATGTGCAGATAACCGTCGCCGAGGGCTCGGCTTACGCCGAAGCGCGGTTCGAAACGACGATGAACGTGGACAGAGCGGACGTCACGATAGCGCCGACTCTCAACTCGGGCGACGCGTATGTCACCGAATACACGGGGACGGCTCAGGCGCCGCAGTTCACGCTTTCGGCGGCGGGCATGGATCCCGACGACTTCATGTCGCAGGTGACCGCTTCGTACGAAAAGGACGGCGAAGCCGCTCCCGCCGTAGTGAACGCGGGACAATATACCGTCACGCTTACGTTCGGACAGACGACCAACTACAACGGCGCGCAGGCGGTCTATACATGGACGGTAGACAGGCTTACTCCCACGGTGAGCTTCGACGAGCTTGCGAAGTACGTTTACGACGGCGGCGTACAGACTCCCGCGTACGGGGTCGAGGGCGCTGTCGATACGACTTACGGCACGCCCGAGATCGTTGTGGAAAACAGCGACGGAGAACCCGTCGAAGGCGGAGCTTCCGACGCGGGTACATATACCGTTACGGTGTCGTTCGCCGAGAGCGTGAACTATAACGCGTTCTCGGGGTCGATCGAATTCACGATAGACCCGTTCGCGCTGCAATTCGTCGGCGATACCGAGCAGTACGTGTCGTTGATAGGCGGCGATACGCCCGTGCTTACCGTGAGCAGTTATCTCGCTTCCGTCAACGCCGCGTTGCGCGGAGAGGGCGGAGAATATCTCGACGACGGCGATATGGGCGTGAAATTCTACGCGATCGGCGATACGTCGCAGGAGATAACCGAATTCGAATACAACGGAGGTTCGAAGTCCGGATTCGACGCGGTATTCTCTTACGAGGGAGGCTCCGGCAACTATACGTTCGATCCCGTTACGGTGACCGTTTACGTCGTCGGCGCGGAGATAATCATAGAGGTGACTTACGGCGGCTCGCCGCTGGTCGCGTCGCAGGGCAGCGCCGAGACGGTGTACGAATTCGGCAGCGCGCTTGCGGCTACGGCTACCGCGACTTACGGAGATGCGCCGGTCGAAGAGACCGAGCTGTCGTACGTATGGGAAAAACTCGGCGAGGACGGCGCTTATGCGGAGACCGATTCCCTTAACGGCGCGGGATCTTTCAGAGTAGTCTATACGCTTTCGCACGAAGACGTAACTATGAATTCCGTAGTTTACGTGACCGTTTCGCCCAAGGCGGTGACCGTCGATGCGGGAGACGCCGACGTGATCTACGGAGATGCGCTCGATACGTCTTCTCTCGGCAAAGGGGTAGCGATCGGCGACGGAGTGACCGTAGACCTTACGGTAACGTCATCCGCGGACAGATTCGCTTCCGCAGGCTTGCACGGCGGCGCTCTTTCGGGAGTAGTCGTGCAGATGCACGGCGACGATCTTGCCAATTATACCGTTACGGTGAACGCGGGAGATCTTACCGTCACGCCGCGCGAAGTGTGGCTCAAAGCCAACGACGTGCAGGCGGTCTACGGCGACGCGGTCGTCTTTGCCGGATTCGGGGTCTATACCTCGGCGGACGCGACGGAACTTTGGGCGGATTACGCCTCGGCGTCCGCGATATCGGCGACGCTTTCCGTTCAGACGGGCAAGCTGTCCGTCGGAGGGTACGACATCGCCGTTTCCGCTTCCGCCAACGACAATTACACCGTCCGCAACGCGGATACGAGCGGTAGGCTCAACGTAACGGAAAGACCGATAACTCTGTCGGTCGGCAATATTTCGGTCGTATACGGTTCGGCGGATCTGACGGAAATGACGGGCGGCGCGTATTCGCTCTCGGGAGGCACGCTCGCTTCGGGAGATCGGCTTTCCGTAAACTTCTCGCTCGCGGCGGACATCGCTTCGCTCGACGCGGGCGGGTACACGTTGTCCGATTACGTGACCGTCGGGGCTCTCATCACCGACGGCGAGGACGTGACTTCGAATTACGATATCACCGTCAAAGACGGAGGCTTGACGGTCACGCCTAGACGCATAACCGTTTCGGTGACAGGATGGAGCGACGGCAGTCAGACCGTAGAGGGCAGCGAACTCGTCTATTCGGCAGGCGACTGGGAACCGATATATTCGTTTGAAGGCGTCGTGGGAGAGAGCGTCCCCGAGATCGTAGGATCCGACGGTACGGCTGTCACCGTGCGCAACGCGGGAGATTGGTCGATCGAACTCGCGCTCGGCGCGGGAGAGACCAATTATACGCTCGCGGCGGTCACCGTGCGCGTTACGGTCGCTCCCTACAAGACCGTGTTCACAGGCGCCGACAGCGCGGAATATACGTACGGCGACGAGATATCCGAGATAACGCCGCAGATCGTCACTCTCGACGGCGACAGCGCGGACGGCGCGGTCAACGTGGTGTGGCGCGAAGGCAGCGCTACGGGCGCGGAGATAGCGTTCGGCGATATCGAAAACGCGGGCGTCTACTACGCGATAATCACATACGGCGGCACCAACTATTCCGCCGACAGGGCGGTATGCACCGTCACGATAGGCAAAAAGACCGTCACAGGCGCCGATCTGGGCACGGCGGTACAGTCGATCGAAAGGACGTATTCCGCTTCCAACGTGTCGGTCACGGTAGATCAGCTGTTCGAGAGCACGTCGGAGATATTCTCGGCGCTCGAAGGCAGCCTTTCGGTCGTGTTCTACGACGTCGAAGGCGGCAGTCTTTCCGCCGTGAGGAACGCAGGCGAATATACCGTCAACGCGGTCCTCGGCGATCATCGCAACTATACCGCGGACGGAGATCTTTTCGGGACGGGCGTCACGCTGTCGGTAGCAAAGGCTTCGGGCGACGAGTTGTCCACCTATCCTCCGCTCGACAGCGGCATGACTCTGACGTATTCGGGTGCCGATCTGAGCGCGGCTTTGGCAGATACGGTACACGTTCTCGGCATCAACAGCGAGACCGTCGACGCAAGCAAGAGCTTTGCGTACGTGCCCTCCGCAGGCGGCGATACCGCTTACGAGGTAACGGAAGCGGGAGCTTACAGCGTTACGGTGACTCTGTCGGATATGGCAAACTACGAAGACAGGGAAATAGTATTCTCTCTGACCGTACAGAGGCTCACGTTCGACGTGGGCGCGGTCGGATTTGCCGACAGCGAGGTGACTTACGACGCCGACGGACATACGATCGAGGCTTCCGGCATTGCCGGCAACGCGGAAGCCGTAGTCTATGACGTCGTTTACAAATATACCGACGAAGGAGCCCTGCCCGTGGAAGACGCGGTGGCGGCGGGCGTATACACCGTGGAGATGACGGTGTATATCGACAGGAACAACGGCGCGCACAACGGCGGCTCCGCCGTGACCGAGGGCATGTGGACCGACGCCGACGGCACCGAACACGAGGCTTACGTCTATACGATGACCGCTACGCTCACTATCGGCACGGCGTCGCCGTCGCTCGCGGTCGATCCCGACGAAGACATGGCGTTCCATTACACAGGCGCGGGGCATGACCTCACCGTCGGCATAACGAGCGCGGACGGCGTGAATTATACTTACGGACCCGAAGCGGTCGGCAAGAAAGTCGTCCTCGACGGGCTGGGAACGTTCGTATTCTATTACGAAGATACCGACGGCAACCGCGTGACGGACGGCGCAGGTCTGGACATTTCGCCGATCGACGCGGGCAGTTATATATTCTGCGCGGAATTTACCTCGTCCGATCCCAACTATGCGGATAAGAAATACAGGTTCGACGACGACAAACAGTATCTGATCATCCTGCCGCTTTACGTGACGGTCGATTATGACAGGCTCGCAGTCGAATACGGCGTTCTGCCCGACGATTGGCAGAGCGTGCAGGATTACGTAGCCGCCAACTTCGGTTACGATTACAGCATCGACGATCTCTATCTGGACGAAACGATAGATCTGTCCGAGATGTTCGACGTGTACGTCAACGTCGACGCCAACGGTACGTTCGACGCCGCGGGCAGAGTCTTCGTCGATACCAGCGTGGAAGTCGGCGACGCATACAGGCGCAATATCACCGTGGTCGAAAACGGGGCTCTTTATCTCGAAATTACGGAAGCTCCCGTGACCGACGCGATGATCGAAGGACTGTTCCCCGACGTCCGCGTCGTCTACGATCACGGCATGAGCGTGACGGCAGACGATCTTTGGGAAGCAGCTCAGACAGTTGAGGGCGCGTTCGGCGAAACGGTCGGATACACCGTATCCTTGAACGGCGCAGCCGATTGGGCCGCGGTCTCCGCGGGCGTCTACGACCTTACGGTAACGGTGGACAGCGCCAACTATACCGCAAGAGATGTCGCGGTCACGCTGACCGTAGATCCCAAGCCCGTCTATGCGGTCTATTCGATAGACGGAATACAGGCGGAGGACGGCGTTCTCGAAACGGTGTTCAACACCCTTCCCAGAGAAGTTTCCGTCGATACCCGCGACGAGTACGTCACCGCGACCGCTCAATACCGCGTCGGAGACGCGCTCCTTGCTTCCGCGCCGACAGACGTGGGAGAATATACCGTGAGCGCGCTTCTGTCCGATAATACGAATTACAGGCTTGCGGCAGGTCACGAGAGCGTGACGCTCACCGTGAGAGAGGGAAGTATAGACGAGATCGTAGCCACTTGGGTAAGCGATTCCGAGGGCGAATACGGCTCGGCGGGCGTCGATCTGTCGAGGATCCCGTCCGGATATTCCGCTCAGGTGTCGTATACGGACGGACAGGGCGGCGCCGTGTCCGATATCCGCAGAGCGGGGGTCGGAGTTTATTCCGCCGTCGTCACGGTCAGCGGCAACAACGCCACGGGCACCGCGCGCGTCGTCTATACCGTCGTCCCGTTCGAAGTGACGGTCACGGTATCTGCGGCTACGGACGAGGGCAGAGCGCCCACGATCGCCGACGCGACGGCTTCCGCAGACAGGACTTTGCCCGCGGGGGATACCGTATCCGTGACCGGGCTTACGGCTACCGGACAGTACGATCTTTCGTTGGAGAAAGGCTATTACGATCTCGGCGATTGGTTTACGGCGAGCGTCGCCTTCTCCTCTTCCGACGACAACTACGATTGCACCGTCGTCATGGGCGATCTGACCGTTATGCCCGAAAACGCGCCGCAGATAGTTTCCGTCACGGCGTCTTCCGGATCGGTCACGTTCACGCTTGCGGAAGAAGGGCTCTATTCTTACAGGATAAACGGCGGCAGATGGCAGAACGTTTCCGGCGCGACTGCGTCGTTCACGGTGGAGAGCCTGAGAGCGCAGACTGAGTATACGTTCGACATAGCCTGGCAGGAATACAGGCAGAAGTACGACACCGTGCAGACGGCGACCACAGCCGACCCGGCAGTATTGAAGAGCAGGATAGACGCAATGCTCGAAGACGGGCTGACCGAAGACGAGATAGCGCAGTATGACGAGATAACCGCGCTGTACAACGCTCTCAACGACGCCGACAAGGAGACGGTGCGCGGCTCTTACGAACAGTACGCCGCCGCTTGCGCTTCCGAAGGAGGAAGCAACGCTGCCGACGTAGTGGCGATCGTATCCGTCGTGATAGCGGCGGTCGCGGCGGTGGGAACGGCGGTATTTGTGACCGTCAGGAAGCGCAGGCAAAAGGCGGAAGACGGCGACGATGACTATCCCGACGATCCCGACGACGGCGAAAAAGGCGGCAGGGACGAAGCCTCCGACGATAAAGACGCCGGGCAGGAAGGGAACGACGGCGGGCAGGACAAAGAATGACGGCACGGCCGCGCACGATCCGAAAGGACGTGCGCGGCCCACGAACCGATGCACGTGAAAACATTATATATTACGCAGGCACGAACGCCAAGATATATGCGGAGAACGACGGCGCCATAGCCGTATGTCTGAAAAAGGCGGAAGAACTGGATTCCGATACGCCCGACGGCAGATACGATATCGCGGACGGCATATACGTGAACGTTATGACCTATTCGCCCAAGAAGCCCGACGAGGCGACGGCGGAGACCCACCGCGATTGGGCGGATCTGCAATATCTGCTCTCGGGCTGCGAATATATGGGCGTGCCCGACGTCGCGAAAGCGGAGCAGATATCGCCTTACGACGCACAGAGAGATATCGCGCTCTGGCGCGCGCCGGTCGCTCTTCTGCCGCTGAGGGAGAGGAACTGGGCTCTGTTTTACCCGGGCGAGCCGCATGCGCCGAGTCTGTACAACGGCTGCGACAAGGTCAAGAAGGCCGTATTCAAGATAAGGATAGCCAAAAACCGACCCTGACCCGCATTTTCGCATACGCGTCGGGCGTTTTGCGCGCAACGCGAGGCGACGGAACGCCCGAAAAGCGCCGCGGCATTGATTCAGGCGGGAAGCAGGGAAGCCCGAAATAAGGCTTTCGGAAGCGCGGGATACCGTCCTTTCGGCGGTATCCGGCATATGTTCTTCGATATAACGATAGTCGGAAAGAAAAACGACCGTCCGCTCATTACGGACGGTCGCTCGTTTCCGACGTTTATCACATCTGTCTGATTATGTGCCGCGGGCACTTTTCGAGGCATTTCATGCAACCGACGCATTTCGAATAGTCGAATACGGGAAGGTTGTCTTTCATCGTTATCGCCTTTTCGGGGCAAACTCGCGCGCAGAGCCCGCATCCGATACAGCCTTTGTCGCAGAAAGACATCGTTTCCTTGCCTTTGCAGCGCGTGGAGCAGGCGCAGTAGACCTTTGCCGAAGCGGGGATGCGCTCTATCACCGAGCGCGGGCATCCGCGCATACACGCTCCGCAGGATATGCACAGCGTCTTGTCCACTTTCGCGACCCCGTTTTCGAGCTTTATCGCGTCGACAGGGCACACCTCCGTGCAGGAGCCTCCGCCGAGGCACGCGGTGGCGCATATCTTGGAGCCTCCGAGATATTGGTTGAGATACAGACAGCCGTCGTTGCCGACGTACTCGTATCTGTCCGCGGCGCCGTCGCCTCCCGCGCATTTGACGACTGCGACGGTCGGTTCCGAAGCGGCAAACTCTATGCCCGCTATTTTCGCTATTATCTTCTTTTCTTCGTCGGACGTGACCTTGCAGTCGTCCAGACTCGCCTTGCCGCAGGCAAGACATTGGGCAAAGCCCTCGCAACCCGAATGCCCGCAGCCTCCGCAGTTTGCGCCGGCGAGATGTTCGAGTATCCTGACCACCTTTTCGTCCTCGGTGATCTTGCACACCTTGGTCACTATGAGTATCAGCACCGCGAACAGTACCGCGAGAGCCGCTATTATACCCAGCACGATCCCGACCTTGTCCCATTGTACCGAAGCGCTCAATATGTCGATCATCACCGAAACCTCCTCAGCCTATCATGTTGAAAACGTAAAAGCCCATCGCCATAAAGCACGCCGCAAGCATCGTGATGGGGAAGCCTTTCAGCGCTTTGGGCAGTTTGAGCCTGTCTATCTTTTCGCGTAGACCGCTCATGATCACGATCGAAACCGTAAAGCCCACTCCCGCGAACAGCCCGTAGAGTACGGCATATCCGAGATTCATGCTCGTCACGCCCAACAGGCTCATCATCTGCGCCTCGTCTATGACCAGCTCCGCCACGCCGAGCACCGCGCAGTTGGTGGTTATCAGCGGCAGGTAGATGCCCATGGCATTGTAAAGCGGCGGAGAGAACTTGCGGATCGCTCTTTCTATCATCTGAACGAGCGCCGCTATGACGAAGATGAATACTATTATCTCGAGATATTCCAGCTCGAGCGGGACGAGAATGTATTCGTAGATGGGGTAGGTGATAAGACACGTGATCGTCATGACCAACGTGACCGCTATGCCCATGCCGAGCGCATTGTTCGTCTTTTTCGATACGCCGAGGAACGGACATATGCCCAGGAACTGTACGACCACGAAGTTGTTGACGAACACCGCCATTATGATTATCGTAAAGAAAGTGCCCATCACGCGTTACCTCCGTTTTCGTCCGCAGCTTTTTCCGCGGTGAGAGTGCCGTCGGGACCGTTGTCTGCATTGCCGTCGACAGCGGCGGCGGGCTCTTCGGCGAGTTCGTTGACGGGATCGCCGATATCGGGTCTGGACATTATCCGCACGGCGAAGTCCTTGCTGCGTATCTTGTTTTCGACTTTGCCGTAGACGTAATTGAACAACGCGATACATATGCCGTAAACGAAGAACGCGCCCGCGGACGAGGAGAAGAATCCTATCCTGAAATCCCACAGAGTATAGCCGAATATCGACCCGCTGCCCAATACTTCGCGTATGATGCCGAGCAGAGTGAGCGCGCAGGTAAAGCCGAGTCCGGTGAACAGTCCGTCGAGAGCCGAATCCAGAACTTTGTTTTTGCTGGCGAAGGATTCCGCTCTGCCGAGTATTATGCAGTTGACGACTATCAGCGGAAGATACACGCCCATCGATTCGTAAAGCGACGGTATGAATTTGTCCAGCACCATTCTCACGATCGTGACGAACGTCGCTATGATTATGACGAACGCGGGGATGCGCACCGCTCCCGGAATGGTCCTGCGCAGCAGCGAGATCAGCACGTTGGAGCAGATCAGTATGAACGTGACGGCAAGCCCCATGCCGATGCCGTTGAAAGCCGCCGTGGACAGCGCCAATGTGGGACAGGTGCCCAGTACCAGACGGAAAGTCGGATTGTTGCGGAGCAATCCGTCCAGAGATATCTGTTTGAACCTTTGACCCGTCATGCTTCGCCTCCTTCCGCCGACAGCACGTTGCGCATGAAATACAGCGCGCAGTTCACGGCGTTGTTTATCGCGCGGGACGACATCGTCGCGCCCGCCGATACGTTCGTTATACCTGAAGAGTCGACGGTGAACCACACGTCGCCGTTTATCTCGTCGTTATGGGCGGTATATACGGTGTAGAACGCGTTCGAGAATTGCGACATGAGCGTCTGCTTGGCATATTCTTCCAGCACCACGCGGTCAATGGCAAATCCGTTTTCGCTCTCGGACAAAATCACCCACACCGTGACGGTGCCGTTCTTATATCCGTTGCCGCCGGTGGAACGCAGCATATAACAGCCGTTCTCCAACAGGTAAGCCTGGTCTATCGAGCCGTATTCGTTGGTAAGCTCGCTTTCGTCGAACGTCAGCGTTTCGTAGTTCAGCTGCTCGCCGTAAACGCTTTCGATGGCGCGCATCGTGCGTTCTTCGGCGGAAACGGAAAGCAGGTCGTTGAGGATCGACAGCAGTCCGCCCGCGACCAACGCGATGCAGAGCAGTACGATTATGCACTTGAAAGCCTGGCTCTTCAAAAACTGTTTTACGGTCATTTGGCTTCCTCCTTATCCGCTTTGGCGGCGCGTTTGCGCTTTGCCTCGTCTATTTTTGTCTTTATACGTGCCGCGAAAGACGGCGCGCCGAATATCCTCGGCCTCACGTAGGCGTTGATGAGCGGCACCAGCAGATTCATCAGCAGTATGGCGAAAGAAACGACCTCGATGCCCGTAGCGGCGCGCAACGCGCCGGTAACTACGCCCAGAGCCGCCATATAGATCCAATTACCGAGTCGCGTATGCGGAGAGGTGACGTAATCGGTCGCCATGAATATCGCGCCGAGGAACAGTCCGCCCGAAAGTATCGACGGCAGAAAATACGAGAAGTCGCCGCCGTTCGTGAACACCGCCATAAGTCCGGTGACCGCGATATATATTACGGGATATTCCCATTTTATCACTTTGCGTACGACGAGATAGACGCCTCCGAGCAAAAGCGCGAGCTTGCAGGTCTCGCCGATACTTCCGGCGACGCCCGTGCCGAGGAACAGGTCGAGCAGCGAGACCGAAAGCTCTCCGCCTCCGAGCATGGAAGTGAGTTCGGTCGCGCCGGTGGATACCGTTCCCGAAGCGCCTGTGGTAACGACGGGAGATATCGCTCCTATCGACGGGGCGAGCCATCCGGATACCATTACCGACTGAAAGGCGATGAATGCGAAGACTCTGCCCGTTATCGCGGGATTTACGATATTTTTGCCCGTACCGCCGAACAGCATCTTGACCGCCACGATAGCGAATATCGCCGACAGCAGAGGTACGTACCAAGGAGTCTGAGGGGGGAGCGACAGCGAGAGCAGAAGCCCCGTCACGACGCTCGTGAAATCGAAATCGCGCAATATGTTTTTGATATTTTCGCGTTTGATAAGACGGAACGCCAGCTCCGAGATAACGGCGGCGGCTATGCTCACGACTATGTTGACTATCGCCGCCGAACCGAAATACACGCAGCCCATGACCGTCGCGGGAAGCAGAGCGACGAGCACGTCCAGCATGATGCCGCGCGTCGTGCGTTTGCCTCTGATATGGGGGGAATCGGATACGAGAACTTTTTCCATATTACCTCCTCAAGCCTGTTCGCGCAGCTTTTGCTTGCACATCTGTATGTTCTGGACAAGGGCGCGGTTTGCGGGACAGACGTACGCGCAGCAACCGCACTCGATGCAGTTGAGCACGCCTCCTCGGTCGCGCGCCATCGCGTAATCGCCCGCGAGCGTATAGAAATCGATATCCATCGGGAGCAGGTGCATCGGGCACGCCTCGGCGCATCTGCCGCAATGTATGCAAGCCGTTGGCTGTGCGATGGCGGCAGTCCTGCGGTCTAGAACGAGAAGACCGCTGTCGGTCTTGCGGGTGTTGTAGTCGGTAGACAGCAAGGTGGCGCCCATCATGGGACCGCCGTCTATGTAGACCGCCGCCGACTCTTCCGCGCCTCCGCAGGCGTCGAGCACCGCGCCGAAACCCGTGCCGAATCTCACGAGAAGGTTCGCGGGAGTTTTCACCGCTTCGCCCGAGACCGTCATCACGCGTTCGTAAAGGGGCTTATTCTTCTCGACCGCTTCGTATACCGCGTACGCGGTTGCGACGTTTTGCACTACGACTCCTACGTCGGCGGGCAGTTTCCCCGGCGGGACCTTGCGCCCCGTACAGCAGTATATCAAGTGCTTTTCCGAGCCCATCGGGTAGCGCTTGCGCAGCACCGCCACGCCGAGCTGAGGATAGGAATCGAACTTTGCTATCGCTTCGGGTTTGTTCTTTTCGACGGCGACTATGATGTTTTTCACGCCGAGCGCGAGCGCCAGCAACTCGAATCCCCGCACGAGTTCGTCGGTCTTTTCGATCATCAGCCTGTAATCGCAGGTGAGATAAGGCTCACATTCCGCCGCGTTGACGATCAGAGTATCCACGGGAGTTTTCGGCGACAGCTTGACGGCGGTGGGGAAGCCGGCTCCGCCCATTCCCACGATCCCCGCTTCGGCTATTCGCGCGCGCACCGTTTCGCCCGTTATCTCTTCGAGAGGGGGCAGGGATACGCTCTCGTCTTTGCCGTCGCCCGTTATGACGATACAGTCGGTCGATCCGCCGCGCGGATTGGGACGCTTTTCTATGCCCGCCACGGTGCCGCTGACGCTTGCGTAGACGTTGGCGCTCACCGGACCGTCGGCGCGCGCTATAAGCTGACCCGTCCTGACGCTGTCGCCGGCGGACACTATCGGCACCGCGGGGCGCCCTATGTGCTGTTGCAGCGACAGAGCGACGGACGAGGGCGCTTCGAGCGCCTTTATCGGACAGTTCGCGGATAGGCTTTTCTTGTCGTCGAGATGAACGCCCCGCCCGAAAAATTTCGTTTTTATCCTGCTCACATTCTCCTCCGTAAGAGTTATAATTGTTGCGTTTTATCGTCACGGGCAGGGATATTTTCGCAATATCCTATGTCCGGATCCAGCTTTGCGAAATAGCAGATCGGCACCTTTTTCAGCAGCAGCGTCACCGCCGCTCCTACCGCCGTACCGCTCAACGCGCCCAACATCACGAGATAGGGCAGATACGCCGCCGCCTGCCATGTTGCCGAAACGGCGCAGAATACCAGACACTGTACCGTGTTGTGTATGACCGCGGAAGCCACGCAGACGGCAGTCACGCTTATGCGCGGGCACAGCCTGACGGACAGCGAAGATACGCACATCCCGACCAGTCCCGCCGCGAGTGAGTAGATCATGGACGAGAGCGATCCCGCTATCAGATTGCCGACTATGCATTTTACGGTCACTGCCGCGAACGCGCTCGCGGGCGAATATACGATGAGCTCGAGCATGGTGAAGATGTTGCCGAGTCCCAGTTTGGCTCCCGGTATGAACATGGGCGGCAGCAGACCTTCGAGCAGGAAAGATATCAGACTCAAAGCGGTCAGCACGGCTGTCCCGGCAAGTTTACGCGAGGAGAAACCTCTCGTTTTCACTTTATTCGCGCTCATACGATTTCATTATAAAAGAGAAAAAAAGAAAAGTCAACGGCGGAACGGGAAACTGTCGTAAAGCGAAAATTATTTAACGATCGGCATAAAGCCGGCGATAAAAAGAGCCGCGCATTGCGACGCGGCTTCGGATCTGCGGGCGGCGGTCCGCCGTCAGTTTCGGTTGTCGATCGCGGCGTGCACCGCGCGGTGGAGCGAAAGCGCTTCCGAATAGGATACGTCGCTGTCGTAATCCACGAGCACAACGCCGCTCATGCCGTATCCGTAGGCGAACGCGGTCTTGTCCTTTATCATCGTATATCCGTTGAAACTCAGAGTGAGTCCGTTTTCCGTCAGAGAATTGTCGTAATAGCCGAGTTCCAGCCAACGGTCGTTGTCGCGGTAGCGGTATACTGTCTCTCTTTCGGCGCTGTTTTCTTCCGTGCCGAGAGCTTTGCCGAAGAGTGGGATCGTCAGTTGGACTTTGGCTTTGGGCACGCCGTTGTCGGACAGCTTTTCGAGTACCTGGCACGCGCTTGCGAACGAAGCGGGGTTCGTCGAGTAGTCGCCCATGCCGAACGCCACGACGTAGAAATCGTCAATATAGCTTTTGGACGCGTCGTCGAACGTCGCATTGTCGTGACTTACGTATACGCCCAGTTGTCTGGGGCTGGGGATGAGCCCCCGCACAAACTCAATGAAGTCATTGAACACGCCGTGCGAGAACACGGACGGATTTTCGACAAAGTCGAATATCGCGCCGTCGGCGCCGCTCAGCGAAAGCAGTTCCACGACGCTTTTTCCGAAAGCGACGCGGTTGTCGCCCATGGCGTTTTCACGCACTTCGGCGGCGGAAAGACCGTCGGTCTCGGGCTTGGCGTAGAGCAGAACGTGCACGCTGATGCCGGGGTTGATACGTTTGAGCGCGGCCACGGCGGCGGCGAGTTTTGATACGTCCGCGGATATCGAGCCGTCGGCTCCGTATGCGAAAGGCTCTCCGGTAAGGATCACGTCGGTGGACATTGCGAGCGCGGAAAAGTCGCTCCCGTCGTTGAGATAATCGTCGGAATCGGGATCGACGTAATACATATCGGTGATCGCGAAATCTCTGTTGCGGGGTACGTAATACACTCCGAGGCGGGTAAGATTGTAAGCGCCGTCGGAGGATTTGACGGATATGCGTATGCTCGTCGTGTTGACCGTGCCCAGATAGACGAGCCTGAGGTCGCCGATCTCGTCCTGGCTGTAAACGAGGCTGTTGCCGATATATATTTCGAATTCCGTAACGTAGGAACCGCTTTCTTCTATGAGCAGGGTGTTGAAGGTGACGGGCGTATCCCAGGACACTTCGACCCATTCTCCGCCTTCGCCGCGCAGCGAAAAATTCATCTTGTTGCTGCCGTCGCTGTAATGGTAATTGGCATACAGACCGTAGTCGGTGCTGTCTATGGTATAGATGTCGCGTATATCCGAGCATCCCGCAAACAACGAGCACAGTACGGCGCACAAAACCGCGGCAGCCGCGATCTTAGGTAAAAAGCGGTGACTTTTCATACCGATATTATAACGCGCCGCGCGCGATAAGTCAATACCGCGGCGGCGCATCTGTCAACGGTAACCGGGGAGCGGAGTTACTGCCCGTCCGAGAGTTTGAGCATGACGGCGCCCTGTTTCGCCTGACACAGGGGACATACCTGCCACGCTTCCGCGGACGTGGCTTCGTAGCCGCAGTCGGCGCACTTCCACTTGACGGGAGCGGGCTTTTTGTACATGGTCCCGTCCTTCATCTGATTGTAGAGGTCGGTGAAGAGCATTTTGTGACAATTCTCGACCTGTACTACGTTTTCGAACAATCCCGCGATGTCGTCGAAGCCCTCTTTGCGCGCCGTTCTCGCAAATTCGGGATATATCTCTTCCGCCTCTCTGGCTTCGTCTTCGGCGGCGAAACGGAGATTGTCCAGAAGATCCCATTTTTCCTTGAACGGGTAGTCCGCTTTTATCTCTATCTCTTCGATCGGCTTCTTGTCCGCCGTCTGAATGAAGGAATAGAACATACGCGCGTGATTGAATTCGTTGTAGACGACCTTGTCCACGAGTTCCGCGAGGCATTTGAAGCCCTCTTTGCGCGCGCCGTATTCGATAAACATATAGCGCGCTTTCGCCATACATTCGCCTGCATAGGCGCGGGCGAGATTCTTGTAAGTCTGACTGTCTTTGAGTTGCATGAGATTACCTCCTTGAGTATGACGGGATTATTGACGATAAACCTTTTGTTCAAACGTCCGCCGCGAGGAGGGATACGAACAAAACGATAACGATATCACCTATCGGTGTATATGTATTGACAAAAGCGCGAAGACGTCGTAAAATAAGAAAAAAGAAAGAGAGGTCTTATGCGTTTTTTCAAATTATTTGCGGCGGCGGTATTCGTCTGCGTAGCGGCGGCTCTGTCGTTTACGGGGTGTTCGGGGGGATTTTCCGACGATTGGCGGGAATTTTTCGATAACGGCGTCGTCGCTGAGAGCAGGAACGGTACGTTCGGGATGTCGTGCGAGGGACCCGGCAGAGCAAAGAAGTGGTCTGCGGAACGGGAGGACGGACAGATACGCGGTATCGCGGAGACAGACGACGGTCTTGAACTTTCGGTCACCGAGAACGGCGAAACGATAGAGGAAACGCAGCCGTATTATATGCTGTTGTCAGGCGAGGATCTGTGCGTGGCGGTCATGATCTACTACATGGTGCCGTGGCTGTACGATTGCGGGTACGCGACTACTGCGGAGCAGGGCGACGGATCCTACGCGGTGATACTCGATAAGGGCGCGTCCTACTCGGGACTGCGCGCCGGTATGCCGTCTGCGATACGCAGGCTGTTCGATTTCTGTGTAGAGCAACAGGATATACCCGAGGAAACGGACGTGTTCGTCGACATGTTCTGCGCGTCGTATTTCGACGACATGAGCTATACCGTGATCGACGGCGCGATAACGAGCGTACGGCTTACATTTCCGGGTATCGAATTTACTTATAGCGCAAAATAGCGCAAAACCGCGAAAAAAGATCCCGAACCGTGCCGAGGGCGCGGCGCCTCGGGGAAGAGTGATCGAAAGGGGTATTTTATGAAAAAGAAATTTGTTCTATCGGCAATGACGGTCGTGTTCGTCGCGGCGCTGTGTCTGCTTACCGCGTGCGGCGGCGGACGCGTTTCGACCACGGTGACCTATTACTCCGACGGCGAAGTGTACAGATATCAGAACGTGACGGGTACCGTCGCCGCGCAATGGGAAGCTCCCGTCCCCGAGAGGGATAATTACCGTTTCGACGGCTGGTTCCTCGACGAGGAGTATGCGGAGGAGTTCGTCATGGCGGACTACGTTCGCAACGAGGAGCGGCAAGATATCTCCGTCTATGCGAAATGGACTTATATCGGGGAAGATCCGTCCGACGGCGATGCGGACGGCGATACGGACGGCGGCGAAGTCGTGACGAGCGGGTTCGTCTATGCGGATTACGGCGACGGATACGTGATAACGAAAGTGGAGAACGAAAACGCGCGGGAGATAGAGCTCCCGTCGTCGCACCTCGGCAGTCCCGTGACGGGTATCGGCGCGGAGGCGTTCGCAGGTATGACCTCTCTGCGCAGGATCGTCGTGCCCGACAGCGTGCGGAACATAGGTCCTTACGCTTTTGCGGGCTGCACGGCGCTGAGCGAAGTCGACCTGACCTGCGGGCTGGAAAAGATAAGCGCGTATGCGTTCGAGGGCTGTACGGCGCTCGCGGAGATAACTTTGCCGGAAGGACTGACGACATTGGGGGCGTATTCTTTCTCGGGCTGTACGGCGCTTGAAGAGATAGTCGTTCCGTCGACGGCGGAGATCGTGTCGGGATTTGCGTTTTCGGGATGTTCGGGACTGACCTCGGCGACTTTGCTCGAAGGCGTCAAAGAGATCGGCAACGGCGCGTTTTATAATTGCTCCGCGCTCGAGGAGATCGCGCGGCCCTACGGGTTGACTTCTATCGGCGGCTACGCATTTTACAAATGCGGCAACGTGACCTCCGCGGTCTACGGAGGCAGCTCGGCGCAGTGGGCGTCGGTGGCAAAAGAGGAGGGGTGGAACAGATACGCCCTTTTCTCGGTGCTGTGTACGGACGGCACTGTCTGATCGGTAATTCGTAAGAGAGGCGCAAACAGCCAATGCGGCAGTCTGCAGACCGCGCTGCGCGGTCTGCGTTCGCGCCGCAGACGGTACGGTATTTCGCGGCATGACGCGGGCAGTCTTTTGTATGTTTCGAGGGGACGACGAAAGCACGTTTACTTATATCAATTTGTATAAATATAAATTCGGCGGTCGATTCAGATTTTACGGGCGTTTTGCGATAATTTTTTGACATCGAATAGTATATTCGATGCGATATTCTATAATCTATGATATTATCTTTAAGGCGATTTGTCAATAAAACACGCGCCGATTTTGCCGTAAATATGCATTTTTGAGCAAAATATTCGATTTCGGAGCGGTTTCGGGCTTTCTTTCGACAGGATTTATCATGGAATATACTATTCGATGAAAATTTTGCCGTTAAAAGGAGGCGCAAAATGAATAAAAAATTTCTGTCTGCGATCGTTCTTATCGTCACGGCGGCGACGCTGTTGGTCGGCTTCGCCGCGTGTCAGGCGCAGTTCAAGCTCGACTTTGTCGTTGACGGGATTTGACGGATATGCGTATGCTCGTCGTGTTGACCGTGCCCAGATAGACGAGC
>ERZ1090861.391-NODE-391-length-27221-cov-7.853199_pt1 | contig 27221 bp, 25 predicted proteins | sample MGYA00478482_ERZ1090861 | MGnify/ENA primary metagenome ERZ1090861 (study PRJEB33644, sample SAMEA5815744) | chicken gut metagenome | biome: Chicken; feature: Gastrointestinal Tract; material: Caecum | place: Ireland | collected 2019-01-01 | study: A study of the... | reverse complement strand
TAAAAATATAATATATCATTTCGAATTATGCTTCCACTGTATACGGCTTTTGGTCCAAAGAAACACATACAATTTCATCATCACAAAAATAAATATTTCCATTTCTGACTTTTGTTCCAAGACTGAAATTTCCGTTTGTTTTGTAAAAAACAGGCGAGGTAATCATCTTTTCCAAATTAAGATACTTTCGATTTATATTACGCTTATATAGCAGTAACGCAAGATATAAAATTACAGTAAACAAAGCGCCAGCAAAAACTGAAAGTTTCAAGGTCTCGTCAATGCCAAAATATTTAACAATTCCGTAAGTCAACAATGCAAAAATCATGCCGGAAAATATGGAAATCAAATTTATACTTTTCATTTCTTTCAAGCGCATTTTTGAGCCACATTTCTAAATATAATAAATGAAAAATCATATCAACATTATAAACATGACCATATGAATTTTCAAGGATATAAAACATACCAATGCTAAAATATCAACACAAGTTTATATAATTATCGTGTAACGTAAGATAAAAAAAGATGCCTGCTCCGAGTGCGGCATCTCCATATCAGCAAAAGAAAAAGCCCCGAACGCGACCTGCGCGTCGGGGCTCTCGGCTGGGAAGCGTTGACAAAATAGATACCCACTGAAAACGCGAGTGAAAAGGCAAAATAAAGGCTGAGCCCGGAACGCGAACTGCGTCCGGGCTCAGCCTGGTGGCGCGCTTGACTGGATTCGAACCAGCGGCCTTCAGAGTCGGAGTCTGACGCTCTATCCAGCTGAGCTACAAGCGCATATATCGGCGCGCAGAACGCGCACCGATATTGTATATCTTTCCGGGGAAAAGGTCAAGGAAAATTTCCTGTATTTCCGCAAAATCCGTTTTGCTCTTCAGACATTGAAGCGGAACAGTACGATGTCGCCGTCCTGCATGACATAGTCCTTGCCCTCGGAGCGCACCTTTCCCTTCTCCTTTGCCGCCTGCATGCTGCCGCACGCCATCAGCTCATCGAACGAAATGACCTCGGCGCGGATAAAGCCGCGCTCGAAATCGGAGTGGATCTTCCCCGCCGCCTGCGGCGCTTTGGTACCGCGCTTGATCGTCCACGCGCGCACCTCCGGCTCACCTGCCGTAAGGTATGAGATCAAGCCCAGCAGATGATAGGAATGGCGGATCAGGCGGTCAAGCCCGCCCTCATCCATACCGAGATCGGAAAGGAACAGCAGCTTTTCTTCCCGGTCAAGCGAAGCGATCTCCTCTTCCAGCCGCGCGCAGATGGGCAGGACCTCCGCGCCTTCCGCCTCGGCGATCTCACAAACGGCATGATAATACGCATTCTCGTCTAAAGCGCCTGCGAAATCCCCTTCGCTCATATTGCATGCATAAATAACAGGCTTAGAGGAAAGCAGCGCCACCGTGGAAAGCCATTCTTTTTCATCATCGTTCATCTCGACCGCGCGGGCGCTGACGCCGTTTGTAAGTTCTCCGCGCAGCCGCTCGAAAAATGCAAGCTCCCCTTGCAGGCTCTTATCGCCTTTCATCGCCTTTTTATCGCGGTCGATGCGGCGGTCGAGCAGTTCCAGATCGGATAGGATCAATTCCAAGTTGATGGTCTCAATATCGCGGCGCGGGTCGATGCTGCCCTCGACATGTACGATGTCGTCATCATCAAAGCAGCGCACCACGTGGATGATCGCGTCCACCTCGCGGATGTGCGACAAAAATTTGTTGCCCAACCCCTCGCCTTTGGATGCCCCGCGCACAAGCCCCGCAATATCCACAAACTCCACAGTGGCAGGCGTGACCTTTTGCGGATGATACATCTCGGCTAAGCGATCCAGCCGCGCGTCCGGCACGGCGACTACGCCGACATTCGGCTCGATGGTGCAGAACGCATAGTTCGCCGCCTGGGCGCCCGCGTTTGTGATGGCGTTGAACAGCGTGCTTTTGCCGACGTTCGGCAGTCCGACGATTCCAAGTTTCATAAGTACAGTTTCCTCGATTCGGTTTGCGACGGTATTCCGCCGTCTGAAATTTCGGAGCTATTATACACGATTTTGCCGCGCGATTCAAGCGTTGTGCGCATCAGGCACGGTTCGCCGGCTCTGTTTCCTGCATAGTCTCCTGCTCCTGCGGTTCTTTCTCCGCATAATTTTCGGGCAGCTTGCCGCGGCTTTGCTTGAACGGCACCCAAAGTTTCTGCGCATAGCGGCGGAATTCGAGCACCATATCCCCATCGGTCTCCACATACGTGCCGCGCTTTTTCTGCGCGCGGTAGGCAAGCTCCTTAAACAGCAGCATGCACGCGCCGCCGACGAGCGCGCCGAACAGGATGATGAAAAACAGCGGGATGCGGCATGTCAGCCAATCGCCCGAGCGAAGCGGCAGCGTGAAGGATATGTAGATCTCCTCACGTGAAAACATTTCGGCAAAGGTCTCGCCGTTGCCGTATTTCGGCAGCTCCGTAAGATACGCGGTGTTGACGATACCGAACGCGGCAGTTAAGATCCCCGTTGCCGCCGCGCCGAGCATATAGCCGGGAATGACGGTCAGAGGGCTTCTATACGCATACGGCATGGAAAACGCTACGGTGAGCTTGACATTCTCAAAGAATGCGTTGATCGGACCGCTTGCCGCAAGGTTGAAATCGTCCGTATCCGCCTTGCCGCCTTTTTTTGTGATTTTTTGCAGTAAAACGGTCATCAGCGGGATCCAGCCGATGGTGATAAAGCAGGCGCCGTAAATGGTCATCAGCTGCGCGTTCCCGTCGAAAAACGCCGCCACGGCGACCGCGAACGCGGACATGGAGATCGGCCCGATCAGATCAAAGCCGACCATCAACCCCATGCAGGCTGCGCACAGCACGACAGAAACGCCCGAAAGTTCCGTAAGCGGAGCTTGCAGCGCTTCACCGAGCGCGTTAAAGGGGACTTCGATCCCGTAATGCACCAGCAAGAACGTCAGAGCCGCAGCAACCACAGGCATAATGAGCACCAAAACGATGAGATCCACCTGTTCTAAAATGCCGACGCCTGTTATGCCGTCAGGCATTTTCTTGCCCGCTTCGCGCCGTTTTGCAAAGGAGCGATCCATTTTTGCGCCGAGCGACTCCTTGCAGTTGTTCCATGCGATAAACAGGTATTTGATGCAATAAGACAGGAACACGGCTAAAATCAAATACCCCATATAGCCGATGTTGACGCCGCCGCCGTGGTTGAGGGGCGTCGCAAAATATGAAGTATACATATCCACCGCCGCGACGGGTGTGCCTGCAAAGTGCGCAAAATAGATGCCAAGTGCCATAGCCGGCGCGACGGCGGGCAGACCCGCGATCAGGTAGGAGAGCACAACCGCCAGCGCAACGAAGAAGAAATCCGTTCCCCAAAACAGAATGAACCACAGAATATTCTCATTCTGCGGTTCGGTCGCGCCTAAAATATGCTCTACCCCTAAGATATTCTGCACCACAAAGAAAAACCCGGCCCCGAGCGCCCCGAAGAGCTGCACGATAAACAGGATCGCTGTGGCGCGATGGATGTTTTTGCGGTATGCAATGATCTCGTTTTTCAGCATTGTATTCCCCCGTACAAAAGATGCATTCATCATAGCATATTTTTTCATGCATTGCAACGCGAACACGGGAGTTTTTACGGGAATGCTTGTGTTTTTGATTCGGGTATGTTATTATAATTTTGTATTTTTAACTTGGAGGCGGTCGCCTTGAAAAAACATACCAAACGGCTGTTCGGAGCTGCCTGTGCGGCATGCGCAGTCCTGCTCGCGGCACCGCTTGGCGCAAACGCTGTGTCACAGCACCTGTTGTCCCGCAGTGCAAACGCCTATATTGAAGAAAGTCTTTCCTCCGCCGTACGGACCCATACGCAAACATCCGGCAACCTTGTGCTCGGCGATGTGAATGAGGACGGTCAAATGAATGCGCTGGATGCACGCATCGCCTTGCAGGGCGTCGCGGGGCTGCGCGGTTTTTCGGAGCGACAGCTTGCCGCCGCAGACTTTGACTGTGACAACGCGGTATCGCTGCGCGAAGTACGCATCATCCTGCGCGGGGCTGCACAGATCAGAAGCATCAAGGAGGCGGCTTTTGGAATCACCGATTCCGCTGTGCCCACCGACACAGCGAAGATCCTGCAATACTATAATTTTGTGTGCGCCAATCTGAAGGTTTCCGAACCGGGGCTTACGATGAGTCGCACGTATTTCACACGGTTTTCGGGTGGGGTAGAAAATCCGTTTAATCGCTTAACCCAGCGTTCCGATTACCAAAGCTTTAATAACAACGCCGATCTCAACGCATTGAAAAACGACAGCACCGAATATGCCGATGCACAAGCCGATGTGGTATATGCTGCCGGGACGGATTTGACGGATGTATATCCGAGCTACGGCGAGCTTCGCGGGGATCTCACCGCAAGTGATGTTTCCGCTGCCGCCATGCAGTTGGGCGACAGCACGTATACGCTTACGCTGACCTGCCCGGGTGCGTCGTTCGCACTGCCAAAAAGCGCAGCGCTCACACCGCTCGGCAAGGTGTTTCCGATGCTCACGACCGAATCGCAGTACCGTTCCATGCTGCTGTCCTCGGATCATGCACAATATGCGGACTACATCACCGCCGTCAACTGCAACTATGCGGACTGCACGCTGACGTGCGTGGTGGATGCCGATACCGACATGCTCATCTCCGCGGTATTTTCCATGCCCTATACGCTGACAAATGATTTGTCCGTAACATCATCCTCCATTTTCGGCACCACTTCGACGACTTCGGTATCTCTGGAAACGGCTATACGCGATGTCGTCACCTTTACGGTCGGCTGATATACGAGCCAAAACAAAAACCCGCCGCCATGCGATTGTGCGTGGCGGCGGGCTTCTTTTTGCTTGTAATCTGCATCTAAGCAAACGTCACATTTCCGGGAAATTCGCTTTCTCTTCGGTTTTTTCCTCCACCGGCTGCGCTTCGGACGGCTGTGCTTCGGACAGTTCCGTTTGATCGGGTGAAGCCGTATCTGTGCTCTCCTCCGGCGTCTGCTCGTCCGTCTGCGCTTCGCATGAGGTGAAGAAGTCAAAATCCTCACCGTGCTTGAATGCTTCGGTGCTGTCAGACGCCTTGAGGAATACGGTGAACGTCTGCAAAATCAGCTTGATGTCGCCCCAAATGCTGTAATGTTCGATATACATGAGATCCATTACAAGCTTATCCTTGGGGGAGGTGTTGTATTTGCCCATGATCTGCGCGTAGCCCGTAAGCCCCGCTTTGACACGCAGGCGGTAGCTGAATTCGGGCAGTTCCTTCGTATATTCATCCACGTTTTCAATCATTTCGGGGCGCGGACCGACAACGCTCATTTCGCCTTTGAATATATTGATGATCTGCGGCAGTTCATCAATACGGAATTTGCGCAAGATCCTGCCGACGTGGGTAATGCGGTCGTCATCCTCGGTAACGGAACGGTTGACCGAGCCCGCCTCGCGCATGGTGCGGAATTTGTATACTTCAAAGATTTTGCCGCCGAGCGTGGCGCGCTTCTGCCTGAAAAAGACTTTACCGCCGTCCTCCGCCTTAATGGCAATGGCGCAGGCGAGCATGATAGGACTCGTTACCACCAGCGCGAGCGCGGAAATGATCAGATCCATCGCGCGCTTGAGGATCGTCTGCTCGGCGGTCAAGCCCCCGACCTGCGCGGCAACCAAGGGCTTGTCATCAAGAATGGAGGTGCGCCCGCGCAAGGAAACGACATCGCACATCTCAAAATTATAATAGATATTCTTGTTGTTGGCGTAGCAGTATTCGATCAGCATCGTGCGCGTCGGCATGGGCACATCGTAAAGAAACACCGTGTCGCTGCGGTTGATGATGTCAAACAGATGCTCGTCCGTATACAGCACCATATCCGTAATGCGGTACTGCTTTTTATATTTGCGGATCTTGGGCACGATGTTATTGAGCGCGTATTTCGACGAGGTCACCACGCAGCACTTTTCGGGCGAATTGATCGTGAAAAACACATAGTTGCCGAAATAAGCAAAAAACACAATCACCACGAACTGCAACAGCATGACCAGTAACAGAAGATGCACATCTTCATACCGGAAGGTCTGATTGTTCGCAGCGTTTGTGTTCATGATGCAAAGCTGCAAATGGGTGATGATGTCCGTAAAAAAGGTGGCAAGCGTCATGGAGTGGATGATCGGTTTGCTTTTTAAAATACCGATCTTATAGCCGCCGTAAACGGACATAAGCGCGATGCCCAAAACGGCAAAGGTCAGCATCGTGATCGCCGCCGTCCGCGACGGACGCAGCAACCACTCGTTTTCATTGCCGAAGATCAGGAAAAAAATACAGAACAGGCAGAAAAACAACAGCAGCTTTAAAAGCAGCACGATGGTTTTCTGAAATTTTTTTAATATTTTCATATCGTTTTAGACGATCCCCCTGCTTCTTGGATGGCGTATTCCTGCGCGCATCGGCACAGAACAATCGCCCATTCTTTTGTATTTCGAGCGGCGCAAAACGCTGCCCGGCAGATCCGCAATGCGGTAAGATTGTGGAAAATTTGAGATTATTTTACGCTTTTTTTACTATTTTGTCAATAGAGACGGGTTTTCATCCGCATGAACATGAAAAAATGCACAACGCCCCTCTGCCGCGTCATAGAATGGAATAAAAAGCAACAGGGGTGGTTCTATGTGCGGCATTGCGGGTGCGGTGTCCTATATTTGCAACATACAAGACGAAAAGAACGCTTTTTTGCGTATGCAGAAGGTGCTAACGCCGCGCGGGCCCGATCAGGACGGGACCTATTTTGATGACAGCTGTGCGCTTTTGCACACGCGCCTTGTGGTGCTCGACCGCGAAAACGGCAGGCAGCCGATGACGCAGGTTTACGAAGGAAACTCCTTTACGCTCGTTTACAACGGCGAGCTTTACAACACGGCGGAGCTTCGCGCTGAGCTGCAAAGCGCCGGGCACACCTTTCGCTCACACGGCGATACGGAAGTTGTGCTTAAAGCATACTTGGAGTGGAAAGAACACTGTGTGGAACGTTTCAACGGCATTTTCGCCTTTGCTGTTTGGGACAAACAAAACCAGCGGCTGTTTTTGGCGCGTGACCGCATTGGGGTAAAACCTCTGTTTTTTGCGCGCACGGACACGCATTTCCTGTTTGCCTCCGAGATCAAGGCGTTGTTTGCAAGCGGAAAGCTGTCTGCACGGCTCGACCTGAATTCGGTCGCAGAGGTCATGCTCTTAGGCCCAGGGCGCACGCCCGGCTGCGGTGTGTTTCAGGATGTCTGCGAGCTGCCGCCCGCGCACTGCGCAATTCTCGACAGAGACGGTCTGCACGTTTCCCGCTATTGGGCGCTTTGTGACCGTCCGTTTACCGACACCTTCGAGCAAGCCGTGGAAAAGGTGCGCTACCTTGTCACGGACGCGGTGCAGCGTCAGCTTGTCTCCGACGTACCCGTGTGCACCTTCCTTTCGGGGGGACTCGATTCGAGCATCATTTCCTCTGTTGCCGACCGCGAATTTACCGCACGCGGCGAACAGCTGCACACCTTCACCGTCACCTACAAGGACAATGATCTTTATTTTAAGAAAAGCAAATTCCAGCCCAACAGCGATTCGCAGTTTGTGGGTCTGATGAACGACTATCTGCATGCGCAGAACCATCTCATCACGCTTGACACCGAGGATCTGGTCGCGGCGCTGTATCTGGCGGTGGATGCGCGCGATCTGCCCGGCATGGCGGATGTGGACAGCTCGCTTCTGCTGTTCTGCAAGGAGATCAAAAAATACGGCACGGTGGCGCTTTCGGGCGAATGTGCGGATGAGATCTTCGGCGGGTACCCATGGTACCGCGATGAGAGCATCCGCCTGCGCGAGGGCTTCCCGTGGGCACAGTCCACCTCCTACCGCAAGAGCTTTTTGCAGGATGATTTGGCGCGCAAGCTGCACGCAGAGGAATTCGTCTATCAAAAATATGCCGACACGGTCGCCGCCGCCGACAAATGTGCGGGGCTTTCCGACACCGAGGCGCGCATGAAAGAAATGATGAAGCTCAACCTCGATTGGTTCATGCAGACGCTGCTTGACCGCAAAGACCGCATGAGCATGTATAATGCGCTGGAGGTGCGCGTACCGTTCTGCGACTACCGCATTGCGGAATACCTGTATACCGTCCCGTGGGAATTCAAGGACTACAAGCACTATGAAAAAGGGCTTTTGCGCGAAGCGGTCAAAGGTCTTTTGCCTGAAGAAATCTTGTGGCGCAAGAAAAGCCCGTATCCGAAAACGCACAATCCCGCCTACCTCGCGGCGGTGCGGCGGGAGCTGCAAAAGGTGCTTGACAATACCCGGGCACCGTTGTTCCAAATCGTCAAGAAATCGGCGCTTCAAGCTCTGATGACGCAGGATGTGCAGCAGCCGTGGTACGGGCAGCTGATGACCACGCCGCAGACCATTGCTTATTTTGTGCAGGTCAACTATTGGCTGGAAAAATACCGGCCCGAAATTTGGATTTAACCGCCGTTTTTCGGCAAGACTAACGGTATAAAAGTTTAGTTTTGCCGGAGGAACACATGAAAGATAACGGATTCACAAAAAAGGTCGCCATTGTAGGTACGGGCTTTGTAGGCATGAGCTTTGCGTATGCGCTTTTGTGCGACGGCGCGTGCGACGAGATGGTGCTCATTGACATCAACCGCGAAAAGGCTTTGGGCGAAGCCATGGACTTAAATCACGGGCTTGCCTTTGCCAAGACAAACATGAAGATCACCGCCGGAGACTACGGCGACTGCGCAGACGCGGACATCGTGGTGATCTGCGCAGGCGTTTCGCAAAAGCCGGGCGAAGACCGCATCTCGCTTTTGCAGCGCAACCGTGCGGTATTTGAAAGCATCGTCGCGCCGGTGCTCGAATCGGGCTTTGACGGGATCTTCCTTGTGGCGACAAACCCCGTGGACATCATGACGCGCGTGGTGCACCGTCTTTCGGGGTTCCCGAGCCGCAAGGTCATCGGGTCGGGCACGACGCTTGACACCGCGCGGCTTCGTTACCTTTTGGGCGAATACTTCACGGTCGATCCGAAGAACGTGCACGCCTATGTCATCGGGGAACACGGTGACAGCGAAATGACACCGTGGTCGCAGGCGCTCGTCGGCACCAAGCCGATTCGGGAGATCCTCGCAGGGCAGCCCGAAAAATACACCGCCGCCGCGCTCGACGAGATCGCCGAAAACGTCACCAAAGCCGCCTATAAGATCATTCAGGCGAAAAGCGCGACGTATTACGGCATCGGGCTTGCGCTTGTGCGCATCGTCAAGGCGATATTCGGCGGGGAAAACAGTATTTTGACCGTTTCGGTGCGGCTCGACGGGGAATACGGCGTGCACGATTTGTTCGCGGGCGTGCCGTGCATTCTCGGGCGCGAGGGCGTGCGCGAGGTGCTGACGCTGGAACTTGAGAAAGAAGAACTCACCAAATTCCGGGCGTCATGCAATTTGCTGAATGGCATTTGGAAGGATTCGTTTGCGGAGAAGTGAGCAAAAAGTGAATGAAATTGCGGGCGGCGCCGTACTTATGATCGGCGCCGCCCTTTTTGACGGAACAAGGTTGCACGCAATACGGACATATGATACACTTAAGCCGAAACGCAAAGCGAGGTGCGACAGCAATGAAAATCATAACCGTGTGCGGGAGCTTAAAGTTTCAGCAGGAAATGATGCGGGCAGCGGAAACGCTTTCCCTACAGGGGAACTGTGTGCTGAGTGTTGTATATCCCGCTTCTCCGCAAAAAATCTATACACAGGCGGAAAAAGAAATGCTTGGTGCGATGCACAAGGAAAGGATCAAGCTGTCTGATGCGGTGTACATTGTAAATGTGGAAGGGTACATAGGCGAACAGACTAAAAGCGAAATCGCCTTTGCAAAAGCTCTGGGCAAAGAAATTCTTTATTTGTGTGCACAATAAATTTAAGGCTTTTATGCAAACACAGGGCGGATGTGCTTACACATCCGCCCTGTGTCGGTTTTATCACAATTCCGTAATTTTTCCGTTATCAAAATAATATATGTTTTCCTTTTTATAGCCGTATGGGGAACCTTTTACGCTGATATGCGGTTCAAAGGTGAAATACGCCGCATCGCCCAAGCGGGAGGCATTGCCTTTTTCGATATAAATCCTATCCCGTTTGCGCCGCGCGATGGAATGTCCCAAATTTCCTTTAAAATCAAGGTTGACAAAACCTTTTTCTTCGATTAGGCAATTCATATGGAAATAGACCTCTTCGAACGTCGTCTGCGGCGTTGCAAATGCACAAAGCGCTTTGTGCAGAAAATCCTCTGTTTGCAAACCCTGCTTCCATTCGGAATTTTTGACATTTTCCGTTTTTACGACCTCGCCGTCTTGGAGGATGACCGTGCGCGCATAATCGCCCCAGATATTCCCGACCTGCGGGCTTAGATCAATGGTGATGATGTCATTCGGTTCGATGATGCGGTCGCTCGTTTTATATTTCCTGCCGGACACCGATTGCGCAGTCTCATCCCCCGAGAACACCAGCGCGCCGATGTTCCAATACCAAAAGGAATCCGCGCCCAAAGCGCGCATTTTCGTTTCGCACAGGCGGCGAACCTCTGTAAGGCGCATGCCGGGCTTTATGCTTTGGCGTGCGTATGCCATCGTGGTTTTTGCGATGTTTTGTACTTGGAGATAGTTCATCGTACACCTCTGAACATATAAAAGCCGTTTAATTGCAAAAAGCCCTGTCTTGCGACAAGGCTTTTTGATGGTCGGAGTGACGGGACTTGAACCCATGGCCTCTTGGTCCCGAACCAAGCGCGATACCAAACTTCGCCACACCCCGATGGCGCTCTTTCGAGTGCTTTGGTATTATAATATATTTCGCGCGCAAAATCAAGGCTTATTTTCAAAAAACTTAAAAATCCGAAAAACGGCAGTCCATGTTCCGATTTTTAGCAGTCCTGTAAGGGGTGGCACAGGCGCCTGCGTTTGCCGCACCGACCGGCGGTACGATTCGCACTGCCGCATTTATTTATCGGCAGGAACAGATCAGGTGCAAATTTTCCGACTGTATTATAGGGCGGCGAGCGCTTGGAAATCGTCTTTTAAAGACGCATACAGGTTTTCATACAAGGCGTGGTATTTGTAGTAAATCGCCGTATTTTCCGGGACGGGCAGCAGCGCATCGTCATTTTTTTGCCCGTTATATCAAACAAAACGGTTTTGGTCGCCGATGTTCCCAGATCGATACCAATCACATACCGCATCGTTTTACCCTTCCCCGAACAGCACGGAATTGACGACCGCCTGCAGGTATTCCTGCCTGCCGGAGGACGGCGCTTCGGGCTTCTTCTTGGCACAGGCATTGCGCGGTCATCATAGTAAATCGGCGTGGCCGCATTTATGATCAGGTTGTTTTCGATTTTCAGATCGCGGCCGCCGCCTAACAGGAAGGCACAGCCCGGAATGTTGATAAGCAGATTCCCGTAGGCTTCCTGTCCGGAAAGCGCATCGTCAAAATAAATGCCGCTCGGCGTAAAATTTTCGGAGCCGATGTTGTAAATGCAGTTGTACCGGATAACATTCCCGTAATAGCTCCAACTGCGCCCCGCGTAGATCGCACCTGCATCTGAGGATTCCAGCACGACATCATGGATCACGTTATATTCGATGACGTGGTTGTTGCCGGAGTACGTGATCGCCTCATGCGGGGAATTGTAGATCTCGTTATGGCTGCACACTGTGCCCACACCATTCAGGTTCACCGCTGCCTGATAAGTCCTGTAAACCTGCGACCAGTCATAGATCAGATTGTTGGTTACGACATTTTCACTCGATGTGAGTGTCTCGCGGTCGCCGCCCGTGAGGATCACACCCGCCTTGCCGGTAGCTGTGATCGTGTTGTTTTCGACGAGGATACGCTCGCCCGTCAGCTCTATGGCATTTTCCCCGACATTTTTGACGGTGCAGTTTTGGATCGTGATGTCGCTGCCCGTTCCCCGGATCGCGCTTGCGCGTGTGCCGGTAAAGGTGATAAGGGCTGCACAGAAACTCGTTGCTGCATTGACAAATTTCCCGGGTTGAAATATAATAGATACATGAAAAATCGGGGTTCGGCGGCGGCTGCCGCACCTATTTTCATCCCCGATCGGAGGCTATAATATGACGATCCGAAAGCAAGAGGAAAACGCCCGCCGCGCGCTTACTTTAACGGGCAGGCTTGACACTGTGACCGCCCCGCAGCTGGAGGCGGAGATCTTTGACAATGCCGAGAATATTACGGAATTGGTCCTGGATTTTCGGGATCTGGAATACATATCTTCCGCAGGGCTGCGTGTTCTGCTTGCCGCGCAAAAGCGTTTTGCGCAAACCGGCGGCGTTACGATCCTCGATCCGAACGAGACGGTCATGGAAGTATTCGAAATGACGGGGTTTGCCGACATCCTGACCATTGAACGGAAAGCCGGGTAAACGCATGAAAACGGAAAAAACGGTCTATCCCTTTTCTGCGGCTTCCGTAGACGCGGCATCGGAAAAAACACAGCAATTTTTGGAAAAAACCGCAACAGACAAGAAAAGCATCCTGCGCTTGCGGCTCTCCGTGGAGACGCTGCTTTTAAAGTGGCAGGATTTTTTCAGTTCCGACGGCACGTTTACCATGCGGACCGGCAGCCGCTTCGGGCGGCCGTACATCCTGCTGGAAACGACGGGGGACGCTTGCAATCCTTTGGAAAGCAGCGACAAGACACAAGAGGAGGATTTCGGCGAATTCGGCGCGCGCCTGCTTGCGAATCTGGGGCTTTCCCCTGCGTACAGCTATCACAACGGCAAAAACCAAGTGCTTTTTAAGCTGAAAAAGCGCAAGATCAATCCGCTGATAAGCCTTTGCGCTGCGGTGGTTGCCGCGCTGGTCTTCGGCTTTGGCGGCTTTCTTTTGCCGGATACGATGCGCATTGCCGCAACCGAAAGCGTTTTAACGCCGCTTTATGACACTTTTTTAGGGATCCTCTCCACCATTGCGGGTCCGATGATCTTTCTCTCCGTTGCATGGGGCATTTACGGCATCGGGGATGCGACGACGCTCGGACGCATCGGCAAAAAGATGATCCTGCGCTTTTTGGGGCTCACGCTGCTCATTTCCGCAGTTTCCGCCGCGCTGCTGTTGCCCTGCTTTGATCTGCACTTTTCGACGGGCAGCACAGACAGCTCGCAGCTTTCGGGCGTGTTCAACATGATCCTGGATATTTTCCCCGAAAATATTTTCAGCCCCTTCACGGACGGGAACATGATGCAGATCATTTTGATCGCAGCCGTTGTCGGAAGCGTCATGCTCATTTTAGGAAACCAGACGAAGGTCGTGGCGGAACTTATCGAGCAGATCAATTACATTATTCAATTTTTGATGGAGCTTGTCGGCAGTCTTGTGCCCTGCTTCATTTTCATCGTCCTGCTGCAGCTCATTTGGTCAGATTCCCTCGGGGTCGTAACAACGGCGTGGAAACCGCTTGTTTTCTTTGCGATCGCGACGGTACTGATCCTTGCCGTGATCATCGGTTATATCTGCTTGAAAAAGCGCGTAAAGCCCACGCTGTTCATACGAAAGTGCTTCCCCTCCTTTTTGATCGCCTTGACGACCGCTTCCTCCTCTGCGGCGTTCGGTACGAACATCAGTTGCTGTGAAAAAGAGCTCGGCATCAGTAACCGATTGACGAACTTCGGCATCCCGCTGGGGATCGTGCTGTATGCCCCCGCCACAGCCATCAATTTTATGGTATGCGCGCTGTATATGGCGGAAGGCTATCAGGTCGAAATATCGGTCGCGTGGATCATCATGGCGGTGCTCATCGTGACGATCCTGACCGTTGCCTCTCCCCCCGTTCCCGGCGGGGCGCTGACGTGCTATACCATCATATTTTCCCAGCTCGGCATCCCCGCCGAGGCGTTGGAGATCATACTTGTTTTGGACATCCTGTTCGATTTCCTTGCGACCGGGTTCAACATCACCTTCCTGCAATGTGAAATGCTGCTGCAGGCGAACAAGATGCAGCTTTTAAATGATAAAGTATTGAGAAAGCGTGGGTGAAGCGATGCGAGTCTATCTGCAACTAACCGTTCTCGCCCTGCTGCCGGTTTTATGCTCCGCCTGTTTTTACCAAGCGGAACGCAAGACAGCGTTCGGCAGGCTGCCTTACGGTGTGAAACAGGCCTTGTACGGACTTGTGTTCGGGTTAGTCGCCGTATGCAACACCGAGTTCGGCGTGCCCATTGACGGAGCTGTTGTAAATGTTCGCGATGCGGCACCGCTGTGCGCGGGACTGCTGTTTGGTGCGCCCGCAGGGATCTTGGCAGGGTTTATCGGCGGTGTGGAACGGTATTTTGCCGTATTTTGGGGCGCAGGCGCGTATACCCAGCTTGCCTGTTCGATCGCAACGGTTTTAGCGGGTCTTTTCGGGTCGATACTGCGGAAATTTGTCTTTGAAAACAAAAAGCCGACATGGTACTACGGGCTTGCCGTAGGTCTGATCATGGAAACGCTGCATATGCTGATGATCTTTTTTACAAACGTCAGCGATGTGCGCACCGCTTTCGGTTATGTGCAGACGTGCACCGTCCCGATGCTTGTGAGCAACAGCCTTTCCGTGATGTGCGCACTGCTGATCGTTTCCGCCTTAGGCAAGGAAAAGCATCAAAAGCCCCGCGAAAAACGCAACATCTCCCAGACCTTTCAGCGGTGGCTGCTCGCCTGTATTCTGGTCGCCTTCTGCGCCACGGGGATCTTCACCTATGCTATGCAGACCAAGGTTTCCGAAAGTGAAACGGACAGCCTGCTTTCGCTCAACCTTGAGGATGTGCGGCAGGATATTTCGGATGCTTCAGACGAAAATCTGCTTTCCATCACGCGAGAGGTCGCAGCGCTTTTGGAGCGCGAGCCGAACGCAGACAACGCGCGTCTTGCCGGGATCGCGGAAGACATGGACGTTGCAGAGATCAATGTGATCGACGAAAACGGCGTGATCGTAAAAGGAACAAATCCGAGCTTTTGGAATTACGATATGGCCTCCGGCGAGCAGTCAAGGGAATTTTTGACGCTTCTGGACGGCGCACGGAAATATGTACAAAGCTATCAGCCGACCTCCTCTGACGCTTCCGTTTGGCGCAAATACGCGGGCGTAGTGCTCTCAGGCGGCGGCTTTGTGCAGGTCGGCTATGACGCGGCGCATTTTCAGGAGGATATAGACCGGCAGGTCGTGGGCGCTACGCGCAACCGCCATGTCGGCGAGGGAGGTTCGCTGATCATCTGCAACGAAGATCAGATCATCGTCAGCGACCGCGGCGGCGGAGAGGGCCTTTCCCTTTCGGAGATCGGCTTACAGGCGGACGCCATGTCGGTTCCCGAGGGCGTGCGCTTTACCGCAGAGGTGCACGGCACGCCCTCCTACTGTATGTATGTGACCGGCGAGGGCTACCGCATCATCGCCGTGCTGCCGCAAAGCGAAGCCGTGTTCACAAGGGATATGTCCGTGTATATTCTTGTGTTCATGGAGGTCTTGATCTTTGCCGCGCTGTTTTTGCTGATTTATGTGCTCATCAAACGTCTGATCGTAGACAACATCCGCAAGATCAACCACTCGCTTGCAAAAATCACGGGCGGCAATTTGAATGAAGTCGTAGACGTGCGCAGCAACGCGGAATTTGCTTCGCTTTCGGATGACATCAACTCCACGGTCACGACGCTCAAGCGGTACATCGCCGAGGCGTCCGCAAGGATCGACCGGGAGCTCGAATACGCCAAAGTCATCCAATACGCCGCGCTGCCGCAGGTGTTCCCGCCGTATCCCGACAGGACGGAACTGGATATTTACGCGAGTATGGACGCCGCCAAAGAGGTCGGCGGGGATTTCTATGACTTCTTCCTGCTCGGTGAGGACAGGCTTGCGTTCCTGATCGCGGACGTTTCGGGGAAAGGCATTCCAGCCGCGATGTTCATGATGACCTCGAAAACGCTCATCAAGGGGCTGGCGGAAGCCGGGCACACGCCGGATGAGATCCTGACGCTTGCAAACGCCGAGCTATATAAAAACAACGATGCGGGCATGTTTGTGACCGCGTGGCTCGGGATTTTGAACCTGAAAACAGGCGCTTTGGAATACGCCAACGCGGGACACAACCCGCCGCTTGTGCGCAGAAACGGTCGATTTGAATTTTTGAAGGGCAAAGGCGGATTTGTGCTGGCGGGTCTTGAAAACACGCAGTATAAAAAGGGAAAGCTGGACTTGCAGCCGGGCGACGGGATCTTTTTGTATACGGACGGTGTGACCGAAGCTGAGGACACAGCTGAGCATTTGTACGGCAGCAATCGGCTGCAAGCGCTGCTGCAGGCAAATTCGGATGACTCGGCACGAGTTCTTTGTGAAAAGGTACGTGCGGCCGTGGACGCCTTTGCCGACGGCGCGCCGCAGTTTGACGACATCACGATGCTTTACCTGCGTTTTTTGAAGCGGGAGGAGGACGGCCATGCAGGAACGGACGCTTGATGCAACGATTGAAAATATTGAAGCGGTAACTGCATTCGTCAATACACAGCTGGAAGCGCTCAACTGCCCGCAAAAGGCGCTGCGGCAGATCGACATCGCCATTGACGAACTGTTCAGCAACATTGCACGCTATGCATACCGCCCGGACACAGGGCCTGTAACCGTACGCGTAGAGATCGAAAAAGAACCGCTTTCGGTGATTTTGACCTTTATCGATCACGGCGTGCCCTTTGATCCGCTGCAAGCGGAAACGCCGGACATCACAAGCGACGCCCAAGCGCGTGAACCCGGCGGGCTCGGCTTATACATCGTCAAGCACAGCATGGACGAGATCACCTACACCCGTGAAAACGGACAGAACATTTTGCGTGTCAAAAAAAGCATGTCTTAATGCCCGAAAGAAAGAGCTCCGCCCGCAAACGCGGGCGGAGCCTTCTGTTTTTATTTTACCGCCTTATCCCGCCTGCAAAAGAAGACAGCGCGTTTTCTTGCGCAAAAACGGTACGGCGAACAGAACCGCCTTGCAGACGTTAGCTTTTGCAAAGACTTGTTAGCCGCAACCGCTGTAATCACAAAAGTAGAATATAATAAGCAGCTAAGCCATATTAAAAATAATGAGCCTAAAGAAGCCATAGAAATCCTTTCTAAACTTTCTGGATATAAAGATAGCGATAAACAATTACAGTTGATTTACGACAAATATCTGCCTGTTTGTTGATATCAGCAAGATAACTGTCTAGTTTTCTGCTTGTCAGTAGATTGTAATACAAGATTTTGTGATACTGTTTTAGGTGTCGAGCGTGCCGCTGTCCCCATATATCAATAGGCTGATTTTCGGCAGGTAATATGAGATTTGGCAAAACATAATCTCCTTGCTGTGTGTATGTGCCACCCATTTGTTCAAATAATGATTTTTCCATTGTGTTTATCCTCCTGTTTTTTATTGTACTTTCATTTTACAAGAGAATAGAAAATAATACGAATATGCCGATTTCAGACATAGTAAAACGCCGCCTTGGAACAAATCCAAGACGGCGTTTTCTGATTTGGTATCAGAGCGGACATTTCACGGCAAAGCCGCCTGCGAAAAAGCAGGTGTTCGTCCAATACCCGATTGGTGGAGATGGCGGGAGTCGAACCCGCGTCCGAAAACGCGTTCCCGCAGCTTTCTACGAGCGTAGCCGTGCGTTAAAGATTCCCTTAGAAAGTCACCGTACGGCTGGCAACTTGCTTCGGTAGCCTCGTTGTGTGTGACGGGTTACGAGGCGCTTGCCCGTGCACATTTACCGCTGATGACGCCCCTGCCCCGGCCGCGGTGCTCCGGGAGGAACGCTTGCCGCTAATTAAGCAGCAAGAAGTACTTTTTGATCTTTGTCGTTTATTTTCATAAACTGAGGCTGTTTTAAGCGGTACCCCACCGCTGCTCGCTTACCACGGTGCAGCATCCCCGTCGAAATCCTTTCATCCCCGTGGAAATACTATTTTACCATAAAACTTATGTTATGCAAGCGGGAAAAGACACAAAATAAAACAGATTTTTCCGTTGCAAAACTAAACGAGTATCCATGCGACGAGCTTTGCGTCTTTGCCCGCACAGCCGTATTCATATACGGCGAGCTGCTCGCCGTCCAAAGCGATGCCGTAGCAGCGGTCATCGGACAATTTTTCAATCTGCGCGGCAAAATACACACGGTCATCCTGTAAAATTTTACCGATCTGCCCGTTCGGTAATTCGCACAGCAGATTGATATAATCGCCGTTCAGGCGGTCCAGGGACTTGACTTCCAAAAGTTCCGGGATCCCAAGCGTGCGCAGACGGTCTAAGATTTTCTGTTCTGTCACAGGGTTTGTTCCAATCCGGTATTTTACCGCGAGCGTTCCTTCATTTCGCGCTCGATGCGGCGGTCGGCTTCCTTTTTGGCGGCAACGTCGCGCTTGTCATAGAGCTTTTTGCCCTTACAAAGCCCGACCTGCACTTTGGCGCGCCCCTTCTTAAAATACACGGACAGCGGGATGAGCGTCAGTCCCTGCTGCTTGGTCGTGCCGTAAAGGCGCATGATCTCGCGCTTGTGCATGAGGAGCTTTCGCACGCGCAGCGGGTCGCGGTTAAAAATGTTTCCGTGGTCGTAGGGGCTGATGTGCATGCCGTTGACGAACATCTCGCCCTCGACGATGCTGCACCACGCATCTTTCAGGTTGATGCGCCCCGCACGCACGCTTTTAACCTCCGTGCCGCAGAGCTCGATCCCCGCTTCGTACGACTCCAGCACAAAATAGTCGTGCAGGGCTTTTTTATTCTGCGCCACGGTTTTGGGCGCATTGTTTTGTGCATTTGCCATTCGTTCGGTCACCTGCCCTGCGTTGTATTTTGTCCTTTCGCGTTACGCCTTCTCGTATGCGGCGAAGCGTTCTTCGATCTGCACTTCACTCGCGCGCATGGCTTCGAGCGTTTTCTCCAAAAGCTCGTCGAGCGTCCAGCCGAGCCGGTCTGCGCCCGTTGCGATGATCTCACGCGAGCAGCCTGCGGCGAATTTTTTATCCTTGTATTTCTTTTTTAAGCTTTTCAGCTCCATATCCTGCACGCTTTTGGACGGACGCATAAGCGCCGCCGACCAGATGAGCCCGGTCAATTCGTCCGCAGCGAACAGGACTTTTTCCATTTCGTCTTTCGGCTCGCAGTCCGAACATATGCCGTAGCCGTGCGAACAGACGGAATAGATCATATCCTCCCCTGCACCGCCGGCACGCAATAATTCGGGTGCTTTTTGGCAGTGTTCGTCGGGATACTGCTCAAAATCAATATCGTGCAGAAGCCCGACGATGCCCCAATACTCCGCCTCGTCGGAAAACCCAAGCGTATTTGCAAACCATGTCATCACAGCTTCTACCGTGAGGGCATGGCGGATATGGAAAGGCGCTTTGTTGTATTGTAAAAGCAGCGCGAACGCCTCGTCACGCGAGAGTTTAGAAGTATGCATATATATGCTCCTTTTTACAGCAGGCTTCTGCCCGCAAGCGCGCGGGTGAGGGTGACCTCATCGGCGTATTCAAGATCCGCGCCGACGGGGATGCCGTAGGCAAGGCGCGTCACTTTCACGCCCAGCGGCTTTAAGAGCCTGCTTATGTACATGGCGGTCGCCTCACCCTCGACGGTGGGGTTGGTCGCCATGATGACCTCTTCCACGGCGTCGTCCTGCAAGCGGGCAAGCAGCTCTTTGACGGTCAGGTCATCGGGGCCCACCGAATTCATCGGCGAGATCGCCCCGTGCAGCACATGGTAAAGCCCATGGTACTCGTGCGTGCGCTCGAACGCGAGCACGTCGCGCGGGCTTTCGACCACGCAGACGGTCGTGCGGTCGCGCTCTGCGCTTTGGCAGATCGAGCAGACCTCGGTTTCGGTCAGGTTGCAGCAGACCTTACAGCGATGGATCTTTTCGTGTGCATTGCCGATCGCGTTTTGCAGCCGCTTTGCCTCGTCATCCGTCAGCCCCAGCACATAAAACGCCATGCGCTCCGCCGATTTCTGCCCAACGGAGGGCATTTTGCGGAATTCGTCGATCAGTTCATCTAAGACGGGAATGGAATACGACATTAAAGCAGCCCGCCCATGCCCGGCATACCGGAAAGTCCGCCCGTGATCTTGCCCATCTCGCGTTCGGCGGTCTCATCCGCCTTGCGCATGGCTTCATTGATCGCCGCAAGCAGCAGATCTTCAAGCATATCCGGCTCTTCCGGGTCCATGACCTCAGGCTTGATGCGGATAGCCTTGACCTCGTGCGAGCCGTTGACGGTCACATCCACTGCGCCGCCGCCCGCACTTGCGGAATACTCCGCTACGGCAAGCTCACCCTGCAGCGCTTCCATATTCGCCTGCATTTCCTGCAATTTTTTCATCATGTTGCCGCCCGTCGGGCCCTGGTTCGGAATTCTTGCTTTCATTTATGTTTCTCCTTTTTAGGATTTGTTTATTGGTCGATAACCTCCACACCGAGCGTCTGTGCACGGCTTAAGAGGTTTTCAAGCGGGTCTTTTTTCGGTACGGTGGGCGCTGCGGCAGCGCGCGGCGCATGGAAAATGCCGATCCGATATTTTTTCCCCGTCACATCATATACGGCGCGCATAATGCAGTTCGCGTGCGAGCCGGTCTGTAAAAACTGCTCGAGCAGCGGGTTGTCGCTTTGGATGAGCAGCAGATCGCCGCGCTCAACCGCCGACGAACCGCGCATATGCGGTACGAGCGGCCGGTCAATGGCGGCAAGGCGTTCGAGCGCCTCGCTCCACTTTTGGAATGGCGCATCCGCCGATGCAGACGCCTTTGCGGGCGCGCTTTCCGGGAAAGACGCGGGCGGTACCGCTTGCGTTTCCGTATGATTTGTTTGTTGCGCTTTTGGCACCTGTGCGGCGGGGGCTTCCGCCTTTTCGGGAGCAGAGTTTTGCGCGCGCGGCGGTTCGGGCTCTGCCGGCTGCGGAGCAGAGGAGGTTTCAGCCGCAGCTTTTGCCGGACTTTTGAACGCACCCGTATCCAACCGACGTTCGAGCTCCGCAATGCGGGCGGTAAGGGCGTGAATGTCGGTATCCAAGCTCGGGTCTGCAAGGCGCAGCAGGGTCATTTCCGCCGCTGTACGGGCATTCGCGCCGCCTTTGAGCCTGCCCGCCGCATCCTGCAAAATGTCCATGGCGTTCAAAATACGCGCGAGCGTAAAACGTTCCGCCTGTGCGCGGATGGCCGCAAGCTCACTTTTCTGACAGACGATCAGATCGCCGTAGTTCGGGACGCTGCGCGCGAGCATGAGATTGCGGAAATGCGCAAGCAGATCCAAAAGCAGACGATCCATGCCGCATGCATTGTTGTACAGTTCATCCAAAAGCTCGATCACCCGCGCGCCGTCGCGATCTGCAACAGCCTCGGTCAAACGGAACAGGTGTTCGCGCCCGGCAAGCCCTGCTGCATCGCTGACGACGGCTTCGGTGATCTCGCCCTCATACGCAGCGCAGCGGTCCAAAAGCGAAAGCGCGTCACGCATGGCGCCGTCCGCCACACGGGCGATGAGCATGGCGCCCTCTTCTGTAAGCGGGATATTCTCCTGCCCTGCGACATACAGAAGCCTGCTTGCTATGTCGCGCGGCTCAATGCGTTTGAAATCGAACCGCTGGCAGCGCGATAGAATGGTTGCAGGCAGCTTATGGACCTCGGTCGTCGCCAAAATGAATTTAACGTGCTCGGGCGGCTCTTCAAGCGTTTTCAAAAGCGCATTGAACGCGCCGACGGAGAGCATGTGCACTTCGTCGATGATATACACGCGGTATTTCGCGTTGGCAGGCGTATAATTCGCCTCTTCGCGCAGGTCGCGGATATTGTCCACGCCGTTGTTGGAGGCGGCGTCGATCTCAATGACATCCAAGATCGTGCCCGCGTCGATGCCGCGGCAGGTCGCGCATTCGTTGCAGGGGTTGCCGTCCACGGGATGCTCGCAGTTGACCGCTTTGGCGAGGATCTTCGCACAGGAGGTCTTACCCGTGCCGCGCGAGCCTGTAAACAGATAGGCATGCGACAGCCTGCCGCTTTTGACCGCGCCCATAAGCGACGCGGTAACAGCCGGCTGTCCGACCACGTCGGCAAAGGTTTTCGGCCGCCACTTGCGGTAAAGCACCTGATACACAGCGTACCTCCTAAAAAAAGAAAAACATAAAAATACCTTAACTCGGTCATGCACCGTGCAGGCGATCTGCGGCGCACAGGCTGACCGCTTAATGCTGCTCGGTTCCCCGCCTGACATGGTTCACGGAGCGCTGTCGCACAGGACCCACACGGCACACGACCCAATTAAGGTAGACTTATTATACTATGAAACCCCTCGAAAAGCAAGAGGTATTGCAAAGGTTTTTCCTTTGTGGATTTATACAGGGATTGTGTTTTTTCTGTTGTTATTTTATGCAGGGTTTGCTATAATAAAAGAAATTCTTACAGATGTCACAAAAATTCCGCTTTTGGGGGGATGTTATGTTCAATATTGTTCCGCAGCCGAACGAGATGATCATCACCGGCGGCAAGACGCGCTTTACGCTGGATGAGGACACAACCATTACCAAAGCGGCGTTTATCGATGAATTCCGCAATTTTGTAAAAAAGCAATTCGACATCCGCATTCACCGCGATCCCGAAGCCACCGAAAACACCATCCGCTTGGAGCTGACGGATGAGCCGGACTGCGATGAGGGGTATCGGCTCGTCTCGCGCGACGGGTGCATTTACATTTATGCGCGCGCTGAAAACGGATTGTTTTACGGGCTTCAGACCTTAAAGCAGCTGCTATTGCAGGGAAACGGCGTCGTGCCCGACCTCTATATTGATGATAAGCCCCGTTTTGCTTACCGCGGGTTTATGCTGGATTCCGGCAGATATTTCCAGAGCGTCAAAGAGATCAAGCGCATCATCGATCTGATGGCGCTGCACAAGCTCAACCGCTTCCACTGGCATTTGACGGAGGATCAGGGCTGGCGTGTGCAGATCGACAAATATCCGTTGCTTACGGAAATCGGCTCGCGCCGCAGTCATACGAATTTCGGTCTAAAGCCTGAAAGCGGCTTTTATACGAAAGAGGACGTGCGCGAGATCGTGGACTACTGCCACCGCCGTTTTATAAAGGTCATCCCCGAATTCGACATCCCCGGGCACTGCGTCGCCGCCATTGCCTGCTACCCCGAGCTTTCGTGCTTTTCGCGCAAGCTCAAGGTCGCCACACATTGGGGCGTAAAACACGATATCCTTTGTGCAGGGAAAGAGTCTACGTACCGCTTTGTATTTGATGTGCTAAATGAGCTTTTTGAGCTGTTCCCCGACAAATACATCCACCTCGGCGGTGACGAGGCGGTCAAGATGCGCTGGAAGCGTTGTCCGCATTGCCAAGACGTGATCCGCACAAAGGGGCTTCAAAACGAAGAACAGTTACAGCAGTATTTCATGAGCCGCGTAGCGCGCTATGTGAAGGAGCACGGATTTACGCCGATCATGTGGAATTATGACGGTGTGGAAAGCACCGAGCGCCTGGATCGCGACATCATTTGGCAGATGTGCGGCGCAAATGAGGAAAACGGGATCGTTCGCCGCGAGCTCGAAGCCGGGCGGAAGATGATCAATTCCTCCGCCTTCCCCTATTATTTGGATTTTCCCTATGGTTGGGTCGATTTAAAGCGTGCATACGAATATGAACCGGGCATTTCGGAAAACATTCTTGGGGTAGAAGCGCCGCTTTGGACAGAGTATGTCCCCGATCAAAAAACAGCGGATCACCGCACCTTCCCGCGGCTCGGCGCGATCGCGGAAGCCGCCTGGTCCGCGCCGGAGGATCGAAGCTACGAACGGTTTGAAGCGGGCTTGCCGGAATACTTTGATTTGCTCAATGTCTACCATGTGCATTACGCAACGCTTAAGCAAGCTCTGCCGGGCAAGCTGCGCGGTGCGGCGCAGTCCCTGTGGTTCAACCGCCGTGTGCTGCACTGGCAGGGTCTGCACAACCTCATAGATGACGCGCGTGTGGAACGCGCGCACAAAAACGACGGCAAATAAGCTACTGCATTTTCAACGGGAAAACGAGGTGTTTGTTTTGTCCAAGGCAAAATATGTGCTCGCGCTCGATCAGGGTACGACCAGCTCCCGCGCCATTTTGTTTGACCATCGCGGCAACATCGTGGCAAAAGCGCAGCACGAGTTCAACCAGATCTATCCGCAGCCCGGCTGGGTGGAACACAACGCGATGGAGATCCTTTATTCGCAGTTTCAGGCGGTCACCGAGGTCATCACCGCAAACCGCATCTTCACCTCGGATATTGCCTCCATCGGCATCACCAACCAGCGGGAAACCACGATTTTGTGGGACAAAGGCACGGGCAAGCCTGTTTACAATGCCATCGTCTGGCAGTGCCGCCGTACTGCCGACATGTGCGAGGAGATCAAAAAGGATAAGGATCTGACCGCTTACATCAAGGCGCACACGGGGCTTGTGGTGGACGCCTACTTTTCCGCGACCAAGATCAAATGGATCCTCGACAATGTGCCCGGCGCGCGCATCCTTGCCGATGCGGGGCAGCTTTTGTTCGGCACGGTGGAAACGTGGCTCATTTGGAACCTGACGGGCGGCAAGGTACATATCACGGACTATTCCAACGCCTCGCGCACGATGCTGTTCGACGTGGATAAGCTTTGCTGGGACGAACACCTGTGTGAAGCGCTGGACATCCCGATGAGCATCCTGCCCAAGCCCGTCCCCTCCAGCGCCGTTTACGGCGAGGTCGCGCCCGGGCTTTTAGGCTTTGAGGACATTGTCGGCGTACCCATTGCCGGGGCGATCGGCGACCAGCCCGCCGCGCTGTTCGGGCAGGGCTGCTTTGAAGCGGGCCAGGCGAAGAACACGTACGGTACGGGCTGCTTCTTACTGATGAACACAGGGAAAGAGCGCGTCGACTCCAAAAACAACCTGGTTACAGGCGTGGCATGGGGCATCGGCGATGCGGTAGAATATGCGATCGAGGGTTCGGCGTTCAACGCGGGTTCGGTCATCAAGTGGCTGCGCGACGATCTGCGGCTCATTGACACGGCGCACCGCTGCGACGAGCTTGCCGAAAGCGTGGAGGACGCCAACGGCATCTACTTCGTTCCCGCCTTTACAGGGCTCGGCGCACCGTACTGGGATATGTATGCGCGCGGGACGATCGTGGGGCTCACGCGCGGCGTCAAATGCGAGCATATCGCGCGCGCGGTGCTCGAGGCGATCGCCTACCAGATGACGGATCTGCTGGAAGCGATGAAAGCGGATTCGGGCATTGCGCTTTCGGAGCTTCGCGTGGACGGCGGCGCTTCTGTCAGCAACATCATGATGCAGATCCAAGCGAACCTCATCCGCACCAAGGTCAACCGCCCCGTTGTGGTCGAGACGACGGCGCTTGGCGCCGCGTACTTGGCGGGGCTTGCGGTCGGCTTTTGGGAAAGCAAGGCGGAAATTGAAAAGATCCGTAAGGTGGACCGCATCTTTGAGCCGAAGATGATCTTGGAGGAGCGCGACCGCCTGTATAAAGGCTGGCTGCGCGCGGTGGAACGCTCGCGCGACTGGATCGAGCACTAAATTCAAGCAAAGGAAAGAAACAGCATGGACTACAAAACCGAATCGTTAAAGCTGCACTACCAATGGAAGGGCAAGATCGAAGTGACTGCCCGCGCCAAGGTGGACAATAAAGATGCGCTTTCGCTCGCTTACACGCCGGGTGTTGCGCAGCCGTGTTTGGAAATTCAAAAGGACGTTTCCAAATCCTATGAGCTGACGCGCCGCTGGAACACGGTGGCGGTCGTGACGGACGGCACCGCCGTTTTGGGGCTCGGGGACATCGGTCCCGAAGCAGGCATGCCTGTGATGGAGGGCAAATGCGTATTATTCAAGGAATTCGGCGGCGTGGACGCGATCCCGCTTTGCGTGCGCTCGAAGGATGTGGACGAGATCGTCAACTGCATCGCCCTGCTTGCGGGTTCGTTCGGCGGGGTGAATTTGGAGGACATCGCCGCGCCGCGCTGCTTTGAGATCGAACGAAAGCTCAAGGAAAAGACCGACATTCCGATCTTCCACGACGACCAGCACGGTACGGCGGTGGTCGTGCTCGCGGCGGTGCTCAACGCGCTGCGCGTGGTCGGCAAACGTTTGGAGGACTGCACCGCCGTGTTCAGCGGCGCAGGGGCTGCGGGCATCGCCATTGCGAAGCTTTTGATGAAGCAGGGTGTCGGCGAAGTCCTGCTTTGCAATTCCAAAGGCATTGTGTGCGAGGGCGACGAACGTCTGAATCCCGCGCAGGCAGAAATGGCGCGCATAACGAACCGCCAAAAGAAAACCGGAACGCTCCGAGACGCGATGGTCGGCGCGGACATTTTCATCGGCGTTTCCGCACCGGGCATTGTGACGGAAGACATGGTACGCTCGATGAACGCGGGCGCTGTGGTACTGCCGATGGCGAACCCCGTGCCCGAGATCATGCCCGACCTCGCGAAAGCGGCCGGCGCGGCGGTGGTCGGCACGGGCAGAAGCGACTTTCCGAACCAGATCAACAACGTGCTGGCGTTCCCCGGCATTTTCCGCGGGACGCTCGACTGCCGCGCACGGGACATCAACGAGGAGATGAAGGTCGCCGCCGCGCAGGCGATCGCGTCGCTCGTTTCCGACGAGGAGCTGAGCGCCGATTATATTTTGCCGAAGGCGTTTGACGAGCGCGTCGGGAAAACCGTCGCCGAAGCCGTGGCAAAAGCGGCGCGCGAAAGCGGTGCGGCGAGAATCTGAGCGCATAAAAATGGATATAAAAAGGACTCCGTTTGCAATGCGAACGGAGTCCTTTTTCGATCAAACCTTTTTCAAATTCGCCATGCGCGCCATGAGCTTTTTCGTGCCGACCTTTTGGAACGCGATCTCCAAAAGCACGTCGTTGCCCATGGGGCGACAGCTTGCGACCACGCCGGTGCCGAACGCCTTGTGCTCCACCGTGTCGCCGGGTTTAAGCTCCGGCAGCGGCGCGCCGCCGTTCGCGCCCGTATTTGGTTTAGAGAAGCCGCGGTTGACCGACACCGTGTTTTGCGTATGCGGCAAAGCCCCTTTTCCAAACCAAAACCTGCCGCCGCC
>ERZ1090861.388-NODE-388-length-27380-cov-19.591473_pt1 | contig 27380 bp, 30 predicted proteins | sample MGYA00478482_ERZ1090861 | MGnify/ENA primary metagenome ERZ1090861 (study PRJEB33644, sample SAMEA5815744) | chicken gut metagenome | biome: Chicken; feature: Gastrointestinal Tract; material: Caecum | place: Ireland | collected 2019-01-01 | study: A study of the... | reverse complement strand
GCTATAATTTCCTTGTATAACCCCTTTCTTTTTCACTTCAGCTTATAATTTGTTTCTCCGCCGCAGGCAAGCGAATGAGTAATTTCTATTAAAAAATCACAATAGCCAAAACATGTTTTGGCTATAAAAACTCAAAGAGTTTTTCATTCGCTTGCCTGCGGCGGAGAAACAAATTTATTATACCTAAGTGCCTATTGTTAAAAATCTAAAAGAGCGATGATAAAGTTTATTTTTTCAACGCACTCTGCCGGACAATCGTCGAACATTTGGTTCGCGGATAGTCGCCGAGCGTAAGGCTCGCCGAGATTGCAAAAACTCGCAAGAGTTTTTAAAGGCAAAACGTGTTTTGCCTTTTGAATGCAAATGTTATTTGCATTCGCAATCTCGGGGCTAATGATGACAAACTCTGTTATGTGGCATGCGCCTTCTATTGTAAAGTGTATTCGTCAATTTTAGCATTAAAAAAAGAGTGTATTTTTACACTCTCATTTTGCTAATCTTATAAAACCATTAGTAAATGGTAGAAAAAGAAGATTTATTCAAACAAAACCTATTGAGCATGGCATAAAAGTTTTACAAAGGCATTTTCTATTTATACCATTTCCTTTGGCAAAACTACTCTCTTCCAATGCTGTTTCAGATTTTAAACTATCTTTTCTATTGTCGTTCTTCATCGCTTCGTCTACGTCTTTCTTCTTCACAGGTAAATTCAACCTGTCCTGCGGTTAAGACCTTCTCGTATTCTCTTGCATTTGCAAGTCCAAAATAATAGAAATCATACGCAAGTTCTAATAATAATTTCATGCTACGTTTATCTTGTATTAGTGCAGACATGCCAACCTTAAAATTATCCTTGATTGAATACTTGAAAACGCCTTTAGCCTTTTTGGTATTGTCTTCATATGCTTGACGCGTCTCATAGATTTCTCGTATAAGAGGATTTTTTAAAAAATCTTCTAAATTGTCGGTATACCTTGCTCTATTTATTGATAATAAAAAGTAATTTTTCATTTTACACCTTGCAATATATTGCAGGATTTCATAGTCAAATTCATCAAAGACACGACAATATTCTGAAAATTCTGTTTCTCCTGAGTTATTTGTCTTTATTTCGTCGCGATATACCTTAGCTGAAGCAAATACTTCTTCATATGGAGACATTCTTTCTAGAAAATCAATTACCCTAATAAGTCTCATAGCATTATCCATCTTTGCTTTTACCAGTTCATAGTCTTCTTCAACTCTATCAAGCATTGGGTCAATGTTAAAAAATATGCTAGATAAAACCATCATTTTAACTTCTTCTAAGTTTGCACCATTCTTTGTTAAATCTTCCACAAAGTTTGTTAGGATTTTTGCATCCAAAATTTTATTTTTATCTTTAATCGCTATTCCATAAGTTGACATAATATAAGAATAATCACTTATAAGTTCGTAAAGGCGATAGGGATTATACATAAAGTCTTGAGGTTTATATTCTCCACTTTTAATTTTTTCAATAGTTTCACGGCAACTTTCATACATATCTTTGTGAACTATAAATTTTTCATCAGCAAAGTAATCTCTCTTGATTTCATTCCATTTTCCATGCAATGTTTCGCTTTTGATATCACTTTTCTTTATCTCTAAATCTTTCATGATTTGCTGAAGTATATTCTCTTCGTTCTCAGTTGGATAATATAGTATTCCACGCATAATTTTCTCCTATATGACTTAAGTATATCATATTGCAACACTGTTTTCAAGTATAAACTATATTTTGACTTTTTCTTTGATTATTTTTAAGCAATAATCAATGGTCTCGTTTAGATTCATATTGCTTGTGTCTATTATAATTGAATCACTTGCTGGCTTCAATGGAGCAATATCACGATGTTCATCCTTATAGTCCCGCTCTCTTAAATCTTTTAGAATTTCGTCATATGAAGGACTGTTTGGTTTATCTTTAATCTGCTCATATCTTCTATTTGCTCTAACAGTTTCAGACGCCGTTATAAAAAACTTCACATCGGCATTTGGAAGCACGACAGTTGCTATATCTCTGCCTTCCATGATACAGTTATTCTCTTTTGCAAAACTTCGTTGAAGCATAACAACTTTGTCTCTTAATATCTTATACGGAGAAATTTGAGATGACAACATTGAAATTTCTTCTAAACGTAAATATGGTGTGTAGTCTATATTGCATACTACCACATGTTGTAGTTTATCTTCGAAAAATATTTTTACGTCTAAATCTTTTAAAAAGTCTTTTATATTCTCTTCATTGACAGCGTTATAGTGGCTATTCTTAAAAGCACATGCAAGCCCCCTATAGATTGCACCTGTATCAAAGACCTTAAAATTAAGCTTTTCTGCAAGTCCCCTTGCAAGTGTGCTTTTGCCACTTCCAACGTGCCCATCAATCGCTATATTTATCATAAATGCACCCTTTGTAAGTATACAATATTTTTTCTTCTCTTGTAAATCAAATTGACAAATAAACTAAAACTTTTTAAATTAAATGTTACTAAAACAAGCATTGTCCGATTTTACTAAATAACAGATTGATAGAAAAATAAAAGCAAATAATCACACTAAATGACTGCACTACTATTGGAAAAACCTTTCAAGAGATATAGATAGTATTCAAGAGATATTGCAAAAGAATAGTGTCTTGTAACGGCAATAGTATATTTGGATATATACTGACTAAGTATTAAAAATTATCTATTTACGGCAATTATAAGAGATATAAATTGATAAAATAAGTTTGATGATTAGAAAACTTTTGATATAATTATTACATGAAAAATATTACACGAGATAATGTCAAAAATATGACACAAGAGAACACTTTTAATGGTTTCAAGCCGCTTGTTTTTGAGGATAGCCAAATTTTGATTTTAGGCTCTTTCCCTTCAGTTAAGTCAAGGCAAAATAGTTTCTATTACGGCAATCCACAAAATAGATTTTGGAAGATGCTTGCATCTATCTTTGAAGAAGAACTGCCACAAAGCATTGACGAAAAGATTAAACTATGCAAAAAGCACAAAATTGCTCTTTGGGACGTTGTGATAAGTTCTAATTTGCAGGGCTCTAGTGATATGAGCCTAGAAAAATCAGATTATAATGTTGCTGATATTGAAACTCTTTTACGCACTCACCCTACTATTAAGATTATATTATGTAATGGTAAACTTGCGTTCAACCTTTTTATGAAAAACTTTAATGTGGGTATTCCTGTATACTATATGCCTTCAACAAGTCTAGCAAATGTTAAATTTGATATAGATGCTTGGCGTCAACATTTTATAGTTAAGTAAATCAATTTTTTAAATCAAATTTTTAACAGATTTTATATTAAATATTTTTATATAGATTTTTTGAAATTGTTTTTGTTTTTATAGGTTATCTTATAAGCCTGCCTAAAAAGTTATAATAAAAAAGAATAGTTCTTGCGAAGTGAGCTTTCTTAAATGCCCCTTTTCACTGCTCTATGGATACTATTCTTTTTTATTTAAAGTCAATTTAAAGATTTTAAAGTTGGGTCTTGCGATAGCGATACTTCCCATATTGAAGTATCCCAATTTTCTGAAACATATGCCCAAATCTCTTCGTTAGGTGTGTCATTTGATGGATAATGTATAGACGTTGCATATGAATATTCATATAGAATACAATCAGAACTAACAAAGCTATTTTCTATTGAAGTATCTTTTTCTTGCTCTCCTACAAGCCAACCATACTGTATTCCGCCTTCATTGTCTGTGAATGTAAAGCGAGTAAAACATCCAGATATACTGTTTATATATTCAGCTTTTCCTATCAAACCACCAAAAATCACTTCATTAAAACTAGAATCATACTCCATGACATTGTCTGTATAAGAATTTTGCAATTCCCCATTAAATGAATACCCTGTCATACCGCCCATATAACAAATTCCATGTGAATAAACTGATATAGCACTTGTGGTGTAGCTATTTGTTATTGATGAGTTATTCATATAGCCAACAAGTCCGCCAATATATGATATTTCGTCATAATTATATTCCATCTTGATTTCTATCTCGACGTCTGCGTAACAATTTTTTATTTCACAATTTGTAGCATAGCCTATCAGGCTTCCAGCATAAATTGAATATAGATTGCTATCCGAAGTTCTCTTTAAACTTCCATTTAATACATGGCAATTTTCTATAAGAATGGGTTGCAACGATGTGCCTTTCACTTCTGAAGCTAATGAAGAAAGGTTACTGCCAATGTCAATTCTATACAATTTATTATAAAAGTCAGTTAAAGTAAGATTTTTGATATATTTACCGCTGAAGGTTCCAAAGAAACCTCGCCCATAATGACAATCATAATTGGATATTGTATGTCCATTACCATCAAAGCCACCGGAAAAATTAACCGGTTCCCAAGTTTGCCCATTTAAGTCTATATCCGCACCCAATATAATATCTGTGTTTTTGTATCTTTCGTCATGCATTATAGTCTGCAGGTCATAGCTTGTGTAAATTACAAGTTGATTATCAAAATAGTGCTGTGATAGAAAACATGCATAGATTTTTGTGCTACGTGGTTGCTCGGCAGTTATATCAGTTGAAATCATTGTTATCTCTTGAGTAAACTCTGGGTCTAAAAACCAACCAACGAAAGTATGATTAGCCTTTGTTGGCGTTAGCAGATAAATATCGAAATCATTAATAGTAAATGAGCTTGGATTTAATTCATTGTTTGTGCCACCATTCATTACATAATCTAGTTGATAATTGATTATATCAAATTTTGCATACAAAACATAACTTTTATAGCTATTCGCTTGAATTTCTGTTATAGGCTGAGAAGAAAAATTGCTTGTTTCATACCAGCCAACAAAATCATAGCCTAATTTTTGCGGGCTTCCTAAAATTATTGTTTCCTGCTCGCAATTATAGGAGCTTGGATTTTCTTCACTATTAGTTCCACCATCAAGGACGTAGGATATTGAATAATCAACTATTTTCCACCTCGCCTTCAGTGTGATTGCACCGCCAGAAGTTACAAGATTATATATTGACGCACAATCGTCATATCTCCGCCCATTATACTCCCAACTGTCAAAGCTATAGCCCGGTCGAAAGAAGGTGTTTCTATTTAAGGTGTTTCTATAATTATACACCATCACTTGACTTTCCATTTCGCCCATACCACCATTGGCATCAAAATTTATTTGATAAATACCATTATTTTGTTTAGTAAATTCGAATAACGAAATATTATGGCTATCGTCAATCTCGTCTATGACATTGAGTGGTATCGCTGTTGCCATATTGCCATCTCCGTTGTATGCACTTGTAACAACAGCAACAACTCTTCCATTTGTGTTGAATATCGGTGTGCCTGATTGCAAAGATGTGAGCAGTTGTATGTAGCCATAACTGTTATCATGATTAACCTTAGATACTAAAGTCTCCACTACACTAATTTCTTCATCGGAAGATACTGTTGCTGCATATAACTTATCGGCAAGCTGTATTTTACTGCCATCAGCACGTTTTAGTGATTTTGATTTTGGAATGTCAATTTTTATTATTGCAATATCATTATCTTTGTCTACACCTAACACACTTTCAACTGAATAAATTTTATCTTCAACGCTTATTTCCCCTGAAACAGCTCCATCGATAAGCGAACAACTTATCACAGCAGTGCCTTGATTATCAATAAAAAATCCTGTTCCATGCTTTGACGAATTATCTATGTAGTCTACTGTTATCCTAAATACAGCATTGCTAGCACGTGAAAAAATTGCGTCACTTGACAAATCTTTTGGTATTAAGCATACACATAGTATTGTGACAAGCAAAATAATTCCAATGCCCCCACCTATTCCAGACCACAAAAGTGTTTTAAACTTTTTAGAAAGATTTTTATACCAAGATACAACCCTGCCCTTAAATGTTCTTTTTGATATGCTTGTTGTTTCTTCGCTGTTTGCCATATCAAAAAAGTCTGAAATTTTGATATTGAAAATTTCTGTGATTTTTTCAATGGTTGCCAAATCTGGTTCTGACTGGTTATTTTCCCATTTACTTATGGCTTGAGATGAGACATTGAGTATTTTCCCAAGTTGCTCTTGAGTAAAACCATTTTGTTTTCGCAGTTTAGCTATAACTTGACCATACTTTTTCATAACTATCTCCTTGACACAATTATTATAGCATAAATATTTTAATAAAGTTGATTTTTTGTCTCTACTAAAAGTTGATTTTCTTTATTTTTGGTTGAATTTTTTAGTCAAAAGCCAAATCAGGCTTAGTTTGAACAAATTTTGAGTAAATGTTAAAATTAAGTTATGTGGTGACACAATTTAAAACTTAATTTGACCATATAACATACAATAAAAATACAAATAAAAAAACTTAGAAAGATTTCTAAGTTAAATGTTTCTAAGTTTTTTGAGCTACCTATTTCTTTTTGCGTGGTGCAAATATTAGGCAAAGTAGTGAAGAGCCAAAGGCTACAAGTAAGCCCCAGCCAACTGTTACATATGTTCCTGCCTCTCTAAGTCCGTCCCATACATCTTTGCCGCCTTGACCGAATATTGCAAACATATCATTGATGCAATACATTCCAACCATAATTACAGTTACGAGCATACATAAGAAGAACATTAAAGCTGCAACTTTAGCACCGATGAATGATTTGTTGCTTGAAGCACGTGCAATGAGATTTACAAGCGTCAATATAAGCATTATACCTGCAAATACAAGTGAAAGTATTATAAACACGCTTGCTACGGTCTGATATGTTCCACCTTCAAAATTGATAAAATCAAATACGCTTGCATCTGAACTTTCAACATTGAAAGAGCCGTCAAGAGCTTCACCATAAGAGCCGATGACTGGTTGTGAAAACATTACAATTGCAAGGACTCCAAAAACAAGAGTAATAATACCACCTATCATATTTCCCCCTTTTAATTTTTTATATACTTTACAATTTTTTGCTGACACGTGTATAGTTTTTAACTATTGCCAATATATACACTATCGTCATTATAAATATATCACTTTATTTGCCACTTTGTCAATAAAAATTTTATCATGTTGAACTACTATCATAGTTAAATTGTTTTTTTGAATAAGATTTTCTATTTGCTCTCTTGATATGACATCTATATAATTGAGCGGCTCGTCCCATATATAAAGGTCTGCTTGAATAGAGAATGACTTTGCAATTAAAATCTTTTTCTTTTGACCTTCACTTAAATCTTCCAGGCGGCTTTTTAAGTCTTTTTTTACGCCTAATTTGCTTAATATTGTGAAGAATATTGTCGGATTTATATTATTATCTTCTAGTAAACTATTAAGTGTTCCCTTCAAAAATGAAGTGTCTTGATTGATATATGAGATAGTCAAGTTGGGTTTAACATATAATTGCCCTTGATAAGCTTGAAGCTGCCCCATTAAAATTTTAAGAAGGGTTGTCTTCCCAGAGCCATTATCACCAACTATTGCTATTCTATCATTGATGTTGACGCTAAATTCTAAATTAGAAAGCACTTCTTTATCTCCATATGTCATTGAAAGTTTATTTGCATATATTAAGTTTGTGCCTGGATTAAAGGTGTTTTTAGGTATAATTTTTAGCTCTTCTGCCTTTTCAACATCTTTTAGAAGTTTGCTTTTTTCTTCAATACTTTTATCAATTCTCTTTTCTGCAGTCTTAACTCGCTTTTCTATCTTTGCCGCCCGCTTGCCTACAGCACCCCTGTCTGGCCTTAGTCCATTTGACAGTTTGCCGCAAAATTTTTCTTTTTCTGCCTTTTCTCCCCAGTTACTTAATCTAACTTTGCTTTTTTCAAGATCCTTTATTTCTTTTTCTAATCTTTCATTTTCTTGCAATTCACGTTTTGTATTATTTTCAAATTCGGAGCGCCACGTTGAATAATTCCCTTTAATTAAATCAATGCTTGATTTATTCAAAGATAAAATATGGTCAACACATTCATCAAGAAAAGTTCTATCGTGAGACACTAGCATAAAGCCATTTTTGCTATTTAAATATTTCAAAACCTTTGCCTTTGTGGTTTCATCTAGATGGTTGGTAGGCTCATCTAAAAGAATAAAAGAATTGTCTTGTGCAAAAAGCAAAGCAAGTTGGAACTTCACCTTTTCACCACCACTTAGGTTGCAAAATGGACTGTTTAGCAAATTTAAGTCAAATTCAAGCAGGCTTAGCTCTCTTATAATCTTCCAACTTTCTATATTAAAAAACTGATTATCAATGATTGATTGTAGGCTATCATGTTGGTTTTCTATATCTATAGGAAAGTAGGTAAAACTCATATCAGTTATGATTTCACCTTTGAAGTCCAATTTCCTGCTCAGTAGCTTTAGCAAGGTGGTCTTTCCCCTTCCATTTCTTCCTAAAAGCCCTATCTTCCATTGTGAATCTAAAATCAAATTTAAATTTTCAAATATTATTTCATTAGCTACATAGCCAAATGTTAAATTTTTAATCTCTATCTTTGTCATATTTCCTCCTTAAAAAAATAATGCTGCAAGAAAATGCAACATTATAGCTTTAAGTTAAAAAAATACCCAAAAGTATATAATAAAGTAATTAGATATACATTTTCTTGCATGGAAAAACAACATAGGTCTAATATGCGTTTTTCATAAATATATTAGCAAGAAAATGTGAACATCTCTCTATTTTCCTCCTTTACTTTTTATTAGTATACAGAATATTTTTGTTAAAATCAAGAGTATTGACAATAATTTTTCAAATTTAATACAATTTATCTTTGATTTTCTTCTGTAGCAGGTTTAATATTTTCCTTATTATGTGATTTTATATATTTTGTCCATTTGATGTAGCCATAGGTTGTATTCGTCAAGTACCCTGCCTTGAGAACCAAGAACACCCACTGTCCTGAAATGATATTTATCGCCGTTTCAAGAAAAGTTGATATGTACCATGCAAGCCATTGCTCACGATATCTAAACAAGATAAATAAGCCATTTGCCATGCCGACTGCACTAACACAAGCGTCAAGATAAGCAACGGCACGCTCTATTGTGTCACTGCTATAAAAATCGGTCTCTGGTCCATAGGCGGCTAGAACATAGCCTATTCCTACCGTCCAAACTGCGATTGCAAGCACTACAAGAAGCGATTGCCACCATTTTAATGTTTTTACAACAGTAAGTTCTTGTTCGTCTTTATCTTTATGCTTTGACCACATTACAAAACTTATGATATCTATTGGAATCCAGAAAAATACTGTGACCGCCATTGTTGCAAAACGTGATGCAAGTATGATAAGTGTTACGATTTCAACGATTTCCACACCGAGAGATACTATAAAATTCCATCTGCTCTGCTTTGATATCAAAAGTTCACAAGTTATATTCAATATAATATCTGCAAGGTATAATATCATTATAATTGTGCCATTGACACCATTTACGTCTTCTTCTGGGAAGACAAAAGCAAAGACGATTGACAATACAAGAATGCTTACATACCAAATTTTCTCATAAGTTGTAAAATAATTCCATAGTTGTTTTAATTTATTTGGCTTTTTGTCTGTCAACTGGCTATTTTTAAGATTTTCATTCATCTTCTTTAAATTTTTATTTATCTTTTTTGTTTTTTTATCTTTGTTTTTCACTTCTTTTTGCTCTGAATTCATTTATATCTTTTTACGTTATCTCCTTTACCTAAAAAATGGCGAAACTTTAAAATTTCACCATCTATTTTTTATATCTTTACTTTGTTATATTTTCTCAAATTTCTTGGCTTTGCTTTACGCCTTAAGCTCTTTTGTGATTTAACTATTAAAATTTGATTATCAAAAGCCGCATTGACTTTATCATTGAAGGTTTTTTCTAAAGCTTGCAACTTGATTTTCTTTGACCTGCGTTTTTTTCTTTGTCTTTTGAAAATCTCAGTGAAATCAGCATTTTCAAGGTCTATAGTATTTGTTTGTTTTCTTTCTTTTTCTACACGCTTTGGAATACCGCTGAAATCAACTGGCAATTTTACAACATCTTTACGCTCTCTTATCTCAATTTGGTCATAAGGCACAGAGATATTGTTGCGTTTAAGCTCATTATACACAAGTTCGAGAACATCATGATAAACGTCCCAATAGTCTTCTTCATCACACCAACATTTTGCTATAAACTCTATGCTGCTTGAGTTAAGCGCGTTGAGTCTACAGAAAGGTTCTGGATTTAGCAGCACCTTACCATTGCTTTTCATGCACTCAATGATAAGTTTTTTGACTTCTTCAACATCGCTTTCATAGGCTACATTGAACTTTATATCAACCCTTCGTGTTTTGCTTGTGTCATAATCGACTACAGGGCTGTTAACAATAGTTGAGTTTGGTATTGTGATTCGTTTGTTGTCTGATGTCATAATAGTTGTGAAAAGAAAGTTTATCTGAACAACATTTCCTTCTTTTCCGTCAACTTCGATATAGTCACCCTTCTTGAACATCTTGTTTGAAACTATAACAATACCATTTGCGGCGTTTGCTATGATATTCTCAAGTGCCATACCAATAGCAAGGACAAGTGCACTTAAGGCTGTTAAGAGTCCTGTGATATCAATTCCTATTATGCTTAAAAGTATCAAAACTAAAAGTAAATACAAACATATCTTTAGAATTGTGCAAATGAAACCTATTGTTATTTTTTCCATTCGGGTTTTATTTAGCAGTCTTCTTGTTAAATTCATCAAAAGTTTTACAACTATTATGCCAATTATCAGCACGGCAAAGAATATTACAATATTCCATGCATTTGTCTTAAAAAAGTTTACAATATCATCCCAAATTGCATTCCAATCCATAATTTCCTCTTTTGCTAAAGCTATCTAAAAATATTTAGCAATATAATGATAGGACAATTTAGCAAAAAAGTCAATTATTTATTTAAAGATTTTATCTTTTCCCAAGTAAATTCATCTCGCCCAAAATGACCATAGCAGGCGGTCTCTTTATATATTGGTCTTAGAAGGTCGAGTTCCTTTATTATATTGGAAAGTGAAAAGTCAAAATTCTTTTCGACAAATTCATATATTTTTTCCATTGGAACTTTGTTTGTTTGAGAACAATCTATATATAAACTTATTGGTCTAGGCAAACCTATGGAATAACTAACTTGTAATTCGCACCTATCGGCAAGATTATTTGCCACAATATTTTTGGCGACATATCGAGCATAGTAAGCACCAGACCTATCAACCTTAGTTGCATTTTTAGAGCTAAAGCATCCGCCGCCCACTCTGCCGACGCCGCCATAGCTGTCAACGACAATCTTTCTCCCAACACAACCACTATCTGAGAATGAACCCCATATTGTAAATTTGCCACTTGGATTGATTAGATACTCAGTTTTATCAGTCACTTTGTCGCTATATTCTTTTAAAACTTTATTGGCAACATTCTCCTTTATATCACTATAAATTTGAGTGTTTTCTAGCTCTTCACTATGAGACACAGAAATGATTATTGTTGTTATCTCGCTTGGCTTTTCGTCAACATACTTAACTGACACTTGACACTTTGCATCTGCAAAGTATTTGCCATTTGTTTTGCGATAGCTCTCATAGGCTCTCATAAGTTTATGGGCTATTATTATTGAAAGTGGCATAAATTCTTTAGTTTCATTTGTTGCATAGCCGAACATCATGCCTTGATCATTTGCACAAAGTTCTTCTTTGTTCACAGCTTGATTTATGTCTGGGCTTTGCTCGCTAAGCTCCTTTATAATAGTAAAGTCATTTTTATAACCAATCTCCTTTAATATGTCTCTGGCTATCTTTTCGTAGTCAATTCTAGCTTTTGTGGTTGCTTCGCCATAAATAAAAAGTTTATCATTCTTGATGGCACACTCCACTGCCATTTGACTGTTTTTATCTTGTCTTAACGCTTCATCTAAAAAGGCATCTGCGATTGTGTCGCAAGTTTTATCTGGATGCCCAATATTTACGCTTTCGCTAGTTATTATTTTTATCATAAGTCCTCCAATTCCATTATTGATATAAAATTTAAATAAATATAAATTATCTCTTTTAGTTTTTTAAATTTTTCACTTCTTATTATTGATTTTTTATTGTGTTTATAATAGCTTAATTTATTAATATTTCCTTTTTCATTATCTTGCAACTGAGTTGTTTCTTTGTCTTGAAGATATAACCTTTTATTTATCTCAAGCATTATAGAATAGAAATTATTTTCATGTTGACTCAGAAGAAAGTCAGGAATCATTGAGCCGCTATATGGTTTATTTATAGAGACACTAAACCCAAAGCTCTTGAAATATTCTATTGTAAAATCAAGTAGTTTTTGGCTTGAATAAACTTCATTTACTCCTATGCATATATCAGGCAAAGCATCTTTATCAAATTTTGTCATTATAATATCACTTGAAAATGAATGGCAATCGACTAAAATTGTTTTGTGCTTAGCTATATTCTTTGCAACTACCTTATCAAGTTTTTTATGATATGGAAGATAAAATTTTTTTATTACTTTATTTTTATACTCATCACTTGGAAAGAACATATTTTTGCCCTTATTGGTTTTTGTATAAATAGCTCCCAATCCAAATTTTGACATAACTTCATCTTTATCATCTAAAAACTTTTCGGTATCACAGACTATTCGTGAAATTTTTGCCCGAACATTTGTCCATCTTTTGCATGAAAAGAGTTTATCTGTAAGTATATCTGTCATTACAAAGTTAAAATCATTGATTTCGTCATTGGAAATTAGCTTTGTCTGTTTCTTGAAAATGCTAGGCAGTTTTAGGCTTGAATGTGGAATATGCTCTATGATTTTATTTGTCATAATGTCTCTCCGCACTTTCCAACATATCTTTAAATTCGTTAAATGATAATTTTTTGCCTTTAAAATTTTTGTATGCAAGTGTATGGACATTTGCTATTAAGCCGTTTGTGTCTATTGCCACATGGAAAGAACAATCATCCTTTGCCTTTACATTACTTCCATTAAGCCATTTAAGTCCATGTTTTGCGGCAAGAGCTAAAAATTCTTCTCGATTTGCACCTAAATCTATAAAAATAATTTCATTTTTTGTCGCATTTTCTAAATTTTCTTTTTTAAATTCTTTTTCCATTTTACTCTCCTTTTTTGTTCTAAATTCCATAAAGAGAGAAAAAAGAAAAGCCCATCGTTCTGATGGACTTTATCGCTTTATTCTATTTTGATATTTAGCCATCAGTCAGCCTTTAGCACCTTGAAAAACTCAGGTTGCTGTGTGGTCAAAGGGGCTGTCCCTCGCACACTCTTTATGGTTATGCTATCATTATATCTATTTTATATCTTTTTTGCAAGCATTTTTACAATGTTTTTTATATTTTTTGCTTTTTTGGTTAACGTGACAGCCAGTTTTTATTGAACATGTGGGCTTTATGAATTTGTGGGTGCGACAAAATTGTTTTGCGGTTTTCCGCAAAACAAAGACGCTTTTGCCTTAGCAAAAGCGTCTTACAAGCTCTCTTGCAAGAGAGCTTGATTTTGTCGCACATCCCTAATAAAATTCAACAATATTTAAAAATTCAACAATATTTTAAGCCTTTACAACTTCTTCGTCTTCTTGTTCTTCATTTTGAGCAATTTCACCACGAGCAGTGGCTATTTTTTCATTGCATCTATCAAAATATTTTATATAAGATTTTTTACAATATTTTTTATGCACTTCATCTTCATAGTTGTTAGGATTATTGAAGTTGTAAGCTCCATTAACCTTCCATTTTTCAAATAAGCCTATTTTTATAGCACTCTTAGGACAGAAGAAGGAACATCTCATACACATAATACAATTTTTGCCAAAATGGAACTCTCCATTTTCAACTGTTATATTATGAGTTGGGCAAGTATTTACACATTTATTACAATGGATACAATTATCATTGACTTTATAGCGTTTGCCGTTAAACCTTCCACCCCAAAACTCTATACGAAAGAGCCACGCGATAAAGCTGCCCATAAAAACACTATCAAGCTCGGCAGGAACATTTCGTAAAATCTCCTTGCAGTCTATAGGTATAACTTCTTGAGCGGTTGTCCACATTTTATAAGCCATATTGTCAGTATGACGGAAGATGATATTATATGGCATAACATAATGATACTCATTTGTGACGTCATAGCCCTTTTGATTTAAAATCTTCTTCAGTTTTATTGATGAGATATTATTAAGTTTCAGTGGCTCACCAGAGGTTTTTACGATAAAAACCCTTTTGCCTTTGACTTCCTTTAAAGTCTTTGCAAATTCAAGGATTATCGACGGTGCGTTGAAAGCATGAACAGGATAACCTATTCCAATATAGTCATAATCATCCACATTATAAGTAAAATTATTCTCTTCTATCTTATATGTAACAACTTCGCAGCCACAACGCACAAAAGAGTCAACATATTTGTTGACCACTTTTCTTGTGTTACCTGTGCCTGAAAAATAACAAATTAAAATTTTCATAGTTTAATCCTTTAATTCTTTTCAATTTTTGCATTGAAATTTTCATCAAAATAGTATCTATTATTCTCGTTTGCGTCATGAGAGTCAAGCCAAATCTGTGCAAAAATTTTGTCTTTTTTTGAAAGTCTGTCAAAATCCCATACATTTTCACGATATATTGGGTTATACCAATGCCCTGCCTTCATGACAGTGAAAGCACTAGCAATAAACTCTTCTCCGTCTTGTGTGAGCCAGTCTAGTTTTGTATACAAATCACCATTGAAGCTATCAGACAAAAGTTTGCCACCATGAGCTTCTGCCACTTTCTGCAAATCTTTTATAGTTATGTTTTGATAATTGTCTATATCATAATAATAGTTTATAAGTTTTGCATTTTCTTTTTGCCTTAGAGATTGATAGTCAATAAATTCACCATTTTCGTCTTTATTTTCAACGAGCAGATTAAATTTAGACCAATCTTTGCTCAAGTTTTCATAGGCTTCCCTGCTGCCAAAATACGCTATCAGTTTTGCTTCATCCTTATGTTTTGCCCAGTAAGCTGGAGAATTTTTGCTTTTAAAGAGTCTTTTAATTGCAAAGGTTGAAATAAGACCTTTTGGAACAATCTTCCCTGCACTATAAATTTTGTGCGTTTTTGCAATCTTTTGCCAATACATATCAGTTGTTTGTTTTTGATAGTCAAAAAGTTCATTTAAAAGATTGCCATCATAGAACCACATACCATGAAAGTTGCGTGTTGCATTATAGTATGGCTTAAAGAAATCTTTAGTAGAGCCGCCTATCATTTTGAAGCCGTCGTTGAGCGTGTCATAGCCAGTGATACAGTTGACTTGTCCACCGCCAATATTAAAGCATCTTTTCCAAAAAACTTTTGATAAGTCTTTTTCTCTATCTTCCTTTAAAATGCTCGCAATAAGCACTCCGCTGTCATGTGCCGTTGCCCATTCTAGTGGTGCGTTAAAGCATGTATGGAACATTAGTCCATCACTCATATTATCAGAAAGCATATTTTTGTGAAGCATGGCTGTTTGTCTTAAAACGACCCATGTTTTAATCTTAGACTCAAGAACTCTAAATTCTCCCCTAAGCTTAGTAGCTGAGTAGATATCATAAGGGCTAACAAGAAGAGGGTCTCCTATTTGACCCCATGGATGCTTATAATTACGATTACCATAGAGTGCCACGGTTGAAATATGTATATACTTAGGTTGATTTTCAAGCTCCTCTATAGAAGAGACTAGTGCATTGACGCCCACTTCATTACACTCTATTGCCTTTTCAGGGTGTTGGTCTGAATGTGGTGGAATCACTGCAGCCAAGTTGATGACATAATCACACCCTGCCACCAATTTTTGACACTTATCTTTTTCGGCGAGATTGCCATATATTATTTCAAATTTATATTTAAACTTTTTGTATTTTTTCAAAAGTTTTTTTATACGTTTATCATCTGGTAAAACCAAAAATTTAAATTTATCTATAAAATTAAGTTTAACAAGCTCTTCAAGAGTAGCCTGCCCCATATTGCCTGTTATACCTGTTACTGCAACTTGCATTTTCTTCCCCTTGTTTATAATTTTCTATTAAATGATACCATATAAGATAAAAAAATGCAAATAAATCATATATTTAATCACATGAAAAGCTAAAGTTTAGCACTTTTTAATAAAATAAAATTTTTATTTTAAGTCTTTTTCTTTTTGTATCCTTTTATAAACAAGGGACAATTCGTTTTTATAACCTGTTCCGCCGCCCTGCATTGCATACGCCAAATTTGCACATTTTATTGCTCTATCATAATCTTTTATATCACAATATGCTGCAGCCAGAGATGTTAAAATTGGAACTGTTTTAAAATTATATTTTCTCATGTATTTTATTGCTATTTCTATGGCTTCACTTGGTTTTCCCATCAACCTAAGACAACTTGTTAAGATAGATACAGTAGGTCTTATAAAATTTAAATCATTACAAAACTTTCCAATACCATAAATAGCCATTTCTTTTGCCAGTCCATACATCTCTTTCAAATAATTCATCCATATTTAAAGACTTATAATCAATATTTTTGGTATATTCATGTGATATCTTATCTAAAGTTATCTTATCAACCTGTATAAAGTGCTCATCATAAAATTTGTTATTAGCAAAATAATAAATATCTCCATCATACTCAAATTTTTCCATGTTTTCACCTACTATTAAAATAAAAATATATATCCTAATTAGACTATATCATATTTTCTATATTATTGTCAATAATTTTGCTAAATTTTGTCCGAATTAAGTCATATATTTAAAACATTACTTTACTAAAATAAAGTTGTCTTAATTAGGACATGATAAATAGGAGTGAGTTATGACTTTAGGTGAAGCTTTTACAATTCGGCTTACAACTTTGTTAAAAGAGAGAAACATATCTTTATATAAATTTTTAAAAGATAGTTGCATTGCTAGGTCTACAATCGTCAATATTGCAAAAGGTAATACAAAGTGCCCTACACTTGCAATCATATACCAAGTGGCTGACGGGCTTGGAATGACGCCTATTGAATTTTTGGATGACCCAGTGTTCAAAAGAAAAGATTTAGATTATATGTAAAATGACAAATAAAAAATTTAATCAAAGAATTTAGAAAAAATTAAACCCTATGGAGTTTCCGTAGGGTTTTGTGTTAGGTTGCTGCGGCTATAATTGCTAGAGCGATAAGATAACAAACTAAGAAAGTTAAGCCTAAAGTTATGAGTGAAATTATAAGTTTGAGCCACCATTGTTTGAACTTTTTGATTATAACCAAATTGACGCAGCTGAAGATTGCACTGATAAGTCCACCAACAGCACCGCCAACAACAGGAACAATCTCACATAACGCAACTACATTACCCCATATCATAATAAAAATGAATGGCAAAATTGAAAGCAGATATTCATACCACTTAACACTTGGCGTAAGTTCTATAGTTTCGCCTTCAAAGGTCATCTTGCAGCCTTGAATAAAATTGCCTGACAAAGTTGCCGTTTTTTCATCTTCAGTTTTATATGTTGTTTTATCAACTTTTGTAAGTGGCTTGCCAGCAATAGATATCTTTTTCTTTCCCGTCCAAGCACTCTCTTCAAAAACTATTTCGCCAAGTTTCTCATTATTTATAACACTTTTCATATATACTCCTATACTCCTTTAACAAAAATTTATTATTTAATAACAAGATACAACTTTTTATAATCTATGTCAAGTAAAAAATTAAATCAAATAAAAATTATAAAAATACTTGTAATCTGCACAAAAGCACTTTATTATCTTACATTATATAAAGATAAAGAAAAATATTTTTTACTTTGTCAATTTTCTGGAGCTAACGGCGGGGATCGAACCCGCGACAGCGTCACATACTTTCTTCGATTGCAACTTGCTCTTCGCAAGTCTTTACGAGGCGAAAGCATGTTCCTTCTCCCACAAATATTCCTATTTGCGGGGACCCTATCGACAGGTCGCGAACTTGCTTTACCTTATTTTTAATATTTTTTATTTATCATATTTTCTGGAGCTAACGGCGGGGATCGAACCCGCGACCTGTCGATTACGAATCAACTGCTCTACCGACTGAGCCACGTTAGCATATGGTGCAAATGCACCTTTGTGTTTACCATAAGTCAAGTTTAAATAAAAATCAATTATAACGCTTTTATACGCTTCTATCTTTTGGCAGATGTCATTATATAATTTTATACTATATATAGTATTATGTCTCTCAGATTAGACACCTTATATTGTATTTTAGTGGGTTGAGACTAATTTGAATGATACTCGCTCTTCCTCTTCGTCCTTTGAGAGAACTTCAACTTCTACCTGCTGGTCAAGTTTGACAATCTCATAAATTTGTTTATTGTTTGCTTCGGTTGCATTCTTGATATGAAGAAGTCCTGTTGCACCATTTTCAAGTTTTATAATTGCTCCAAACTGCAGTATTTTTACAACCACGCCCTTATAGATTGCACCAACATGGAGTTCTTTTATTGCAAGAAGGCGCGGGCTTTCTTGAAGTGCTTTAAGGCTTAGAGCAACCTTTTTATTTTCTCTATCAACTTCAATAACTTTGAAATTATACTCCTGCCCTTCTTTTATAACTTCGTCGGGTTTGCCAATCCTTGAATAGGACATATTTGAAATATGAATAAAGCAGTCAACACCGCCAACGTCTACAAAAGCACCAAAGGGAAGTATCTTCTTTACTTTTCCGCGAACGACCTTATTGATAAAAATTGAATTCCAAAAAAGTGTTTCATTTGTTTCTTTGATTTTATCTTCAAGAAGTTTGATGCTTGCTATGATTGATTTTTTGTCTTTATCAATCTCTGTTGCAACCGCTTCAAATTGTTTGCCAACTGTTCTTCTAACATCTTTTGTTGTGTGAGATATTTCAGCGATTGGGACAAACACTGAGTATTCACCAAGCTTTGAATAAAGCCCTTGTCTATCTGCGTTTGTTACAACAAAGGTGAATTTGCTGCCAAGTTTCAACCTGTTTGCATTTTGAGTAGCGATTGCTATGCCGTCTGCCATAGATTTCGACACGATAAGCATGCCATCATCTGTTTTGTTGTTTGTTATAAGCACCTTAAATCTATCGCCTATTTTTAAATTGTCATAGTCATCGACTTCTTCTTTAGGCAGGTATGCGTCATTTTTGCCGCCTATATTAAAGATACAGCCATCGTCATGTTTTATTACCACAACGCCATCAAAGATTTGTCCACGTTTGTAGTTTGTAAACGTTCTATCAATCGCGGACATATCAAATTTTTCATCGGCAATTTGTGGTTTTGATTTGTTATTTTCTTCCATGCTTTAAACCTCTATACTTGAAAGTTTATCATTTTATTTTTTCTTTGTCAAAGGATTCATTGCAAATTCTCGTAGTTCGTTCATTTTTGCAGTCACTATGTCCCCTGCTTTATTCATCTCTTCTTCAGTGAGTTTTTTGCCACAGAACTCTTCTAGCGTAAATGGAGTGCCGACATATATTCTGTTACGTCTAAACATTTTAGGTTTCTTTGTTATAAAAATTGGAACGATTGGAACTTTTGCCTTGATTGCAAACATGGCTACGCCGTGCTTAACTTCACCAAGCTCCATATTCTCATTATGAACGCGTGTGCCTTCTGGGAAGATGACAAGCTTTTTATTGTTCTTTAGCACCTTAAGGCAATTTTTTATTGCTGTGATATCATTTGCCTGTCTGTCAATCTGTATAGCACCAAACTTTCTTAAGAAAAAGCCCATAAATTTGTTTTTAAAAAGCTCTTTCTTTGCAAGATAGTATTTTTTCTCCCAAGTTTTCACGGCAAGCATAACAGCGTCCATATTTGACGTATGATTGCTTGATAAGATACATGCACCTTTAGGTATATTTTTCTTCCCTATGATTTTAGTTGGAAATAACATCCTTATGAACGGTGCTAAAATTATTTGAACAAAATGAAACATAAATTTCCCCTTTATATTATGATACAACTAATTTTTGTTTTAGGCAAAGATTTTAAACAACTTTTTCTATGTAAATTTTGCGGTTTAAGGTTTTATAAAAATCTAAAAATATATTATTATAATTTTGCTTACAATTCTATTTTTGTTTAAACAAATTAAACATTTTTTAAACCTTGCTATTCTTTAAAATTATCGCATTTGCGGCGGCGTATGCGGTTGAAAAAGCGGTTTGAAGATTGTAGCCACCTGTTAAGCAATCAACGTCAAGCACTTCACCAATAAAGTAAAGGTCTGGCACTTTTTTGCTTTCCATAGTTTTAGGGTTTATCTCTTTTAAGTCTACCCCGCCTGCTGTGACAATGCCGCTTTCAATAGGATAAAGTCCGCTGAAAGAAAGAACAAAATTTTTAAGATTATAAATAATCTTATTACGCTCTGCGACTGTGATTGAATTTACTTTTTTATGACTATCAATGCCATAACGGTTTAAAAATATTGAAACAAGTCTGTGTGGTAAAAGCCCTTTTATTATATATGAGATATCTTTGTTTAAATTGTCTTTGAAATTGCGTAGGATACGCTCTTCTAACTTTTCGTTTGTAAGAGCTGGCTTAAAATCAAGTGAAAGCTCTATATCTTTATTATTTCCTATAAAGCTTGAAAGAGATAAGGCTATTGGTCCTGTGATTGCATCATGTGTGAACATCATCTCACCAAAAAGGCTTTTTGTTTTGCCATTGACTACAGCATTTAGCTGAACATTTTTTAGTGACAAGCCTTCAAGGTTACTGCAAAAACTATCTTTTATCTTGATAGGAACAAGAGCTGCTGACGGCGTAACCACATTTAAATCAAACATTTTTGCAAATTTATATCCATCGCCGCTGCTGCCTGTTGCACTATAACTTTTTCCACCTGTTGCGACTATAACTGCGTCAAATTCATATTTTGACTTTTCTGTTTTTATAGCAAAGTTTGACTTTTTATCTATTGTCACAACCTTTTCATTTAGATGCAAATCTAAAAAATTGTTATCAATATTTTTTACTAAAGTTTTAGTGACATCGCTCGCCTTATCAGAGCACGGAAAGACCCTGCCGCCACGTTCGGTTTTGAGCGGACAACCTAAACTTTCAAAAAATTCAATAGTATCTTGGCTGTCAAATTGGTTTATTGCTGAATACATAAACTTCTGTCCATGCACAACGTTTTTTAAGTATCCATCTTTGTCGCAGTTGTTTGTTACATTGCACCTGCCCTTGCCTGTGATATATATCTTTTTGCCAAGTTTTTCGTTGCCGTCAAAGATATAGGTTTCTATTCCTGCTTTTGTGAGAAGTCCCGCTGCAAAAAGTCCGCTTGCTCCGCCACCTATAACTGCAACTTTCATAAATCACCTTTTTCAGTTGAAGATGAACAAGTTTCTAGTTCAGGATAAAATGAAATGAATATTTTATAGTCTTCTGGGAACTTTTCTTTACTTTCCTGCAATATTGGTTTGACGAGCTTTAAAAATTTTCCCTTTACCTGTTTTTTCTCTTCTTCTGTGTAGTTTTCCCATCTATTTAGTATTATCTTGCCATCTTTTTCAAGCTGCAAAAGTTTCTCATAGCAATCTTCAATATATTCACAATCGTCTTTATTTAGCGTTATATTTTTATCATATGAAAATACATGGCTACCTAACGGATGATTTTCAACTTGTCTCGGAATTTCTATATTGATTTTAAATATATAGCAGCCATGTCCTTGATATAATTTTTTAAAGCCTTCAGGTGCTTTTTCATTAAGGACTAAAATATCCTTATCTTTGTTTAAACTATAAGATCTAAAAGTGCTTGCGCCATACATAAAAGCACATTCATAACTATCAGTAAGATATATTGGCACATTATCTCCATCTCTATTAGATTTATAGTTGGTTATAAGTTCCTTTAGTTGTCCATTTTGCGTTCCGTGATATAAAATCATTCTTCCTTTCCTTTTACTTATAATTAGTTAGTTATATCTTACAAGACTATTTAGTTCGGCTTCTGTTAGGTCTTTATATTCGCCGCGACTTAAGCCACCAAGTTTAACTTCGCCTATGCGGACACGTTTTAGAAGCTTTATATCTCTTCCTATTGCTTCAAACATGCGTCTTATCTGTCTGTTTTGTCCTTCATCTATAACAACTGAAAGTTTGGTGTTTTTGCCGTCAAAAGACAATCGTTCTACTCTGGCACTTGGCATTCTTTCCCCATCAACTACCACGCCTTTACGCATAACCGCAAGTTCGCTTTCCTTTATTTCTCCTTCCACTGTGACGCGATACTCTTTCTCCATATGGTATCTAGGATGTGCCACCTTATTGGCAAAGTCGCCATCATTTGTGAGAATTATAAGTCCTTCGGTATCGTAGTCAAGGCGTCCTATTGAGAAAAGTCGTTCATCACACTTGACTAGGTCATAGATAGTCTTTCTGCCCTTTTCGTCATGTGCTGTGCATGCATAACCCTTAGGTTTATTGAGCTTTATATACACAAAAGAAGAAGGAAGGGTTATAACCTTACCTTCTATCGTCACCTTATCTTTCTTTTCGTCAATCACCATACCTTGCGGTGCAACCTTTCCATTGACAAAGACTTTGCCTTCTTCTATAAGCTGGTCACATTTTCTTCTTGAAGCAACTCCGCTATTGCTTAAAAACTTATTTAATCGCATTTTACCACTGTTCTATTAGGTCTTTTAATTTCTCCCAAATAGAATTTCTCCTTACATTTTCCATTGTATATATTTTTTCGCTAAAATGCAAGTCATTATCAATAAAAATTTCAACTTGTCCTATTGCTCGTCCGCTTTCAACAGGTGCTTCAACACTTTCGTCTATAGTATACTTATATTTGACCTTTTTAAGCTCTTCGGTTTTTAGTGGGTAGTAGTAGCTGCCATATGTGCCAATCTTGACATAATCTTGCTGTCCGCTTTCAACCTTTAGCTTTGTTTTGAAGGCATAGCCGCTTGTAAGGTCAACTAAATGGTATTCTTTAAATGCTTTGTCAAGAAGCGCCGCACTTTCTTCAAACATTGGCCCGCAATTTAGCACAACGCACACAACGTCCATGCCGTCACGCTCGCAGCTTGTGACTAGGCATCTGCCTGCATCGTCTGTGAAGCCTGTTTTAACGCCGTTGCAACCTTCTAGGCTTGAGAGAAGTTTATTCTTATTCTTTAGATATCTATTTTTACCATCGCTGTTTGTTATCTTGATATTTTTCGTTGATACTATCTCTTTGAAAGTTGGGTTTTGCATGGCATAGCTTGTGATTAAGGCAAGGTCATAGGCTGTGGTATAGTGGTTTTTTGAGTCTAAGCCATGAGTATTGTCAAAATGAGAATTTGTGGCACCAATCTCTTGCGCCTTTTTGTTCATCATTTCAACAAATTTTTCTACGCTGCCGCCGACATACTCGCCTATGGCAACACTTGCGTCATTGCCTGAGATGAGCATAAGACCATATAATAAATCACGCAAGGTGAATTTTTCGCCCGCTCTTAGATATAAACTTGTGCCACTGACACCAATGGCTTTCGGAGAAATCTCGAACACCTTATCTAAATCTACACCGCTTTCAATCGCCGTTATTGCAGTCATAATCTTGGTGGTGCTTGCCATAGGAAGTTGGGCGCTCGAATTCTTTTGGGCAAGCACGCGTTGAGAACTTGCTTCCATAACGCACATTGCCTTTGCTGACGTGTTATAGCTTTCCGCAAAAGTGTTGTTGCTATCAGAAAATAATAAACTCAGTCCGCCTGCGGTTGCTGCGAACAAAAATATCAATACAAACAAAAGGCAGAGGGCTGACCTTAGTTTATTCTTCATTATTTTCACCTTCTTGTTCAGCCTTCTTCTCTTCCTGCTCGTTGACCTTTGCAAGAAGAGAGTTGAACATATTGAGCACTGTTTGATAGAGTGATTTATTTTCAACATTTATAAATCTCACTTCGCCGTTTGACACAATCAAAAAGCCGACCGGAGTTACCGACATACCACCGCTTGAACCACCCGCCATTGGGAAGTGGTTTGCAACCCTTCTTGCTGAAAGGTCGGCATACTCACCGCCGCCTACAACATAGCCAACTGCCACCTTTGAAATAGGTATTATCGTTGTTCCGTCGTCAGTTTCCACCTTTTCACCTATGATTGTGCTTGAGTCGACTATGGTTTTTATTTTCTCCATTGCACTATCAATAAGTCCGTTGATATTTTCATTGCCTGTGTAAAATTTCATAACTCTCTCCTTTTTCTTTGACAGAAAAATCTGCCTCTTTTATTTCTTATCTTTTGCATAAGTTTGATTCTTATGCAAGAAAATTAGGTTTTATTTGTCTTAAGCTCTCCCGTTTTTGCAAGCTCTGCATGTTTCTTTTTGCTTAAAATGATTGCATTAAGTAAAGAATACACAACATCAAAAAGCGAAATTGACATTATAAGTTTCACTGCAAATTGACAAACTTCGCGGTTATAGGACACGGTGTCATTAAGTGATAATGACGCGGTGGGTTTTTGATTTTTGACATTGGTCAAAAATATTGTTATTGCGAAGTTGACAAGCCCCGCAAGCATGGCGGATAGAAAGGCATCTTTGACGCCGATATTATAAAACACTGAAATCTTTTTCAACCTTGTTTTATCTTTTATCTCCTGCAAGAGTGTTTCCATGAAAATAACTTCACTGCTTTGAAAGTCCATTTCTTTTGTCTCTATTGCATCGTCACTTTTTGTTATAATCTTCTTTCCCTTAATCCAAAACTGCTCGTGCAGAAGCTTCTTTTTATACAAAAATACGCCCAGTGCACCAGAAAAATCAAGGACGTTAAAAGATACCCTTGCTTCAAGTTTTATTGGCAGGAAAAACAAAATTATTAGAAAAAATGGAATTAAAAGATAGTAGTTCACTTTAGCACCTCGTAGATTGCGTTTGCTATTATTTCGCCTGCTATAGCCACGTTTTCTCGTATGTCCTTTGGTGCTAGGACTAAATCCTGCGGGCTGTTTTCATTAAGATCGCTTGCAAAAATCATAAATGGCACACCTATTGAAAGGCATGGCACGCCCATAGTGTCTTGGTCAATACGTCTTGAAAATCTGGCAACACCGCTGCCCGGCGTCATGCCGCTGGTGGTTATTTGAAAAGAGCATCCAAGTCTTTTGGGATTATTTGTTGTTAGGCTATCAATTATTATACAGTAGTCTATATACATACACTTAACAAGCATTTCAACCATATCAACCGTTTCAATCCCTGTTGAGAAAAAGATATTTGGACAGAATTTATAGATATTATTTGCCTTATTTAATACGTCTATTGTGATGTTATCAAAAACTTCCTTACCAAGTCTATCTGCCGCAATATCAGGGTTTCCAAGACATACGATAAGAACCTTATCTTTATGGCGAAGGCGAAGATTTTTCATAAATTTCTTTAGGTGCTCAGACAAATTTTCTGCAATAAAGGCATGACAATCTATGCCATAATCATAAAGTCTTGGGCAATTCAAAATAAAATATTCCCCTTCACGCATATCGCTTTCTTCATCTTCAACATTCAAAATGCCCGTGCTTATACCAAATTTCTCAAGCTTTTTGACAGTATAGCCAACGCTTTCTAGGTCTTTTCCGCACTCATCAATCAAATCATACATAACTATATTTTGATTATTTTTTAAAAAATTATTTATTTTACTTGATTTTATTATTTTATTGTGTTATACTCTTAGAGAAATTTTAAAGGAGAATACTATGCCTAATATTAAATCAGCAGAAAAAAGAGTTAAAATAATTGAAAAGAAAACTGCTCAAAACAAATCTGTAAAGAGCAAAATTTCAACTTATATTAAAAAATTTAAGGCTGCAATCGAAAATAAAGATATAGAAGTCGCTGAAGTTGCTTTGGGCGATGTTGTTTCTTTGCTTGACAAAGCAGCTAGTGATAACGTTATACATAAGAATAACGCTGATAGAAGAAAAGCTCACTATGCTAAACTTTTAGACGACCTTAAAAAAGAAGCTAAATAAGTTGAACTTAAAGAAATACAAAATAGAAGGATTAAAAAGTCCTTTTATTTTTTTCAATATTATAAACGTTTTTTATAAATCATTTTTTGTTAAATAAAAATCCACCATTTAAGCTAGTGGATTTTTTTAAACAATTATACAATTTTTTTAAGAAATATAAAAAAATAGCTTAAAATTAGTCAAAATACGACAAAAATTATCATAATTATATCTTGATTTTTGTGTTTTTGTATGTTACAATTATTGCCTATCGCGTAAAGGAAAAGAATATGGAAAGTGTATTACAAGAAAAATATAGTGTAACTCGAGAAAAATTAAACTTTAAGAAAATAGATATAAGAAAAACCCAAAATCAAGATTATGGATATCTTAAAACTAAGAAAATTTTAAAAGAATTTAGTGCGTTAAAAGGAAACTACATTTCAGCTGAAGAGATGTATGCTTTTTCGTTGTCACATAATTCTAGAGAAGATATTGAGCTTGTGTATGAAAATATTGCTTGCTCATACTCTGCTGAATATATCTACAAATTTGCAAACTTCTTTGCAAGCGAACTATCATTAAGGCAGATGCGTGAACTCTATAGCAGACTTGTTGACACAGGCAATGAAATCTATATAAGCAAATTTATTAAAGATGTTTTGCCTAAAATCAACGCTAAAGATTATTCTGATGAAGAAAGATATTGCTAAAAAAATCACGGAAGCAAAATTTCCGTGATTTTTTGTTGTCTTTAAATATTTTAAGTTATAAGTTGTGATAATTTCAAATTATCTTAGTAATTTAAGTCAATAAGACCAAATTTGCCATCTTTTCTTCTGTAAAGAACATTGATTTTGCCTGTTTCTGCGTTTAAGAACACATAGAAATCATGTCCAAGACGCTCTATAGCAAATCTTGCATCGTCAACAAGCATTGGGTCAAGGTCAAAGGTCTTTTTCTTGTAAATTGTTGGGAGCTCTTCTGGCTCTTCTTCAATAAACTCGAATGGCAAGAAGTTTTCTTGTTTTGAACCTTTTGCCTTCTTTTCCTTTCTCTTCTCATTATTTCGAACGATTTGTTTTTCAAGTTTTGGAAGTGCATAGTCTATATTATCATACATATTATCGCTTGATACTTCACTTCTATATAATAAACCTTTGCTTGTGATTGTTATTTCAAGCTTTTCTTGTTTTGCTTCCTTTTGACATACTACCTTAGCGTTTACGTCATCGTCAAAATACTTTGAAAGTCTTTCTAGTTTTTCATTTAAAATTCTTTCAAGTCTTTGAGAAACTTTGTAGCCACCTCTTGCTAGAATATCTATTTTCATAATATTTCCTCCTATATTTTTATATTAGCAAA
>ERZ1090861.384-NODE-384-length-27640-cov-11.547761_pt1 | contig 27640 bp, 25 predicted proteins | sample MGYA00478482_ERZ1090861 | MGnify/ENA primary metagenome ERZ1090861 (study PRJEB33644, sample SAMEA5815744) | chicken gut metagenome | biome: Chicken; feature: Gastrointestinal Tract; material: Caecum | place: Ireland | collected 2019-01-01 | study: A study of the... | reverse complement strand
GTACAGTGACTTGTCGCCAGTTTCCTAACTTGACATTCGCTCCACGGAAAACCTGCCTTGGCTTATGCTTTTACTCCGGCAGCAACCTCACGCTTCATTGCTATCATGTCACAGCCCTATTAGTATAGCGAATCACGGGATTTATTGCAAGCAATTTCGAACAAATTTTGTATTTTTTTATGTACAATTTTATTTGTTGCCAAAATTATCTGTGTCTAATATAATAAGTATGTATATGCCTGTCAAGGTGTAACACGTTTCAATTAATAAGGAGTACAAATGAAAAGGGGAAGTATACCATGGGAGAAGTAAGCGGCGACACAATACTGTACAAAAATGATGGTTCAATTATTGAACTTTCCGGTTCGCTTCATGAGAAAAGAGACACACCGACGAGAGGAATTCCACCCCTCAGCCAGGAGTCTGTCGCACCTGATCTTTTTGACGCAGAAGATCTCGAGGAAGCGGAAGAACTTGAAGAAGCTGAAGACATTTCTGAAGATACGGATTCTTCCGAAACACACACAGAATCACAAATCAATCAGAGCAACTATCTGAGATATCTGTCCGAACTCCGGAAGGCTGACAGCGAACTGGCCCTTGCGAAGGCGGAATCCGCCGAGCTGGTCCGCCTTATGGACAGCTACAAAGAACACTACTGCCAGTATGAGAAAATGATCCATACTCTTGTACAGGGCAGCACTTCAGCCATGAATCAGCAGCTGAAAGATAATAATGAAGCTGTAACACAGCAGCTGGAGGCAATTACTGCTCTGGGCAGAAAACTGAAGAAGACAAGCGCGTCTCTTGACTCACACATTGATGCCGAAATACAGCGTCTTACCAAGTCGCTGGCAGAATCCATTGAAGGAAGCATCAAAGATTCCTGCGACAAAGAGCTTGCCAAGGTAGGCGAAGCCACTCAGGTTCTGCATGATTACAGTGACAAAGTAAAACAGCAGCACAGAAAATTTGAGCGTCTGGAAGGCTTTAAATTCGGTCTTTTCATCTTCAGCAGTATTTCATCACCAATTGTTCTTATTCTGCTGATACTGAATATGCTGCATATTATCTGAGCGGGGCACACACAATTTATAAAAATAAATATATTTGACATTTTTGTTTTAACATGCTAAAGTGTATATGACTTGTAAAAAACCAAAGGCGGTTTTCTTTTAGGGGAAAACTGTCTTTTTTATTTGTTCAGAAAAGCTCGAATGATTTTTCATGGAATATTATGCCATATTTCCCCGGAAATACCGCCGCATTTTTACAGGTTCAGCTGCCGGCTGTTTCGTCCGTCCGGGAACTTTCCCCCAAATAGTTCCCCGGAGGCACTTCGGCCCTGCCTTCCTTCTATTATAAATAAGGATAATTCCCCAGTTATTCGCAGGACCGCAGACCGGCAGCAGAGAAATCCTCTCAATTACATACCAGAAAGAAAATGCCGTTGTCTTCTATACCTGACAACGGCATTTTCTGTCCATATGTTATTATCATCATATACTGTGTCCCTTAAGCGCTTCCTCCGAATTATAATACCAATACCAGCCGCCGCTTTCTCCGACTACATATTTTCCATCCTCTACTCTGATATATTGAAACGTTCCATTGTCTGCATGTATGGTAAATGTACGCATAACCCCATCGCTGCAGTACTCTTTGCAGGAAATCTCTCCGTCCAGATAATTATCTTTTACCGTTCCGGAATATACATAATTATTGGTTTTCTCATCAAGATCCGTATAACTGTAGGTAAATTTTCCATTTGCATTATCTTCGCTCCATGAGCTGCTTGTAACAGAATACGAACTGTCCCAGTGTTCAAAACGGACGCCCGTTCCATTTTTCTGATTATTGCTGATCTCGCCCAGATAAAGTTCTGTATCCGACAGAATCAACCCTGTACCACTGTCTATTCCTTCCACCGCAGACCCATTCTGGTAGTATAACTCCTCATATAATCCCATCTCCAGCTTCAATTTGTTATCCGCATCCGAAAACCACTTCTGCAGTCCGCTGTAATCTTTGTTCTTCATCATCGTCTCCAGGTTCTTCATAACCGTATTCCGCTTTCCCTGCAGACACTGCTCTCTGAGTTCAGACCTTTCCGTGACTGTAAATTCGCCATTTGTATCCACGGAATCCAGCCATTCTATTGCTGTATCATAGTCTCCCTGGCTGATATACAGATCTGTCAGAGCATAATACGCGTCATCAAGTTCTTCTTCAACCTGTATTGCTGCCAGGTATCCCTCCTTTGCTTCTTCCGTCATGCCGTTTTCGGCGTACTCATCCGCCTGTTTTATTGTATCGTAATACTGTTTTCGGGTTTCAGTCCGGCTATATAAATCGGAATATTCCCAATAATCCGAATCCTCTGCCTGCTCTCTGCCGTCATCCAGCACTTCCAGCGCTTTTTCGTATTCTCCCTTTCCATAATATGCCGTTGCCAGATATTCGTATCCGCGGCCCTCTTCCGGATAATCCTCTATCAGGTTTTCTGCGCTGTCAATTATATCGTAATTTTCGTTTTCTAATGCTGTTTTTACTGATTCAAACGCATTTTTTTTGATTTCTTTCTCTCTGTAGTCCCATATAAAATACACAATCAGACCAAATATAAGAGTGGCGCCCAGCAGATAATAATATTTCCTCTTCTTATCCGTTTTCCCACTCTCCGGCGTATGTGTACCGGACGCTTTTTCATCCGAAGATGCTGATTCGGTTTTCGGTTTTTCTGCCGCTTTTTTTGTTTCAGCAGCGCTTTTCTTTTCCGGTATTTTCTCTGACGCTGACGGCCCTTTTTTCTCTTCCGACACAGGCGCTGTCTTCTGCGCTTTTTGCGGAACAGGATCCGGATCCTTGCGCACTTTACCCATCTGTTTATATTCCTCAAGGTCTACAAACACTACTTTACTTTTGTTCTCATCCTCATTCACTTTTCATCCCTCAATTTCTCTGATATTAACCGTATATTTATCTTTCCTCAAGCAGACTGCTGATCTCCGGGAAAAGTTCCACACTCCGCTTCAGAATCCCTTTTATATATGCTATCAGAATTCCATAATTTGTTATAGGAACCCCCTGATCTTCTGCACAGCTTAACCGATATTTCATCTCTCTTTCATTGAGCATACATCCGCCGCAGTGTACAATCAGCTTATACTCGCCAAGCTCATCCGGAAACTGTGTTCCGGAAGTCGTTTCAAACTGTATCTCTTTCCCTGTATACTCACGGATCCACCGAGGAATCTTTACCGTTCCGATATCATCACACTGCCGGTGGTGGGTACACCCTTCGCTGATCAGAATCTTATCTCCATTTTTCAGCTTATCCAGTGTAGTCACGCCTTTTACCGCCATCTCTAGATTTCCTTTGTATCTGGCAAAAAGTATGGAAAATGACGTCAAAAGGATATCCTCCGGCGTATCAGCCGCAACCTTTTCAAAAGCCTGGCTGTCAGTAATCACAAGCCGGGGCTTTTTACCGAGACTTTCTATGGTCTCCCCTACATGGTCTTCTTTTACAACAACAGAAACAGCATCTGCTTCCAGAATATCTCGTATGGTCTGCTGCTGCGGCAGAATCAGTCTTCCTTTCGGGGCAGCGCTGTCAATGGGCACTACCAGCATAATAAAATCAGACGGCGATATCATGTCGCCTACGATCCGAAGCTTTGATTCTTCCGGCTCAGCAATCTGCGCGATCCGTTCTTTCAATTCGTTAATGCCTGTGCCGTCTGCCGCGCTTACACACAGCATCTCTTTCCCGCTGATTCCCAGTATATGCATTGTCTGTTCTTTTATCTTTTCTGATGCCAGGTCCTGTTTATTTAAAACAACTGTATACGGAATCCGTTTTCTCCGTATCCGTTCCAGCAGCGCCGCATCTTCCTCTGCTGCCCCGGCAAGCCCGTCTACCACAAGCACAGCCGCATCTGTCTTATTGAGAACCTGATAACTTTTCTTTACTCTTAATTCTCCCAGTTCCCCTTCATCGTCAATTCCGGGCGTGTCCATCATAACGACCGGTCCGAGGGGCAGCAGCTCCATAGATTTGTAGACGGGATCCGTCGTTGTTCCTTTCACTTCGGAAACCACAGCCAGATCCTGTCCAGTCACCGCGTTCATAACACTGGATTTTCCTGCGTTTCTTTTTCCAAAAAAGCCGATGTGCACTCTTTCTGACATCGGCGTCTGATTCATACTCATTTTTCATTCCTTCTTTTAATTACTTTTCTGGCGGGGACATGTGGGAATCGAACCCACCCGGGACGGTTCTGGCCGCCCCACACAGGTTTTGAAGACCCGGAAGCACACCAGTCGCTTTTCTGCCCCCATACATTTAATCCATCCGGTATTTCCCGGCGGCGTGAAAATAATCAGGCCTTCCAATAATATAATACGCTATCCCCCACCCATACTGCAAACATTATTTTACCCCCGGCTGACAGCAATACATACTTCAAAAACATAAAACACCTTTGTTTAAGCCATATGTACTCCTGTCAGCCGGGGGCAAAAATCACGCATAACCGCCATAGCCGGAACCGCCGTATCCTCCGCAGCAAAGGCCGCCGCCTCCACAGCACAGATTGCACAGCAGATTTGCCACACAAAGTTTCACGCAGCAGCTGCTGTCAAAAGACCCCGGATATCCATACATTGTCTGCCGCTGCTGATACCAGCTTCCGCCGCTCTCCATCCGCTCCAGCAGCATCCTGTACTGTATATTCTCCGGTTCCAGCCGGACCGCCTCACGGGCATGTTCCAGAGCCGTCACATTATTTCCAAGGCCGGAATTCGCAGATGCGCTGTAAAAATACCAGAGCGCGTTTCTTTCTCTGATTCCGTCCAGAACATTCAGGGCTTCCCGATAATGTCCGCTGCGGATATAATTGGCTGCAGCCTTCAGATGCGGATCCGTTGTTTCCCGTCTGCTGTCAGACTCACCGCTCTGACCGTAGCCGCCATATCCGTCAAAAGAGCCAAACCCGCCGAAAGGACCATAACCGCCATAGAAACTGCCTCCGTAGCCGGAACCGCTTCCCGAAGAGCTGCCTCCGCCGCCGGAAGTATAACCCCGCTCACGCTCATCCATAATCTGCTGATATGCCTGCTGCACTTCTTTGAACTTTGCCTCTGCTTCATCTTTATGTGGATTATTTATATTCGCATCCGGATGATACTTTCTGCTCAGACTTCGGTAAGCCTTTTTCAACTCATCATCCGATGCATTTCTGTCTACGCCTAACACACTGTATGGATCTGGCATCTTCTCTCATTCACTCCCTGTTCTGCACTCAGCTGTTTTTTATAAAGGTAGTATTACATTTCGGACAACGGACTTCAATCTTCCCTTTTCCTTTCGGAATCCTGATCTTCTGTCCGCATCCCGGGCACTTATAGATGTGATAGACTTTACGCTGCTGCCACATATACTTCTGTTTCCGGAAAAAATTTCTGATACCGTTGGTTTTAGCCAGAAAGGCCTCATTTTCCGCATAGCGCTTTGACACATTTCTGGAAAACACTCTGAAATACCCCCAGATTACCAGAACCCAGCCGAGGAAATACACAATAAGTCCCAGAACGCCCCAGTTAAAAAATGCTGATACAAGAACAACGACAACACCGACAATAATCAAAAACTTAGAGAGCTGATCAATCCCGTATCTTCCCTGCATGAAACGTATTAATTTTTCTTTCATTTTCCTCCATCCTTCTGAGTAAAACCATGTACAGGAACCCGGCCTGCTGACAGTCTTTTCTCCCGCACACTGACATTTATGACATTTACGATATATTTTGCTCTGTTTTCTTCTTGTTGTCAATTGAAATAAAATGAAATAATTATTAAGAATTTAAAATATTCTGGCATATTTCATCGGAAATCAAATAAACAATCCGGGAATCATTTATCATAACATACCTGTTCCCATCCTCATTTTCATCGCCGATATAAAGGGTAAGCACCTTTTCTTCCCCGTCATCTGTATATACCGCTTCAACTGTAATACGCGACTCTTCATCAAGGCCAAAGCTCCCCAGATCCTCATCAGAAACCGAATAATCGGCGGCTTCAGAAAGGGTTACAGCGCCCAGACCGCCCGCCACCGCGGCAATATCTTCCGTCTGATCTTCATTCCCCGAATCATATGTCGTTGTTTCGCCGTTCCGGGTAATCGTCTCTCTGACCAGATTGCCGCTTCCTATACCGGGATACTCATCCAGCACAGCCATATCATCCAGTGTATAATTAAGATCGTCTGCCAGGGTCGAGGCGACAGTGTATATGCTGTCGCTGGCGCTTACTGACACGTAATAATCGTCCCCTGTCAGATTGCCGAAATTTACAGTTACCGTCTCACCGGCATCATCCGCATATTCCAGTGTATATACAGGAGAATCCAGTCCGTAATCTTCCAGAGCGTCCCCGTCTTCCAGCTCTCTGTCCGCAGTAATCTGACTGATTTCCTCCGTTATCTGTTCCGGTATACTCTGATCAAGAGGAAAATCTTCATCGTCTGCATAATACCACTGTCCGCCGCGTTTTTCAAAAGACAGCGCTCCATTTCCCATATTTAAGCTGAAGGATGTAATATTTGCTGCGTCTGTATCCGTTACATAAATAATATCTGCTTCTTCCTGTGCCTTCTCTTTTTCTTTCTCCCGCGCATTCCGGTTCTGCAGGACAAAATATACTGCCAGAAGCACACACAGTACACAGAGCATGACGATCATTCCCTTTTTCTTCTTCATGCCGGATCACCTCTTTCTCCGTCTGAACCAGACCACAAACCCTCCGATAACAACTGCCGCGGGTATACCGAATACGCCCAGCAGGCCAAACACTCCTGTATGCTGCATAGTATTGTATTCTATACTCAGGCTCTTCGGCTCAATAGAAAGGTTCTGAACACCCTCAAAATTTGCAGTAACCGCATTCATAAACAGGGTTGTATTTTCAAGTGTTGTAAATGTATCTGTAATCTGCTGGTCTATCATGCTCGCCCCCGAGATTACGGTAAGTCTGCTTTCCGATATTTCATCTGTACCTTCTTCTGATTCCGATGCAGATTCTTCCGCTTCTGTATCAGAAGAATCTGTTGTATCGGATTCTTCTCCGCCTGTAGATTCTACAGCTACTGCTCCGATTGTGTAGCGTCCCTGCTCCTGGCTGGTCTCCGTCACCGCATAGGCCTGATCAGAGGATGACATAAATTCTGAAGTAGTAATGGTATCCCTTGCAGGATCAATAAGCTCCAGACCGTGTACATTTATCAGAAGAACCATCTCCGAACTGATGCCTGCCGCCATATCTCCTGACACAGAAAGTTCCGGGAAAATATAATAATAATTGTTCTGATAGCATCTTGCAGGATCGGCAATATAGCCCTCTACAGCTCCGATTCCATATTCTTCCAGAAGTGCCTCAAGATTCGGCAGTTCAGCTGCGCCTGCCTCTCCGAACAGGATCATCACTTTCCCTCCGCCGTCCAGATAAGTTCCCAGCATTTCAGTTTCTTCTTCTGTAAGATCAGCAGTCGGAGCATACATAAGGAACAGATCGCAGTCATCCGGCACAGAATCGCTCATCAAAAGATTTACTTCCGACAGAGTATAGCTGTTCTTATCCATCAGATCTGTTATAGTAGAAGAAAGAGTGCTTTCCCCATGTCCGGTGGACTGGTAAATGGTTTTCTCAGTCTCGCTGGTTACATAATTTACCGCACTGGTAAGCTGGCCCTCCCCGTCAAACTCAGTATATGATGTTGTCCCGTAATAATAATAGGAATACGTGTCCATAACCAGAATATCACTGAAAGACACCGTTGTCGTCTTTCCCGTTTCCTCACAGGAAACTACGATCGTATCCTCTGATGTGTCATATTCTGTCAGAGCGCTGGGATGAAGCACAGGATCAACCCATTCCACATGGATTCTGTTCGACAGCGCCGCATATTTGCTTATGAATGTTACGATTCTTTCATCCGTCTCATCCTTTACCGCAAGGACTGTCATATCCACTTCTTTGTCAAGATCTTTGAGCAGGTCCCTGGATGTATCCGAAATATCATATATTTTTGTACTGCTGACATCTATGTTTCTGTATGCTTCAGGGATCTGACCCACAATCAGATTAAACACAATTACAACTGCAAGCACTATCACGGTCAGACCAACACTGTACGCGCCGTTCCTGGTTCCGGACGTGCCGAAAATTCTGCCTGCCTTATCTATAATTTTCTTTCCTTTTTCCACAGTCCGCGACCTCCTAACTCCAACGTCTCTTCTGAACCGCCTGTACTGTGAGAAACACAAATACAGCCGCAATCGACAGATACAGTGCAATTCCAGTCACATCCACAATACTGTTTGATGTAATATCCGTAAACACATTGGCAAGAGCCAGTCTTCCCAGCAGATTGGACAGCAGATTTTCGTACAGAGCGGAATCCACAATATAAACAATAATTCCGGACGCTGCGCCGATCACGCCGATTATCCCTGCCAGTACCACATTGTCTGTCATATGATAAATATAAAATACTGCCAGAGCCAGGATAATCAGCACTCCGGCCAGCCCGCTTATAGCGGAAGACGGAAGCAGCGACAGAATACCGTCCCAGAGATAAAGCACCAGAAGGATACCGAAGGTACTGACAAAGGCGATAATCTGGCTCTCCGTAAGAGCAGACAGAAACATGCCGATCGCCGCGTACACGCAGCCAAGCAGGAAAAATACAAAAATGGAAATATAATCTACTGTAAGATATGCCACGCCCTGCGACTGAATGATCAAAGGATAGATGCAGAAGATAATATTCGGTATGGCAATTACTGTTACCATCGCCAGATATTTTCCCATGACAATGCCAAACAGGCTCACCGGCGCCGTCAGAAGCATCTGATCTGTTCTGCTGCGTCTTTCCTCAGAAAAACTTCTCATAGTAATCAGCGGAATACCTACAAGAAACACAATAAGCGAACCGGAGAGCGTGTAGGAAAAATAGGGATATCCTGCCGACAGATTATAAGCGACAAAATATATTCCTGTAAATGCCAGCAGAAACGCAATAAATACCGGTCCTGTCATAGACTGAAAATAAGCTCTGACTTCTCTTTTATAAACTGCTGTCATCGTCTTCCTCCTCTCCGTCCTCATCCCTGAGCTCCACAGTTTCCGGATCGTCCTCTTCCATCTTCGGTTCCGCCTGCGCAGAGTCCTGCCGCTCATCCTGATCTTCCACGTCCGGCTGCTCTTCTGTCCGCGAGGCCGCAATCTCTTTCTGCTTTTTTATAAAAGCCTCCGGCACCGTCTCCTTCTGCGTCAGTTCCATAAATACATCTTCCAGGCTGACGCTGAGTCTCCGCAGAGTCAAAAGTGTCAGTCCTCTGCCTGCGAAAGCGCTGAATATACGGGCACGCACATCTTCGCCTTTCTTCTCATGAATCTGCGCCCGGATAATTCCATCTGTTTTCTCCATAACTACAACACGCTCAATGCCGGGAACATTTTTCAGTGCGCCTTCTATCACAGCCGGTTCAGTCTCTGTTTCAATTTCCACCGTATCCGATTCTCCCAGCATTTTTTCCAGATTTTCCGGCGTATCGCTGGCAACCAGTTTCCCCCGGGAAATAATCAGAATGTAATCGCAGACTTCCCTGATCTCGGCAAGAATATGGGAGCTGAGAATTACTGTATGCTCTTTTGAAAGTCTGCGGATCAGTTCACGGATTTCTATGATCTGCTTCGGATCCAGCCCCACCGTAGGTTCATCCAGAATAATAATATCAGGAAATCCTAATACAGCCTGGGCAAGCCCCACTCTCTGCCGGTAGCCCTTTGAAAGATTTTTAATCAGCCGTTCCTCAACGGCTTTGACCTTCACAAGTCTTTCCACTTCCTCTACTGCCTCTTCCCGTTCTCTTCGGGGAATCTTTTTAAGGTCCGCGGCAAACTCCAAATACTCTCTTACAGTCATTTTCATATACAGAGGAGGCTGCTCCGGCAGATAACCGATCTGCTTCTTCGCCGCCTCCGGTTCTTTCAGAATATCACGGCCTCCGATAATCACCTGGCCTTCGGTGGCGCCGAGATATCCCGTCATAATATTCATAGTGGTTGATTTTCCCGCCCCGTTCGGGCCCAAAAAACCATAGACCTTCCCGGATTCCAGTTTGAAATCCAGGTGGTCTACGGCAAGATGGTTCCCATATTTTTTGACCAGATTCCTTACTTCTATCAAGACAATGCCCTCCTAAACGCGTTCTTACGTTTAAAAGGGTATCAGCCTTCTGTGAAAGTTCTGTGTTGTAAATGTGACAGTCTTTTGTACTTGTCCCTTTCTCTTTCACCACGGCGGCGAATCACTTTATCGTCTCTGTCCGGTCCGCCGCAACGCGGAAAACAGATTCTGTCACAGGCAGTCGCGGACAATTTCCGCTATAATTCTCTGTCCTTCCTGATCCGGATGCACGCCATCACTCTGTACATGGGCGGAAACATCGGATGAAGCCAGGTCCGCAACCGCGTACCCATACTCCTCCGCATGACTGTCTATGATATCATTCATATTCTGAATAATATCGCCTACCGCCTGGCTTACAGGCTCCGGAAGATTCATTCCGACAGCAGGATTATATATATTATTCACCACAATTCCGGCGTCCCCCCTCTTAACCGCCGCTATAGTATCCATCATTTCAGTCCATTCTTTCTCAAAGGAATGATAATCCCATTTCCCCAGAGCATCAATTACACTGAAAATCAGAACCGGATTCTCTTTCACCCGTTCTTCCAGTTCCGCCAGAGCCTGATCTGCGCTCTTAAATCCGGTATCCATATCCAGAATCCGCTGAACCACCGTCTTGCATTCATTCAGCAGATCATTGGAGCCCGTGCTGATAAGAATAATATCTGATTTTTCAAGACTTCTGAGCACATCGTCCCGGACCAGTATTTCTTTATTCATTTTTTCCGTATCCAGACCATTTCTGGCATAATTTCTTAATTTATATCTGCATCCGTTATCGATAGCTGTCTGTTTTACCGCAATTCTTCCATAGCACTCTATCCAGACTGACTTGTCCCCGGAATACCCTTTCGCAATACTGTCTCCCAATACAGTACAGAATATCTCTTCCCGGTTCTTTGTTCCCGATTCCGAAGCTGTCCGGACAGTCTCCGGGGGGACTGCCGATTCTTCCGCTTTTTTAAGAAATATTGCCAGTACCGCCGCAAACAGGACAACTGAAAGAATCACTGCCGCTTTTCTGTATTTTTTCATAACCAGATCATCCTTTCCTCCGGTCTTTCATTCACCTCTGCAGAGGCTCCGGCCGCCTGATAGAAAAGGATGCCGTAAAATCCGGCTTCCTTACACAGATTTCACAACATCCCTTTTATATTGTGTCCTTACTGTACAGCTTCATACCCGAACAGCTGCAAAATCATTTTTCCCGGCTCAAATCTTTATAATAAGCACCGGTATGGGCGGATGGCCGGGGCGGTTTATATACTCCGCCTGTATCACCAGAAACTCTCTGGGATTCAGTTTTTTCAAAAAAGAGAGAACCGTCTCTTTTTCTTCAAACCCACTGTCGCCTCCACTGTAAATACAAAGTGTCAAAAGCCCTTTTTTCTTTAGAAGTTTCAGGCCCTCTTTTATCGCTCTGACAGTCGTTCCGGCCTTTGTCGCTATTCCATGGCTGCCTCCGGGAAGATACCCCAGATTAAATACAATGCAGGAAACGCTTCCCTCCCGGGCATAGCGGGACATATACTCATGCGATTCCATGAACAGAGTACAGCTTTTCTCAAGTCCCTCCCGGGCCAGCCTGTCTTCTGTATTTTTCAGGGCCTGCTCCTGTATGTCAAAAGCAAGCACATGTCCGGACTCTCCCGCAAGCCGGGCCAGAAGGAGCGTATCATTTCCATTGCCCATTGTGGCATCAATACACAAGTCGCCTTCTCTTACCTGCTGCCGTATAAAATGCTGTACCCATTCTGTCACCTGCAAGTTTTCCATGCTCCTGCGCTCCTTTAGTCTGCTGTTTTATTTTTTGTTCTCCACAGCCAGATTGCAGCTACAATTCCGATAATATAAAGAATATTGACAAGTACTGTGGGCTCGTCTTTCAAGAATCCGATTACCGCCACAATCGCGGCCAGAGATACCGCCAGCTGAAAAGCCGAGAGTATCCGTTTCCCGCGCTCGTCCCTGAATTTCTGCTCATTCTCATAGCGTTTCTGTTCGAGAAGAAGATAATCCATCAGATGTTCATCATCAATTCTGGAAAGAACAGCCTGCTCCCGGATATATTTTCCTTCTCTTGTGAAATAATCAAAAAACCGGGGGCCGCGTTTCTTCTTTTCCGGATCAGCCCCTGCATTGTCTGCCGGCTCCGGATCCTGTGCTTTTTTTGCCGGTTCCGGGTCCGGCCCAGCCGCATTTTTCGCCGGTTCCGGATCTGGTTTAGCATTTTTTGCTCCTGTTCCGATGCTCTCTGTACCGGTTTCTGTTGTATAAGCAGTTGTTTCTCCCGATACCTCGGCATATAATCTGTCATAAAGTGAAGCAGCCGCTGTTTCTGAATCAGGCTGTCCGCCTTCCGCCTCCTGCTCTGCCTCTTCCCGCGCGTTTTCCCGGATCGTTACGCTTTCATATTCATCTTCAAAAACTGCTGCGGCAGAATTCTCAGCTGCCGGATTTTCCTCTGTACTCTTTATTGTTTTTTCTTCTGCCATGACGCCTTCTCCTCTCTTTTGCAGCATCTTTACAGCTTCACAATTGTCGGTTCATGTTTCATAGCCGGAATGATCTTATCTGTCAGATCTTTCATATCAAATCGGATGCTGGATGTGTTAATACATGGATGACAGGCAAAATGCGGTTCCTTCAGGACGTCTTCATCAATGAGAAGCCGCACCTTGTTCTCCCGGTCATTCATCAATCCCATCACGCTCACAGAACCCGGCGTAATATCCAGATACTTTTCCATATATTCCGGTTTTCCAAAGGACAAACGGGAAGAACCGATCTGAGCGGACAGATACTTTGTCTTAAAGGGCTTCTCCCCCGGTATCAGAAGAAGATAAAAATCTGTCTCCTGCCGATTGCACAGGAAAAGATTTTTACAGATTGCCGCTCCTTCTCCCAGGGTCCGGTCAATCTCTTCACAGGCTTCCATTGTCATGGCCGCCTCATGGTCAATCCGCTTATACTGTACTCCCAGAGAGTCCAGAAAATCATATACTCTTATTTCTTTTTCCAGTCTTCCTTCTGAAATTTCCGGTCTTCCGTCTACTAACTGCATCCCGTATTCTCCTTCGTCTTTTTTATTATATTCTTATTTTATGGGATTGTCATCACCATAAATATTCCCGCCTCATAAAATACCGGCAGCGTCTCATCCGCATTCTGTCCTGCTGAAACACTATAATTTCAGGCTCCTGTACCGGTTAAAGCAGGCAAAGATCTCCTGCCTTCTGGGCCTTGCCATACCCGCAACAGAAGAACGGCTCTCGCAGAGTTCTTCCATAGACTGACGTTCTATAACCGACTCCAGCTCATCCACAATCCGGCGCAGGTTTTTCCTGCCGTCCAGAATATTTGCACTGGTATCTTCGTCGATCAGAAGAAGGGAGGTTCCCGCCTCTATACTTTCTACAACATTCGCCGCCTGAGATGTGCTTCCGCTGGCGTCCTCTGTAACGAAATTAACCGTATCTTTTCCGTTCGGCAGATCATTGATGAACATGGAAATATCCGTCTTCCGGATGCTTCTTCCGTCTTCAGCCCGAATCTTCATGGCTGTATCATCTGTAATCACATACTCTCTTCCGTCCCCTGCAATATGATTGTAAACGCCCAGTTCCAGCGCCTTCAGCAGTGTGGATTTTCCGTGGTATCCGCCGCCCACTATGAGGGTAATTCCCTTCCGGATACCCATGCCTGTAAGCTTTCCTTTATGCGGCAGATCAAGAGTCACCTTCAGTTCTTCAGGGGCTTTGAATTTCACGCCGCCTTTCATGGGACGGGAAGAAACGCCGGATTCTCTTGGCAGAATGCTGCCGTCGGCCACAAAAGCACAAAGTCCCAGCTTCGGCAGCATTTCCCGGATATACTGCTGGTCTTCTGCCAGATCAATAAGCTCCCTCAGCCGTTTCGGGTCGAGATTTTTATAAAAAAGAGAATCCCTCACACAGCTGGGCAGAAAATCAAACAGGATCTTCTCCAGTTCCCGGGCATTGATGGTACGCCCGTTGGCCGGAAAGCCCACTTCAAACCGCATCACAATGTCTCCATTCTCCGGGTTCAGTCTGCATGCCGTCCTTTCCAGCACTTCCTGGCCACAGCGGCTCACAGAGATTAACCCGCTCTTTCCCGAGCCTTTGGCTTTAAAAGCAAACTGCTCCGCCTGCCTGCCAAACTTCCGGGTCAGTTCATCCTGAAGTGTGATTCTCTGATGCCTGTCCTTATACAGTTCCGGAGGAAATGCCGCTGTCTTCCCCTTCACATGAATGCTCAGTTTTGACGGAGAAGCAAAGGGATCTCCCTGAACATGATCAATTGACAGAATGTAACCGGGGAACTGGTACATCCCCTTTGTATCTTTGTATGCCGGATAGCCTCTGTGGTCAATCCGGGAAAGTAAACTTCTTAATTCCGCTGATGTCTGCATTATTTCTCCTTTCGTGCGGGAATATCGTTCAGATAATTTTCTCCCTTTCCTGTTTTAATTCGTTTTTAAGTATGCCCCCATTCCGGTCTTTCTGTCAATCTTTAACTGAAACAAGTAAAAACAAAGAAGCCCCTTCCCGGATGCTGAATAACAGCTCCGTGAAGGGGCTCCGGCCTTCTTGCATATTTTTTATTTATTATACTTCGAAAATCAGATCTCCGTAAGACGGCATCGGCCATGCCTCTTTGTCCACGATCATTTCCAGTTTATCCACCGGTGCGCGAAGTGCTTCCATTGCCGGGAATACGTTGGAATGATAGAAGTTTGCCTGTACGGCGCCTTCTTCTTTTGCAGCCGCCTCGTCTGTTACTTTGACCAGCGCGTCCAGGGCAGTCTTTGTCTCTCCCATAAGCTCTGTCACTTTGTTCAGGCAGTCCAGCTGGACAGAAGCGTCCGCTCCTGCCGCCTTAACCGCGTTTACCGTATCAGCCAGTGTCTTTGTATATTTGATAAACGCCGGAATAAACTGCTTGCTGGCCATGTCGATCATTGTGCGCGCCTCAATATTGATTGCCTTAGCATATGTCTCATACTGGATTTCCGCACGGGACTCAAGCTCGGACTGCGTAAATACACGGAAGCGCTCAAACAGAGAAACTGCTTTTTCTGTTGTCATGGCCGGAATTGCTTCTACCATGGACCGGATATTCGGGAGACCCCTTCTCTCAGCCTCTTTTACCCATTCTTCCGAGTAGCCGTCTCCGTTGAACACGATTCTCTGGTTTTCTGTCGCGTATTCTTTGATCAGATCATGTACCGCCTTATCAAAATCATCTGACTGCTCAATTGTATCGCAGGCATCCGCAAAAGATTCAGCAACTATTGTGTTAAGTACAATATTCGGAGAAGCAATGGAATCCCTGGAACCAACCATACGGAATTCGAATTTATTTCCGGTAAATGCAAATGGCGATGTTCTGTTTCTGTCTGTAGCGTCTTTTGCCAGCTCCGGCAGAGATCTTGCTCCGGTCTCAAGCTTTCCGCCCTTCAGGCTGTGAGTTGCCTCGCCCGTGCTGATCAGCTGTTCCATTACATCTTCAAGCTGTTCGCCAAGGAATACGGAAATAATTGCCGGCGGTGCCTCGTTCGCTCCCAGTCTGTGATCATTTCCCGGATCCGCGGCAGACTCTCTTAACAGATCCGCATGTCTGTTTACCGCCCTTAAGATACACATGAGAACAAGAAGGAACTGTGTATTTTCATGAGGAGTCTTGCCCGGATCAAGCATATTGATTCCATCATCTGTTGTCAGCGACCAGTTGTTGTGCTTACCGGATCCGTTTACACCTGCAAACGGTTTCTCATGCAGCAGACATTTCATGCCGTGCTGGCAGGCAACTCTCTTCAATGTCTGCATTACAATCTGGTTATGATCTACAGCAATATTTGCCTCTGCATAAATGGGCGCCAGCTCATGCTGCGCGGGAGCGACTTCGTTGTGCTGTGTCTTTGCTGTAACTCCCACTTTCCACAGTTCTTCATTGACATCCTTCATAAATCCGGCAATTCTCTGGCGGATTGTTCCGAAGTAGTGGTCGTCCAGTTCCTGTCCTTTCGGAGGCATTGCGCCAAACAGGGTACGCCCTGTATAGATCAGGTCTTTTCTCTGTTCAAACTTCTCAGCATCTACAAGGAAATATTCCTGCTCCGGTCCGACCGACGGAGTAACCTTTCTGGAAGTTGTATTTCCAAACAGGCGGAGCAGACGAAGCGCCTGCGTATTAATTGCTTCCATGGATCTTAAAAGTGGGGTTTTCTGATCCAGCGCCTCGCCGGTATAGGAGCAGAATGCTGTCGGAATGCAAAGCGTGGCTCCTGCCGCGTCCTGTCTTACAAATGCCGGAGACGTGCAGTCCCACACGGTATATCCTCTGGCTTCAAATGTCGCTCTTAATCCTCCTGACGGGAACGAAGATGCATCCGGCTCTCCTTTAATCAGTTCCTTTCCGGAAAAGCTCATCAGAACCTTTCCGCTGGGAAGCGGCGCGGAGATAAAGGAATCGTGCTTCTCCGCCGTAACTCCTGTCAGCGGCAGGAACCAGTGTGTATAGTGGGTAGCGCCTTTTTCAATTGCCCACTCCTTCATCTCATGCGCAATAACATCTGCTGTCTCAAGATCCAGATCTTTTCCTTCTTCGATTGTTTTTCTGAGATTCTTGTAAACCTTTTTCGGCAGACGCTCCTGCATTACTGTATCATTAAAAACATTTTCTCCAAAGATCTCAGATACATTGATCAGTTCTGTACTCATCTCAACCATCCTCCTTTTTACTTAAGACCCCGCCGTGAGGATGGCTCTCTCTGCCCTGCAGAACATCGTGAGAATCCCCATATAGCGAAAAAAGGGCACTCCAATCTATATTGGAACGCCCTTGTTCTTGTCTACGTCAGTCAGTATAACGCAGCCTTGTAAAAAAAGCAAGCAGAAATTCAAAAAATTTTTCAGGCCTTTCCTACAGAGCCGAATAATTCCATCTTTTCTTTTACTTTCGCGATAATTGCTTCATATCCCGGTTTCAGGACTTTACGCGGGTCAAATCCTTTGCCGACTTTGTCTTTTCCTTCTTCAAAGTACTTGCGTGTTGCTTCTGTGAACACGATCTGGCACTCTGTATTTACATTGATCTTCGCAACTCCGAGAGTGATTGCCTTTTTGATCATATCATCCGGAATACCTGTGCCTCCGTGAAGAACCAGCGGCATGTCGCCCGTCTTCTGCTGGATTGCATCCAGAGTCTCAAAGCTCAGGCCTTCCCAGTTGTCCGGATATACACCGTGGATGTTTCCGATACCTGCTGCCAGGAAGTCGATTCCCAGATCCGCAATCATCTTGCACTCGTCCGGATCCGCGCACTCGCCTCTTCCGATTACGCCGTCTTCCTCGCCGCCGATTGCGCCGACCTCAGCCTCGATAGACATGTTGTTGTCATGAGCGATTTTAACCAGCTCTGTTGTCTTCGCGATGTTCTCCTCGATCGGATAGTGAGATCCGTCAAACATGATAGATGAGAAACCAGCCTCAACACATTTCAGGCAAGCGTCGTAGCTGCCGTGATCCAGATGCGTAGCAACCGGAACTGTAATGCCAAGTTCTTCGATCATTCCGTTCACCATGCCAACGATGGTCTTGTATCCGCCCATATATTTTCCGGCGCCTTCGGATACTCCGAGGATAACCGGAGAATTGCACTCCTGAGCTGCTGTCAGGATTGCTTTTGTCCACTCAAGATTGTTGATGTTGAACTGGCCTACAGCATAGTGGCCTGCTTTTGCTTTCTGAAGCATTTCTGTCGCTGATACTAACATATTATTTTCCTCCACTTCTTACTGCCCCGCCATTTTCCTGTGAATCAGCAGGCGGGGTTGTCTGATTTTTTAAGCTTTTTTTATTATAGCCCATCCGGGGTAAAAAAACAAGCGGCATATATGCTCAGTCAGGCTCTTTCGGATGCACTTCACCGGCCTTCCGGCAAACAGACGCGGACATTGTTCCGTCACATCCTGATCTCTTTGAGCCGGCCTTCTCCTCTCAGATATTTTCTGTAAATAAAAATGAATACAATACTGGATACGCAGGCTGCCAGTCCGTCTGCTACAGGTTCCGCGTAAAAAGCCGAGCGGGCAGTCAGAAAAAGAGGCAGGATACAGGTGGCGCCGAAATACAGGATCTTCCTCAGCAGCGAAAGGCTCAGGGATATCTTTGTCATGCCAAGCGCCGTCAGCCCATCCACAATCACATACTGGAAACTGAGCGGAATAATCATCATCGTAAACACTTCAATTCCCCAGACCGCCAGTCCGGCGTATTCCGGATTTCCTGTAAAAATACGCACGAAATACTGGGGCATAACCCGGGAAACGAAAAACATAACCGAAGTAAAACAGAGACACAGCATGAACACCCAGAAAAACGTTTTCCTGATACGGTCCGGCCGGTTCGCTCCATAATTAAAGCTGATCAGCGGCTGAGAACCTCCGGTAATACCCAGCATCGGAGATGTGATCAGCAGCATGTAGCTCTGAACGATCGTCGCCGCCGTAATCAGCGTATCTCCGTATTCCCGGCCTCCGTAATACTGCAGAACCGCATTCAGGGCAATAATGATAATGCTGTCCGTAGCCAGAATCAGGAACGGGGAAAATCCGATTTTCACAATCTGTCTGCATATCCCGGCTTCCGGTTTCACAAGTCCCAGAGGCACCCGCATTTTCTTTCTGCGCAGCGTGCACAATACAAAGAGGCAGGAAGAAATCTGCGCAATCACGGTTGCCAGAGCCGCTCCGGCCACATCCATGTGAAAGAGAAAGATAAAGACCGGATCAAGAACAATGTTGACCACCGCTCCGATCAGAGTCGTCAGCATCCCCAGAACCGGAAATCCCTGCGCTGTGATAAAATAGTTCATTCCCATAGATAACAGAGCAAAAAACGTTCCCGCTGTATAAATGGTCATGTATATATCCGCATAGGGAAATATTGTCTCACTTGCTCCGAACCAGTTCAGCAGCTGATCCCTGGTCAGCAGAAACAGAACTGTCAGCACAAGGGATACAATAATGAGCATGGAAAAACTGTTTGCCAGCACTTTCCGCGCTCCTTTCTCATCTTCCGCACCCAGCCGGACCGAAAACAGAACCGAGCCGCCTATGCCGAACAATGTTCCAAAAGATGACAGCAGAGTCACAATCGGCGCGCAGACTCCCACACCGGCAAGGGCATCCGCGCCTGTACCAGGAATATTCCCTACATAAATTCTGTCTACAATGCTGTACAGCACATTAACAAACTGTGCAAACATAAATGGAATGGATATTTTTAATACAAGCAGCGGAATAGAATCCCTGCCGAAATCATTCATTTTCTTCATCTTATGTTCCCCCTCTTTTCCGATTGCTTCCATCGCAGGCACATTCCGGGATTGTAAGCAGTCGCCAAGGTCTCGGGCAAGCCCGGACTCTGGCTCGTTGCAGGCGCAAAAAAAAAGTCCGAACAATCGGACTTTTCAGTGACTCCGAGGGGAATCGAACCCCTGATTCCAGCGTGAGAGGCTAGCGTCTTGACCGCTTGACCACGGAGCCATATTCTATTCGCTGTTTGGTTGTCCCTTACAGCGAATATTACTATATCATATACATTTGTAAGATGCAAGTAGTTTTTTAATTTTTTTTATTTTTTCAAAAACATCTGCTTTTCAGGGCGGGAACAGCACCGGAAAAGGTGCTGTTCCCGCTTCACTGAACCCTTTATTTCTTTGCCTGCGTCTTCCGCATCAGCGTAGATTCTGTCCTGTTTTTACGACTTTTTCCTTTTGCTGTATACAGCCCCTGCGCCTGCCGCTGCCGATATCGTCAGAACAGCAAGTACGCCAAAGATATTACTTGTATCTCCTGTCTTCGGAGCGTTGCTTCCGTCTGAGCCGTTTCCTGACTGGTTTCCGCCGCCCGGAGTATTTCCGTCATCCGGTTTGTTTCCGTCGTCCGGTTTATTTCCGTCATCGGGTTTGTTTCCGTCATCCGGCTTGTCTCCGTCGTCCGGATCTGTCGGCGTATCTTTTTCCTCAAGCTGCTCGATGGCGTTTGCAAGACGTGCCGCTGCTTCGCTGACTTTTGCTTCTGTCGCCTCTTCGTCTGCCAGCACATCCTCTGCGATGCTCAGGCTTTCCTTGAATACTTTCACTGTCTCGTCTGTATATTTGTCTGTGTCGATGGCTTTCGCATTCTCCACAAATGTGATTTCAACCTCATTCCTTCAGATTTGCAGTTACCTGCAACACCCTTGCCTTCGGCTATATCCTTCCCGCTACCGGGCGGATTCAGGACTTGCACCTGTTAGAAACGTGCGCCGCCAGGCGCACATATAAACTCCTCTGCACCGATGGTACAGAGGAGTTTCTTTAGATCTGTTCTGTTTTATTTTAAAAATGCTGAAACGTATACCTCTCAGACATAAGGTTTTCTGTTATTGCTTTTCAGGCAAGAAAATCCGGTTTTCCTTTCTCTAATCCCTCTTTAACCATAATCTGAAGCGCCTGCTTTTTGTTTTGTATCAGTACATGGTCATGGACTCCCCCAAACTCTCCGTCCAGAGTCCAGGGAATCTCCTCAACAGATTCAAAGTGAATTTCTCCGGTTTTAAATGAGTACATTCTTTCTGAATTGATCTGTTTCATCACAAGGGCCCCTAAGATCTCATTCAGTTCGATAGGATTTTTCGGTGTTTTAATCAACGTCACCTCAAATTCCCCATCGTCAAACACCACGTCTCTGCCGATTATTCCTCTGAAGCCCCCCACAGATCTGGAATTTGTTACCATGCCAAATATAAACTCATCTTCAAACTCTTCCCCGTCATGCTGAACTTTTATGCGGTAGGACGGAATATTAAATATTCTCTTTGTCCCCTCCAGCACATACGCAAGGTGGCCCAGAATATTTTTCATACTCTGTTTTGTCTCATATGACACGTCCGTAAACAGGCCGAATGCCGCGATATAAATGAAAAAATCATCGTTAAATCTGCCCACGTCACATGCAAACGGAATTCCGTTCACTGCCGTATCTGCCGCTTCAAGAATATTCCTGGAAATATGAAGACTGCTGGCAAAATCATTGGTTGTTCCTGTAGGAATATATCCGATGGGAACTTTCTTTTCCCTGTTTTCCATTCCGGAGACAACTTCATCCAGTGTTCCGTCCCCGCCGCTGCATACAACCAGATCGTATTCTCCCGTATACGTTCTGGTTTTATCCAGAGCATCGTGATATTTCTGCGTCGGATATACGGTCACTTCATACCCGGCTTTTACAAATATATCCAGCACATCCGCCAGTTTTGGCTTCAGCTGTCCGACCCCGGAAAGAGGATTATAAATAAACAACAGTTTTTTCACGTCTATACTCTCCTTTCTGCAGAGCAGCGCCCTGCGTCTCTCTGTTGGTCCGCGCTGTCTCCGGTACTTTACACTGCCGCCTGTACCGCCGGGCCTTTTACCGGTTATAACAAAAGGCTGCACATAAGCACAGCCTTTACGTCGGTTTCTTTATCTATTCTGATACTGCTTTTCCGCGAATTTATGTATTATACCGCGTCAAAAAAAGTCTTTATATCTTCCGCCGCTTTCTTCTCATCCTCACCGTCCGTCACAACAGTAAGTTGTTCTCCCCCTGACAAGGTCAGGCTCATCATACCCATAATACTTTTCGCGTTAATGTTCTTCTCGCCCACCTGGATATATACCTTGCTGGCATACTGACTTGCCTTCTGTACCAGCAGTGCAATCGGCCTTCCATCAAATCCTCTGTCTGATCTAACTACAACAGATGTCTTAATCATATTAATCCTCCTTGTTCTTGCCTTACCCGATCTGCCATTTCGCTCAGCTTCCGCAGTCTGTGATTGATGCCTGATTTGCCCACCGGAGGTGTCAGGGATTCCCCCAGTTCTTTCAGCGTAGCGTCCGGATTGGCAAGGCGGGCAAGGGCAGCCTCCACCAGTCCTTCCGGCATCTTGTCAAAGCCTATCGTATCCCGGAGATAAGTAATATCTTCAACTTGTTTCACAGCCGCTGAAACCGTCTTATTAATATTGGCAGTCTCGCAGTTTACTTTCCTGTTTACGGTATTGCGCATTTCCTTGAGTATTCTTACATTTTCAAGAGCCATAAGCGACACATGCGCTTCCATAATATTCAGAATATCTACTATCTGGGAGCCCTCTTTCAGGTAAACAACAAATGATTTCTTTCGAAGCACTATCTTTGCGTCCATGCCGAAACCGCACATAATATCGCAGATCTGTCCGGCCATTTCTTTTGAGCTGCACACAATCTCGAAATGATACGACTTGTTTGGATCGCTCATGGAGCCTGACGCCTGAAACGCGCCTTTAAGGAATGCTCTCCGGCAGCAGATCTGCTGCACGATCAGAGGATTCACGGCATGTGCGTCATCGGCAGAAGATGAATTTTCTCCGATCATTTTCGTTGCCTGGAGAATCCGCAGCGCGTCTTCATGCCGCCTGACGACAACCGCATAAGATACGCTCTTTTTCGCCACATTTCTCCTGACAGAGATATCAGTCTTTATATTAAATGTTTTTTCTATCAATGTAAAGACTTTTCTTGCAACAAGAACATTTTCCGTATGGATTTTTATCCCGCAACGGTCAAACCGGTTAATCACAACCGTTCCGCACAGTCCGATAAAAGCTGCAAGCTCCGCGATCCTGCAGTGCCTGGCCGGACTGATATTTTTTGCCAGTTCTTCCCTCACATTTCCAGAAAATGACATATCCATCACCTTTCTGTACCCGGCCCGGCAGCCGGCTGTTATTTTCGTTTTGTAACAGCGTCCTTCCCAATATCCCGGTGTTCGATACGCACGCCGTAATTTTCCTGTTTTTCCAGCATCTGATACAATGCATTGGCAATCGTTACTGACCGGTGCTTGCCGCCGGTGCATCCGATGGAAATCACCAGCTGATTTTTCCCTTCCAGGATATAGTTCGGAATCAGAAATTCTACCATATCTTTCAGCTTATTCAGAAACAGCCTGGCTTTTTCATTCTCCATTACATAATCCTGCACTTCCGGATCATTTCCGGTCTTTGCCCGAAGTCCGTCAATATAGTAGGGATTCGGCAGAAATCTTACGTCAAATACCAGATCTGAATCCTGCGGTATGCCGTACTTAAAGCCAAAGGACATAACCGTAATATACAGATTGCAGAAATGCTGGCCCTTTACAAAGATTTTATCCAGCTCAATCTTCAGCTCTCTCGTCAGCATTTTGCTTGTATCCAGAATATAGGTTGCTTTCAGCTTCAGGAACATAATCCGTTCCCGCTCTTTCGCAATACCTGTATCCACCCGCCCGGATCCGCTTAAGGGATGCTGGCGCCGGGTCTCTTTGTACCGCTTTATCAGCACGTCATCGCTGGCGTCCAGGAAAAGAATTTCATAGGCAATTTCTTTTTTATCCATTTCCCGCAGCACGTCCTGAAGGCCTGAGAAATCCTGACCGCCCCGCACGTCAAGCCCCAGAGCCGCCTTGTCCACGTCTCCCTCCTGCCCGCCAAACAGCTCCACAAACCGCATCAGCAGCGGAATTGGCAGGTTATCCACACAGAAATAGCCCATATCTTCCAGCATCTTCAGAGCAGTCGACTTTCCTGCTCCTGACATTCCTGTAACAATTACCAAACGCATTTTCTAAAATTCTCCTATTCTCTTCACTTCCGGTTCAAGATCCACGCCGAATTTTTCCTTTACACGCGCTCTTACCTGATCCATCAGCTGTATTACGTCCGAAGCGGTTGCGCTGCCCCGGTTAATCACAAATCCGCAATGCTTTTCAGATACCTGGGCATCTCCCACACGAAATCCTCTCAGTCCTGCATCCTGAATCAGCTTTCCTGCGAAATATCCTTCCGGCCTTTTAAATGTACTTCCTGCACTGCCGTATTCCAGAGGCTGTTTTGACACCCTCTTTTCTTTCAGCTCATCCATACGCGCGCGGATATCCTCCTTCCGCCCTCTGTTCAGTTTCAGGACAGCCTCCAGCACAACATAATCGTTTCTGGCGATCACACTGGTCCGGTAGCTCATTCCCAGTTCCGATACGGGAATATCCAGCATCCCGCCTGCAGGAGTAAGCACCCTCGCGCTCTCCACAACCTGCTTCATTTCACCCCCGTAAGCCCCGGCATTCATTCTGAGGGCCCCGCCCAGCGTTCCCGGAATACCGGAAGCGAATTCCAGACCTGTAAGTGAAGCTTCCAGAGCTGCGGAAGCTGTTTTTGAAAGCAGTGCGCCTGCCTGAGCATATACTCTTTCGCCTTCCGCGTATACACTGTTCATCTTCTTATAAATCTGAATAATTACACCCCGGTATCCTTTATCGCCTACAAGGAGGTTGCTCCCATTTCCGATAATATAATAGGGAACATTCTCCTTCCGGCATAACTCTATAATCCGTCCGATCTGTTCTGCCCGATCCGGAGTAACAAAATAATCTGCCGGGCCCCCGATCCGGAATGTAGTATGCCTGTTCATAGGTTCGTCTATAAAAACATTTTCCTGTCCCGCGGTCTCGCATAATGCTTTAAATAAATCCATAAAAATCTCCGTCTTCTCTTAATTTCCTCCGGTTTTTCTCCTCTGAAAAACGCTTTTTCAGGGCCGGAACAACAAGCCTTTCTTTCTCCGAAAGGTATGTAGACATTATAGTGCAACTGGTCCTCAAAGTAAAGAAGCCTGCCGAAATCTTGCAAAACACGTACAGACAGTGTATAATAATCGGGTATCTGTATTTTTTTATCAGTGCCGGAAACGGCATTCCACTATACAAAAGGAGTGAACAAAACAGTGGATTCTGGTGACAGTTTTCTATTTATTATATTGATTATTCTATTAATGTTATCTGCATTTTTCTCATCTTCTGAGACAGCACTGATGACCGTAAACAAAATCCGTCTCCGCTCCCTTGCGGATGAGGGCAATAAACGCGCGGCCATGGTTCTTGACATTACGGAAAACCATACTTCCAAAATGCTCAGTGCTATTCTGATCGGCAACAATATTGTCAATATTTCCGCATCATCACTTTCTGCTACACTTGCATATGCCTTTGGCGGATACATGGTCAGCATCGCAACTGCGGTTCTTACTGTGGCTATCCTTGTTTTTGGTGAAATAACGCCCAAGAACTACGCGACAGTAAACGCGGAGAAGATCGCTCTGAGATACATTCCGGTTATCCGCTTTTTTATGACTGTCATGACTCCGGTCATATTTATTATCAATCTGTTTTCCCGGGGAATTATGTTTCTTCTCCGTGTGGATCCCAAAGCCGCTGACAAAGCCCTGACGGAAGAGGATCTGCGGACCATCGTGGACGTAAGCCACGAAGACGGAATTATCGAATCCGGCGAAAAGGAAATGATCTACAATGTATTTGATCTGGGCGACGCCAATGCCAAAGATATCATGGTGCCAAGAGTACATGTAACATTTGCCAATGTAGACAATACCTATGACGAGCTGATTGAGATTTTCCGGGAAGACAAGTTTACCCGGCTTCCCGTGTATGAAGAAAATCCGGACAATATCGTTGGAATCATTAATATGAAAGATCTTCTTCTGTACAACAGGGACGAGTCCTTTCATATAAGAGATATTATGCGCCAGCCGCATTTTACTTATGAATATAAAAACATTTCCGAACTTCTTGTGGAAATGAGGGATTCCACATTTAATATTGCTATTGTCCTGGATGAATACGGAGAAATGGCCGGTCTCATCACTCTGGAGGACATTCTGGAGGAGATCGTAGGTGAAATCCACGATGAATATGACGAACAGGAAGATGACAGGATACTGCAGATTTCGGACAATGAATATATCATAGAAGGTTCCCTTAACCTGGATGATGTAAATGACCGGCTGGGTACTGCTTTTGAATCTGAAGATTATGATTCTCTGGGCGGGTTTATTATCGAACAGCTTGACGACCGGCTTCCGGAGGTAAACGATGAAGTCACCACAGAGGACGGAGCCCGTCTTGTTGTGGAAAAGCTGGATAAAAACCGGGTGGAAAGCGTACATGTCTACCTGCCCGAACCGGAAGACACAGAGAACAGGGAATCAAAATCCGTCGAGGAGCCTTCTGCTGACGCAGCCGCTGAAAATAAAGTGGAAAATGCAGCGTCCGAAAATGAATAAACTATATAATCAAAGGCTTTGACCGGTCATAAAATGCAGGCTGACCGCCATGATATATTTATTCAATGACAGTCAGCCGTTTTTTATGCGTGTTTCCTGCGTCCTTCATGCACGTTTTGCAGTGTTTCGCATATTCTATTACAGAATAATCAGGAAAAGGAGCATGATCTATGCCCTATTCTATTATGCTCGATGCAGGTCACGGGGGACGGGACCCGGGTGCAGTATACAACGGAAGACAGGAAAAGGACGATACACTGGCTCTTACTCTGGCCATCGGCGAAATTCTTCAGGACCGGGGAATTGATGTAGAATATACCCGGACAACAGACGTATATGAAACACCGTACCAGAAAGCAATGGAAGCCAATGAGGCAGGAGCGGACTTCTTCATTTCCATTCACCGCAACTCTTATCCCACTGACAACGCGGTTTCCGGTGTGGAATCTCTTGTATATGATCTGTCCGGAATTAAACTTCAGATGGCAGAAAACATAAACTCCCAGCTGGAATCAGTGGGATTTGTAAATCTGGGGGTCAAAGCGCGCCCCGGGCTGGTCGTCCTGCGCCGTACAAAAATGCCGGCCGTACTTGTGGAGGTCGGATTTATTAATTCAGACACTGACAACTACCTGTTTGACAACAATTTCGACGACATTGCTCTGGCAATCGCGGATGCAATCCTGGATACACTGGGCGTTGACGCGGAACCCGGCTTTCCCGTTGATCAGGGTACATCTTCCCGGGGATATACCGTTCAGGCCGGAGCTTTCCGAAACGGCACATATGCAGACCGCCTTCAGAATGAACTGGTCGCCCAGGATTTTCCTGCCGCCGTATCCCAGGGGGGCGGACTGTACCGCGTAACTGTAGGTACATTTCCCACACTGGATGAGGCCGTACAGATGGAGCAAAGACTCAGAAGAGCCGGATATCAGACAGTAATTATAAGTGAATAGATTCGGATTTGTCGAAGGGAATTTCCGGACAGCAGACACAAACCGGAAGGGAAGGAAGTTTTTATAAGACGGATTCAGAAGAGGGGGACAGGGAATTCTGATTCCGTTCCATGAGTTAAGAAAAATAACGGAACCTGGGAATCAGCTAAAAGCAGGATTTACAGCGGGCTAACTCGCATGCGCTCGGACAGAGCCCGCTGTAAATCC
>ERZ1090861.380-NODE-380-length-27739-cov-13.886649_pt1 | contig 27739 bp, 12 predicted proteins | sample MGYA00478482_ERZ1090861 | MGnify/ENA primary metagenome ERZ1090861 (study PRJEB33644, sample SAMEA5815744) | chicken gut metagenome | biome: Chicken; feature: Gastrointestinal Tract; material: Caecum | place: Ireland | collected 2019-01-01 | study: A study of the... | reverse complement strand
TTATATTTGACTGCGGGGTCATCGGGTTTTAATGCCTTGGTTATCTCAAAATAGTGATGAGACTTTTCCTTTTCGCCTAGTTTATAGTAACATACACAAAGTTGAAGTGCGGGCAAGAAGTTGTAGCAGTCAAGGTCTGTAAAACCGCCACCTTCGACATTTGGTTTAGATGAGAAAGCAAGTTCATACCAATAGATTGCATTTTTATACTGTCTTTTTGCTTCAAATATCCGTCCTATCTCATACAATATCTCTCCGCGAGGGAGGCCATAGGCAAAGGAGCCAAAAAGTGAGGTCAGTGCCTTATCCTGTTCGCCCTTAGTTTGATAGCATCGTGATAGATTTAGGCAGGCTTCAATGTTATTTTCGCTCCACCCTTTCCCGCCTGCAAGGAATACAGAAAATTCATGGATAGCCTGATCTAAAAGGTTGTTGTACATAAGTTCGCGGGCATAGTAAAACTGTTGGCGGGGAGAAAATTCTATCTTTTCTGCAAGCATTTTCTTGTAAATTTGCAGGTTTCTATCAGTATAGGGCTTATTTTTATGGTTGTGATAGATTTTTATATCCCCTCTTGTTATCACCTTGCCCTGCGGGATGATAACCTCATGCACCCTGTCGTTAAAGCGGAGAGAGGGAGTGTTTTTCACTATTCGCTCGCGTACATACTCAAAGGTGGGATTGAAGTCTTTGTCATAACTAGTCACGTAACTGCACATTACAACGTCTACGTCCTCATCGGTCTCTTTCCACTTTTTTATTTTCTCGACCGTGTCTGACAAGACCATATCATCGCCATCTAGCCACATTATATAATCGCCTGTCGCCTTGGAAAAGGAAAAGTTCCTCGCCTTGGAAAAATCGTAGACCCATTCAAAGTCATAGACCTTGTCGGTAAAAGTGCGGGCTATGGACTTGGTATTGTCGGTGGAGCCTGTGTCGACAATGATTATCTCATCCACCGCCTTGGCTATGCAGTTTAGGCAGGTGGCAAGATTTTTCTCCTCATCGCGGACTATCATACATAAAGATAAACTTTTCATACTTTCATTATATGAAAAGATTTTTTAATTGGTCATATTTTTTGTTACTGCCAAAATAATTTCGTTGTCACACCTAAGCAATGTAAAAATTTTGCAAACAATTTAAAAATTTTACTCAATTTATTAGTTTAATTTTTGCTTTATTGCAAATAACTAAATTAGTATATATATTTTATATATTATTTCTATAATATTTCTTATATTTTCGTCAAATTATTTTGAATTTTTTAAAGGCTATGATAAAATCATAATAAAGTTATATTTCAAAATATGACAAGAATAAATGCAAGAGGTGTTGTATGTTTAAAGTAAAGAAAATCTTTAACTATTGTATCCTAACATTTATAATGCTAGGACTTTTGGCTATGGCTATAGCCCTGCCAAGGCAAAACCAAAATCTCGCTTTTGCTGAGCCGCCGACTTATCAAGGGATAGAAAACTCCTACCCTGAGTATTTTGTCGTCTCAAATGAAGAGGATGGGCAAATCACTACGGCTGGTAATGTCGGCGAAGATATCTTCCTTATGCAGGGAGGTGCAAGCGGAAGCCATTTTGTCTCTGGTGTAGGCTTTGACCTTATCACAAGCAGTGATGACCCTAGCAAACAAAACTTTGCCTATATCCCAGAAAATGCAGTGGACGGAGAATACTACTACTTTACCTTCCAAAACAATCTATCGCTATACTATAACCTAACCTCCAGCCAAATTCAATCTGGGCAAACGGGCGAAAACCTCATGCAAGGGCAAGATATTGGCAACTTTGCAGTGGCAAATGGCGACAATGCCTTTGCTATTACGAGTCTTGGTATCACCCCTCAAAGACTTAGTGTCGAGTTCTATCTTGATACGGTGTCTGGATATGATAGACCGCAGTTCCCTGCAGAAAATCAGGTTATACTTAACCGCGAAGGCATCTACACCCTTGTGGCTGACGTAAATTACTTCCATACCACAAACAGCGGTGTCACATATATCCAAGAGGTCGAGACAGTTTACTATACCTTTATGGTATTCAACAGTGAGACCTATTTCTCAACTGTAACTGGGCTACCTTTCCTCACACCTTCAACAAATATTCAAACCTCATCGCTGACAAACACTGACACAATGTCACGTTATTACTTTTACAACTACTCTTATGCTGGCGATGCCAATATGAATAACCAAGACGACCTTGCATCAATCTCATACAACCCAAATCTCTATCAAATTACAATTGACTTTGTCGACAACAACAACAATACTCACACCGCAAGCCTAGTCTATGAAAACGGCAATGTCTCTCAGGTAGATGAAAATCAAAATGTTATAAACGAAGAGGACTATTTCGTCTTCACAAGGCTTGACAGCAAAAACGACAACTTAAGTCTTGTCTTCCTTGACCTTGGCTGGTATGACATCTCTATTCAATACCTTTACAAAACTCAAGTAGACGGACAGGATGCCACATACGAACTTCCTTTTGACAGCCTTGAAAATACCACCCTTCAAAACAAAGGACAAAGGCTGTATGTATATGGTTACCAAGCGGTTTACTCGAGTTACGACAATATCGACCCTGTGACCAATCAGCCTTTAGGCGAAGAACTTAAAACTGTCGACCTTGAAAACTTAAAGGTTGAAAACAGTGCTGATATTACAAGCGAGGTCAACAACTACCTTGCAAGCAACAAAAGGGCATACATTAACTCCTTAGGTGAAGAGGTTGACTCAACTATTCAAGCAATATTGCAAGGTGATGATATGAGAGAGGAGGTGAACACCTCGAAGCCTCTAAGTTACATAAGAGGCAAGAATATCACCGCACCTGGAACATTTGATAACTTCCACCTTGAGACAATGATAATAAACTACATAAACTACGGCGGACAGAACAACGGAAGAGTCGTACCTGTATCTACAAATCAAACACCTATTAAGTTTTTGACGAATGCAACTCCTAGGGTCTCTGACAGTTTCATCTATAAAATCAATGACAACGGTAATAGTTACTCATTTGCATACCTTGACGACCTGACAGATACCACCGCTAAGGAAAGTTTCCAAGGGTTTAACCAAAATGAGGCAGGACTTTACGTCTATGTTATTCAATATCAATATGAAAATTACCTCTCTGATTCGGGGGCTGTACAAAACAACTATTATCACTATCAAATATTCTTCTTTGAAGTGACCAACTCCACCCCTACCGTCACCGTACTTAACGATGACCTTGACGAAATTTACTCAAGTGGCTACACAAACCAAGGAGTCTACATTATAAACGACTCGCAAAGCAATATATTCGATGCAAATGTGACCATTCGCCTTTCGGCTTATGACTATGAAAATAGTCGTTACTTCTTCGAAAGACAAGATATAACAAATCTTGGCTCATATAATATGAGTTACAGATACTTCGAGCCTATAGTGCATCAGGATGGAGTTTACACAGATGAAGAGACGGCTTATAACTCTAAAGTCGGCGGACACTGGGGAATATATATTGACCCAACAAGTCCTTATGCTAATGCAAGATATACAATCGAAATCATTTCAGCAAACTCCGACACACCTAGCACACGTTCTTTCACCATTGATAATAACGAAATTGATGGTATCTCGGCAAGAGCGGTATCGTTCTCATCAAATACCACCTATAGAATTGGCAGTACTATATCTTCATACAACACAAATCAGCCTACCATCTTCTCATGGAATGAAAAGGACAGCGGGGCTGTAACTTACGGATATTTGAAATATATCCCTATCAGCGAAATCAATTACTACACATCTCAAACTAATTCTTCAAACCTATCTCAACTTTTGGCAACTTGGATAAACACATATAATGTCCTTCCTGTTTCATATAAAATCGACCTGTCATCTTCTTCATCTTGGGTGGAGTACAGAAACTCTAAGAACTTTAATTCAACCATTGATGCAAGTTATGTAAGGTCAAATGCAGGGTTCTATATCCTTGAAGTTTACGATGAGGCAGGCAACAGCAGTTTTGAAATCTTCTTAATTGATGATACAAGTCCACTGTTCGTTTTAAGAGTTCAGTTTAACACCATAACTTTAAGCATTATGCAAAACAACATGAGTATACTTGTCCCAGAAGATAACACCCGCATGTGGGTTGAATGGGCAAGCAAAAAGGCTATTTACCTTGAAAATATAAGTGCTTTTGCAAATATTACTCCATACGAATTGACAGAAAATCTCAGTGATGCCAACGAAAAACTGCAAGAAAAACTCTCAAGTTTCTTTAATTGGCAGGAAAATAGTGATATTTTAAATGTCCAAGATATCGGTATAAGCACTGTTTCCTCAACAAGCGAAGGACAAATCGCTACTGGTATAGCATCATATAACGGAAGTTATCTGACCATTGATATTGACAGCACCGTATATGTAAGACTCCCTGACGGCGATTACACCTCTTATCAAGATACAACCAACTATCAAATAGACTTCATTGACGAGTCCACAAACGAGGCAATCGAAGGCACATACCGAATACTTCTTCGTGACGAGTCAAACACCGTTTCTACAACAAATGTTGAATATGACTTTTTGAATAATCCTAGTGCATTTATAACCTTTAATGTGACCTCTGACGAGTCAAGGCTCAGTGTGACACGTTCTGACGGCGAAAGTTTGACCTTTGCTGGCTTTGACCAGACGGGAAATCTTTACTCCTATGAATATGATGGGCAAAGGGTATACACTCACCTTCCTTCTGTAACCATTGACGATGTCGAGCAGGAGATGACCGAGACAAGTCTTGCATACAAGTTTGCTTATTACACACCAACCAATGCCGACCTTGCACTCACCGTTTCCTTTATCCCACTTTCAGAAAACGGCTCAACTCTTGACTCAATCATCCTTAGATACTACCCTTATGAAAAGGTGCCTTATGGTGTAGATAATGATAGTGACGGAGAAAACGATGTCGTTTACTACTACTATGACGTATCACAAACCTATCAAGAAATGTATATCTATAGATATTCACAAAATGTTGTATATGAGGCTGGCGAGGTCGTACCCTTTGAACTCGCTCTCGGCTCTGGCAGTTTGCCTCTTGCTGGCAGATATGAACTTATCCGTCAGTACGTTGAAGGCAATGACACCAGCGAATATGACTACTTTAGACGTACTATAACCTTTGACGTTGACGATTTTGAACTTATAAGTCCGCCTGAGACTGTAACAAATGGCAATGGTCAGTCTTCGCTTGAAAGCATCGTCGGTGGAGATATCATCCTTTCGCTTTACTCTGGCGAGGGCAACTCTTCAATTGAAGTATCTTTCCCAACTTACAGGCAGGACACAGGGCTTAATGACGGCTCATTCTACACTCAAGAGGAGTTTACAAATGAGTCGACAAATCCTACCTTCCGTGTAAACGGAAACAAACTTCCTATGACCCTCTATATTCCAAAATACAAATACACCACTTATGCAACTTATGATGAGGAGTCAAACTCCTACTCAGTTGGCTACAACAACAACCTTTCTTACTATGGAAATACAAGTTATAGGCTGGAAAGTGACGGGTTCTACTATGTTTACTCGCAAGATGTCCGCATTGCTGGACCGTTCACCAGCCAAAATGATGCAATCGCATACATAAATGAAAATGCTTCAATTACAGAATATGAAATCTATGTTAAAGTCGTTGCGGATATTGTCGAAAACGGACGAAATGTCACCCGCTACTACTACTCAAACGGCACTACCGAAGGCGGATATCTCGCCCTTTACGAAGGTAACAGTGATGGAATAATCGCAGATGGAACCGAGGCAACAAGATTCTTCTCAAGTCAAGGAAGTTATGTGGTGACAATCTATCAATCTTCAAATGACCCTCAAAATCCTGTGTATTCCTTCTATAAGTTCGGCTTTGAAATCATATCTCAAGAGCCTGACTTTGATATCTTGACAAGCGATGGCTATATTCTAAACGAAATCTCTGATAACACCTACTACACCAACTCTAGTTCTCTCACCATTCAATGGGAAGTCCCTACCAGCGAATTTGAGGCAAAAATCAATGAGGACTTCGACTATATCACAATTAACAGCACTCAAAGTGTAACGCATAGCGATGAAATCACCGTAGACGGCAATACAAGGTCGTTTACTATAGACTGCCAAAACCTTATCTTAAATAACGGCACTCTTACAATCAGCATGGAATATGAGGGGTATAACTCTGCCTACTACCGCAGGGCGACCAAAACCATCCACTTTGATAGGTCAGCCCCTACTGCAAACCTAATCTCGCTTATGACCAACACCGAAAATGCTACCGAATTATTTACCGTAAACTATCAACTTCTCAATATGAGAACATATCAAAACTACCTTGGGCAAGACGTCACAATCACCGCTTCAAATATTGACGAGGCATCACAGATGAGTTATACCTACTCGCTCAACTCGGGCAACTTCAGATACTATAGTTATGTGGTAACAACTGACTACTTCAATACTACCTTGGTTGACACCTTACGTAACTCATCAACATATGAGACAAAATATGTTTACTATAGAGAAATCCCGTCTCTTGACTCATATACTCAAGTGGATAAAGACTCATTCTCAAGCGGAAGTTACAGCCTCTTGACTATTGATGAGCCTCAAGATATTCAATGTGGATACTACGAAATCGTAGAACGTGACTATGCGGGCAATATGTGTGTATATATCGTGTATGTTATAGACTCGACCTACGAAGATGACGAAAATGTATCTGATATCGCTTTGGAATACGAAAACTCTCGTGGAGAATACAGTGTTCTTTCAAGTGATATAACAGAAGGCTACAATATCTACTCTAAGAGTGGTTTCTCGCTTCGCTCGCTCTCATATATGTCTGACCCTTGGAGTGTTCTGTACATAGGACTTGCTGGGCAAAGTTCTGTAAGATATATGGCTTCACCTTGGCTGGAAGACGGATATGTATACAGGATAAGTGTTAGTGCAAACGGCATCAACTTCACTCAGGTATCGCTTGCAAATATCTTTAACAATGTTGAATCGTCAACAAGAAAACATACCCTAGTCTTTACAAATAGAGTTGACGGACATGCATACAACACCTACCTATCAATCATGGATGCAAATCTCACTACCACAAAAGTTGAGGACCCGAATAGAACCTCGGCAATACTCAATATCTCCGTTCCAACTCTTAGTCAATACCAAAGCACAACTACGGCTTACGTTTTCCCTGTGAATATCAAAATCTATATGTACGATGACGGCGAAAATGATTACACTCTTATCATGGATGCCAGCCAAATTAACTACGGCACATGGACTCCTAGTGAAACATTTGAGGATGCATCATATATAACCTTTAGAACAATCAACAATGGCACCACCCTTCAAATCACCATTAATCTTGGCATCAATGCTTCTCAAAAGATAAGATATGAAATACTTGACAACTTTGACTATACTACGACCGTCATTCAACTTGCAAATGAGGTCGCTTATGAGGAAGTCACAAGTTCTGGGCAGGTGTACACCTTCTCTGAAAGTGATGATACTCAGACCTTCCTTGCAGAAAGTGACCTGACCTTCTCGTACAACACCCTTATCTACAGTGTGGCAATCTTCAATAGAGACGGCGATGATATCACCCTCTCGTTTGATAGAGAAGACCGTGGCAACAATATCTATTCATACACATTTACACCATCCGCTCAAGAAATCTGGGATGACTACTACCGCATAGATATCAGCGACAGCGAAACTGGTCAATACCTTAGAACTGTTCACTTTAGACTATATAGTCAACTTCCGCATCTCGTGTATGCAACTAATGAAATTTCGAATGGTGGAATTGTATTCATTGACAACAATCTTCAACCACTTACAAGGCTTGATTATGCCGAAAGCACACTTTCTGTAAACTTTAACGGCACACCTTATGTTGCTTCTGGATACACCGCTACCACCTACTCGCAAACAATTAGAATCCGCTTTAAAGACGGTCAGCAACTCAACAGTGAAGGCTTGCATAGATACGATGACGGCTATGGATATAGTGTTTACCTCTCTGCTGACGGCGGAAACACCTGGACTTCAATCAATTCTGACACTTCGGCATCAAGCGGTTATACAATCTCGGGTACTGGAGAATATCTAATCCTTGTTAAATATGACTCAAATGAAGTATTTACCGACCTATGCAGAATTTTCCAAATCAATATTCTTGACTCTTCGGCTTCATATTATTACATAACCGTTGACGGCTCGCCTATTGAGCCAGGAGATATGGTGTATGTAGATAGCAGCGGAAAAGAATATCACACAAACTACATTGTCTCAGTTGACTATGCGGACAAAAACAACCGCCTGCAAATAGTCGCAAATGAAGAACTCGGTGTTGAACTTTCTTCTCCAACGGTTACAAGCACTGGCACCAATGTGTATATTGAAACTTATCACTATGAATGTACTCAATCTCGCGGTGATTTCGCTATAATCTATATAGCAGAAACAGATAATATAATCTCCGAATTCACCTACGAGTCAAACACTGGCGATGCCGTTCCTATCAGGTCTGAGTCCTCAGTCGTTGTCGTAGACGGCGAAAATATGCTCTATGATAGACTTAAACTCAACTTCACAACCTACTATGGAATTGAGCAGAACCTCATCAATGTACAAGTGCTTAAATACTTTAATGGCTCATATGTAGAAATTTACCCTACCGTATACCGAAATGGCACAACAAGTTATATCTATCTTGAAAAGGCTAGCTCTTATCGTGTAATGCTTTACGACTCTTGCTCGCCTGCAAATGTACAAACCTTTAGCGGTAATGACTACTTTGATATTGTCTTCTTAAATACAGTGCCTTTCATCGTAACTTACACCGACACCGTCTCTGGCGAACAAATCATCAGCGAACGTGTTGACAATGCAGTGTACAACGGAGAAGTCACTCTCAGCCTTTACAGTCTCAACTCCTACTATCAAGGTGGTGGCTACCCTTCAATCTCGGTAACACGTAACGGCTTTAACTATACAGGCTTCACTTCAAGCAATTATACCTACCGTTTCTCAAGCCCAGGTCACTACAGTGTTACATTTACTGCCACAAGTGCAACTGGTGAGGCAATTCGAAGAATAACCTACAACTTCACTATCATCAACGAAAATGAGTCACGTAATAGTTTCAGTTACTCTCAATATAAAGGCTACTATATTGAAAGTGTACTTAAAGACGGTCAAGATATCACACAAGACTTGATTGAAATTGGCAACTTCTCTACCGTCCGTATTGACGGCATAACCTACCTTGCTGATATTTCTCTAAATTATCTTGACAGAAAGACAGGACCAGGACACTATCAAATCACAATCAACACAAACGACCCTGCATATGCTGGCTCCTCGAGTGAAAGTTTTACCTTTGAACTTTGGATAAACACTCAAGTTCCACCTATCAGCATCTCACTTGCTGAAGGCGAGTCCACAACTGGAACTATCACCATCACCTTCAATGTGCAGAACTTCTATAATGCTATGGGTGACTGCTATATTAGAATCGGCTCAGCATACTACTACTTCACTGCCGACAGAATTGCAAACTATGGCGAGACCTATACAATAACAATTGAAGATACAGGCACATACTTCATTCAAGTTTACAATATGTCAAACAACCTGCTCTACTCATATAAAGTTATCCGCAGTGAACCGCTCAACACCTTCGCAATAATCGCAATCATATTCGGTTGTGTCGCAGCAGTTGCAATCATCGTGATAACCGTGCTTATTAGACGTAAACAAAGAGTGAAATAGAAATATTCGCTTGATTTGATTTGCATTTGCTGATAAAATTTGCGATTTTGATTTGCTAATTTGACTTATTAAATTGAGTTGATTGACTTGATTGATTGACTTAATTTGATTAATTGAGTAAGATGATTGATTAAAATAATTGATTAAGTTGATTGAATAAATTGATTTGATTTAAAAAAACGGCTTTACAAAATTGTAAAGTCGTTTTTTGTGGTGTTGTATCATTCAATTTATCATTTTTTATGTTATATCGTTTTCTATCATTTATTTTGGTTTGTTGTATCATTTTTTACCTATCTATCATTTTTGTGATATATTTTTCTTTATCGGTCTGACTTTGCAACCTCTCTTCGTGTTATCTCCTTGTATATGTCATACCATGTGTAGACTCGGGTTAGGTTGGGGTATGACAGGGTTTGATTGTAGCGGGCATCAAAGCAAAGTATATCGGTATGTGCTATAAACCGCGGAATGGTCACAGGGCTATCCTCAATCATTACGTCGATTTTCAGTGCATTAATCTCGTTTACCTTGTTATAGGTGAAATATAATCCGTCATATTCAATGTTGTTTTTCTTAAGCCACTCTTTTATGGTCTTTCGCATACGCAATCCGTCTTGTCCTTCTTCTATGCAAAAATGCCGTGAAGTGATAATGTATATCTTATGTCCTTCCTCTCTAAGCCTCTTGATAATTTCGCTCGCTCCGTGTCTTACCCTGCCGTTCTCAGCAAAATCCCATAGCAAATTCTGTTTATAGACGTCATAGTACAGTTGTTTGCTGTCTTTATACTTCGCATCCTCGTAGCCAGTCGGGTTAAACTCGACTTCAATGTTATTTTTGAAAAGATACTCACCCATATGCTCTATGATATAATCATCCTCATCGTTTAGCACTCCATCAATGTCAACACCTATATTCATTTGGTCCTCGCTTTATATTATCTATATAATTGTTCTATATATAAACCTCTATAAAATTATTATACAATATGTGGTGCTTATAAAGCAAAACATTTCTAATAAAATAGATACAAAGTGCAAAAATTAGGCAAAAAATGGGCATTGATAAACGTAAATATAAAAATTGGATAAAAAAAATGAGCAATGGATAACTTGCTCATCTTTGATTTTAGATTGCAACACTTTCAAAAGTGATTACATTGTAACGTTAAGTCTAATTCCAGGGCTCATAGTTGAAGCGATGGTTACGTTTCTGAAATATGTTCCCTTTGCGGCTGCTGGTTTTGCTTTTGTCAATGCTTCAATAACAGTGTTGAAGTTTTCAATAAGTTTTTCTTTACCAAAACTTACCTTGCCAAGTATAACGTGAACATTGTTTGTCTTGTCAAGTCTATATTCAACCTTACCTGCTTTAGCATCATGTATAGCCTTTGCCACGTCCATAGTAACTGTTCCGCTCTTAGGGTTTGGCATAAGACCTTTAGGTCCAAGTATTCTAGCAACACGTCCTACAACACCCATCATATCTGGAGTTGTGATTGCCACGTCAAAATCAAGCCATCCGCCTTGAATTTTTGTAACTATTTCTTCTCCGCCTACATAATCAGCACCTGCTTTTGTTGCTTCGTCTGCCTTGTCGCCTCTTGCAATAACCAAAACTTTAAGTGATTTTCCTGTTCCGTGAGGAAGGATACAAACACCTCTTACTTGTTGGTCAGCATTTCTACCATCTACACCAAGTTTAACATGAAGTTCAACTGTTTCATCAAACTTTGCTTTTGGAAGAGACAAAAGTGTCTCAAAACCGTCAGCCACATCGTAAGACTTTTGGGTGATAGCCTTTGCACTTTCTGTATATTTTTTACTAGCCTTCATAACAATCCTCCTTAGTCTACGACTGTAACGCCCATACTTCTAGCGGCACCTTCAATCATTGACATTGCTGATTCAATTGATGTGCAGTTAAGGTCTGGCATCTTTGTTTCGGCAATTTGACGAACTTGTGCTTTTGTAATGCTTCCGACTTTTGTTTTGTTTGGCACTGCAGAACCCTTTTCAAGACCAATTGCCTTCATAATAAGAATGGCTGCTGGCGGAGTTTTGAGTACAAATGAGAAACTTCTATCTGCATAGATAGTAACTACTACAGGAATTTTAAGTCCTGCTTGAGAAGCGGTCTTCTCGTTGAATTCTTTGGTAAATGCACCTAGGTTGATTCCATGAGGTCCAAGTGTTGAACCAACTGGAGGTCCCGGTGTGGCTTTACCAGCATCGAGTTGTAATTTTACAACTGCTGTAATTTTCTTTTCTGCCATTTTATTCCTCCTTTTGTGGTGATTTGAGCGGTAGCAGTTCCACTCTCCCACGTCTTTCCTTTTATGTCCCTGCCGACAGGTTTTCTTGTCTTTTCCTTGACAATATATTAAAACTTTTTTAAGTTTGAATATATCAATGTTTATGTTAATTAAATTTTGTAGTGATAATCTTATTCAAATTCACTCTTTATTATAAGTAAATAGGGAATTTTAAAAAACTTATGCTTGTCTTTCGTCTTCGCTGTAGTCTTCAAGTTCTTCACGTCTGCGACGTTCATCCTTTTCTTCAGGTGTCGCGAAGTCGCGTTCTTCCTCTTGCTGTTCGGCCTTTAGTCTATCCATAAGTTCTTTAAGTTCTTTCTTTGTAAATAGTACTCGTCTTTTCATAACATCTCCTTTTAAGTTAAAATGCTATGGAAAGATAAGTTTTGCCACTGCATTTAACCGTTTATTCGTCTTAACTGTGAAAGTTCGACATCTACTGGAGTCACTCTATTAAACATCTCGACATTCACTGAAACGTGGCCTGTCTCGGTGTCAATAGCGGTTACCTCACCAAATTGACCATTGAGTGGACCATCGACAATTTCAACTTTGTCGCCCTCTTTGAGGTCAACGTCAACTTTAATCTTTTCAAGTCTCAGTTTGATAACTTCGTCATCAGTCATTGCAAGTGGACGACCTTTTGGCCCTACGAAACCAGTTATACCACGGGTTCTAATAACGTTATGCCAAATATCGTCAGCATACTTCATCTTAACAAGAATGTAGCAAGGCATACTCTTTCGCTCAACAAGTCTTTTCTTGCCGTTTTTCTCTTCAACTACCTCTTCTGTCGGAATGACAATATCAAAAATACGGTCTTGAAGATTAAACTTTTCAATCACTGTTTGAAGGTTCTCTTTCGCTACATTTTCATAGCCTGAAAAAGTGTGAAGAACATACCATTTTGCTGGCAAACTGTCGACAAATTCTTTGTAGCCTTTTTCATCGTCATATTCCTCTGCAGGCGATTTTTCTACAATCTCCTCAGTGCGAACATTCTCTATCTTTTGATTGATGTCAGTGCCGACAGTATCAATATTATTTGCAATGTTTGATTGACTGTTTTCAAGATTTTGTTCTGTTGTGATGTCTTTTTCTTCCATAAACTTCCCTAACCTTTTTTAGTTATTTACTCTAAAACTGCTAAGTTTAATAGCAAGTTGTGTCTATTTTTCAATCTTAGACTTTAAATGAATATTTCGGCTGTGCTTTTCAAAAGAATATATAATGAAAAGTGCCTAAGCATAAAGTGTCTAAATTTTAGTGCAGTAAATTCATTAATAATCCAAGGCAATAGTCAATGCCATAGATTATAACCGCAAAAATAAGTACTACTACAAGTACTGTACCTGTTTTCTTGCAAACGTCTCCAAAAGATGGCCAAGTAACTTTTTTAAGTTCGGCAAAAGTCTCTTTAACTTTACGTTTTACCTTTCCCTTTTCTTTCTTTTTGGCATTTTTACCCTTAGCATTTTTGGTATTCTTTTGGTTTTTATCTGCCTTTTTGTCCTCTTTCTTTGTGTTTTGGACGTTTTCAGTTGGTTTTGTTTCTTGAATTGTTTTTTCAGCCTCTACTGCAACTGAAGTTTCGCCCGTTTCACTTGCCATAGTCTCATTGACATTTGCAGAAAGTACTGCATCGTTTTGTGCAGGTTTTGCAGACTGATTTTTCTTTTTATTTTGCGGTTTTTTCTTTTTAGACATAATGTCCCCCTAAGATTAATGATAATGAATTAAATATAAATAGCCTAGAGTATAAATTTCTCAGACTGTAGAAAAACAAGTGAGGCGAGGCTCGGAAAATACCTAAAAGCAGGAGTTTAGTATACCTAAATGACTGTTTTAGGTGTTTTACAGTAAACGAAGCATCGCGAAGTTTTTATAAAGTCTGACTTATTTTGTTTCTTTGTGAACAGTTCTCTTTCCACAACGTGAGCAAAACTTTTTAACTTCTATTCTTTCTGGATTTGCTGTTGTGTTTTTGCTTGTGGCATAGTTTCTCTCTTGACATTCTGTACAAGCAAGGATTATATTTTTACGTTTTGGTGCTGCCATTTTTCTTTTCTCCTAACAAAAAACTAACACCCCATCGCTGAAGTGCTAGCATTATATTATCACATATTCTTTTGTTTGTCAACAATTTATTGGATATTTTTTAATAAATGTCTTTAAATTATACAAAAATTGTCGAAGGTTGTGTGTCTTGCAAATTATTTTTTATTTATCTTCATTTTTTGGCTGTTTTACTGTCGTGGTCGTCTCTATTAATAGAACATAGTCATCTTTGTTGGATGATTTTTTGACCATTTCAAAATCAGTTGGAAAGTTAAAATCAAAGTCATACTTTTCTACATAATTAAAATAGGCTCTCAAGCACTCTCTTGCATAAAGAAAAGCCTCCTCTACCGTCTGCCCATCAGTGGTAATATCAAGGTCTGGGAAAAGCACTTGAAAATTGTCATTTTCAACATCTTTTATAAATACTGCTGGGTAAATATAATGTTTCATTAATCGCTCCTTCTATTGTCGACAGGTCAGTCTGCCAAACTGCTTGTGAATAAGGCTCAATTTAATCGTGACTTTGTAATTTCGACCAAATAGTCACAGACTATAAAGGTTTATCACTTCAAAATTGCCATAAATCAAGTCAAAAACATTCCTTATTAATAATAATAACATAAAAAAAGTGTTTTTCAAAACAAAAAACACAATTTTTTATATCATTTTTGTAAAATTATTTGGGGTGACACAAAATCCATATTCACATTTTAAATACATAAATTGTAATAAAACGAGTGAGGCGAGGCTCGGCGACACTTTTCAAGGGAGTTTAGTAAATGCTAAATGACCGCCGAAAAGTGTCGACAGTAAACGAAGCATCACGAAGTTTTATTGCAATTTATGGTCTTTGTCCCAACAACAGTTTTTGTATTTCTTCCCACTTCCGCATGGACATGGGTCGTTTCTACCTGCTTTTGGCTTGTCATTGATGACAGTCTTCTGCACCTTTAACTTCGCCTTTTCCTTCTTCGCTCGCTCTTCTGGTGTAAGTTCCTTGCCTGTGAAGATAATCTTGGCTGGGGCTGGCTGTGGGGCTGGCTCCCGTCTTATTCGTGCATTGAGTAAGGTCTTGCAAGTCATCTCCTTTATCTTGGCAACCATGGAGTCAAACATATCAAACCCCTCTTTCTTATAGGCAAAGATAGGGTCCTGTTGTCCAAACTGTCTAGCCAAAATTTCGTCCTTCATAATCTGCATATTCTCTATCTGGCTCATCCAGTTTATGTCAACCATTCTAAGTAAAACGTTTCTTTCAATGTTTTCAAAATCAATGCCTATCTCTTTGAGTTCTTTCACTCTCTCGTCATATCGCTTGTAGATAAGGTCAAGCACTTTGTCAATAACGTCCTTGACGTCACATTCTTCGACAAACTCTTCGGTTATCACACCGCTTTCTTTCTCAATAAGTCCGTTTTCAAGTTCGTGAGTGAGTGCCTGCAAATCCCATTCATAGTATGGAACGTCATCGCTTATAACCTTTTTAACCGAAGTCTCAACAACCTCTGGAAACATCTTCATAATCTGCTCATGCACTGGCTCACCGTCAAGCACTTTGTTACGTTCTGAATAGATAATCTCCCTTTGCTTGTTCATGACATCGTCAAATTGCAATACGGTCTTTCTTATGCTGAAGTTTTGAAGTTCCACTTTACGTTGTGAGTTTTCTATCTGCTTTGAAAGTTGTTTGAGTTGTATCGGTGTTGAATCGTCAAACTTGAAAAATGCAAGCAATTTGCGGAGTCTGTCGGTCGCGAAACGTTTAAATAGGTCATCATCAAGTGACAGGAAGAATATTGACGAACCTGGGTCGCCTTGACGACCTGCTCTACCACGAAGTTGGTTGTCTATTCGCCTAGACTCATGACGTTCGGTGCCTATGATATGAAGTCCGCCAAGTGCAATGACCTCTTCCTTCTCTTTGTCGGTGATTGCCTTAAACTTCTCGTAAAGTTTGCTATACTCATCACGTGCATGATTGAGTTTTTCATCGTCAACATAGTTAAAGGCGGTCGCATAAGATATCTCTTCATCAGAAAATCCGCGCTCACTTAGTTCCTTCTTCGCCATAAACTCTGGGTTTCCGCCTAGCAAGATATCGGTACCACGACCTGCCATGTTGGTGGCAATGGTTATTGCACCCTTTCTGCCCGCTTGAGCGACAATCTCGCTTTCTTTTTCATTGTTTTTAGCATTCAAAACCTGGTGTTTGATGCCCTCTCTTCGTAGTGCATCCGACAAAAGTTCGCTCTTGTCAATATTGATTGTACCAATAAGGGTTGGCTGTCCGCTCTTTGCACAGTCCTTTATCTCCTCAACTATCGCCTTTATCTTGCCTTTTTCTGAGATATACATGATATCTGGGTAGTCAATACGTTGTTTTGGCTTGTTGGTCGGTATGATGACTACGTCAAGGTTATAAATAGTCCTAAATTCACCCTCTTCGGTCTTGGCTGTACCTGTCATACCTGAGAGTTTGCTGTATAGACGGAAGAAGTTTTGGAAGGTAATGGTGGCAAGTGTTTGGTTTTCATCACGAATATCCACACCCTCTTTTGCCTCTATCGCTTGGTGAAGTCCTGAACTAAATCTTCGTCCTGGGCTTAGACGTCCTGTAAACTCATCAACTATGATAACCTCGCCGTCTTTGACAATGTAGTTTTCATCTCGGTGCATGATAAAATTTGCACGAAGGGCATTGTTGATATAGTGGCTTAGTTCTATATTTTCAATATCTGATAGGTTGTCGACCTTGTAAAAACTCTCCGCCTTTCGTATACCTTTTTCGGTAAGGTTAATCTGTTTGGTCTTGATATCTATCTCAACGTCATCATCCTTTCGAAGTGATTTTGCAAAACGTTGAGCGTTCGCATAACCATCAGTTGACTTCCCGCCACGTCCTGAAATAATAAGAGGTGTCCTTGCCTCATCTATCAAAATACTATCCACCTCATCGACAATGGCGAAGTTAAGCCCACGTTGGACACGTCCATTTTTGCTTATCGCCATATTGTCACGAAGATAGTCAAAGCCAAGTTCGTTGTTGGTTGTATAGGTTATATCGGCAAGGTATGCCTGTTTTTTCTGAGTGTCGTTTTGCCCATTTAATGACACACCGACAGTAAGACCTAAAAATTTATAGACCTTTCCCATCCACTCTGCATCACGTTTCGCAAGGTATTCATTGACTGTAACAACATGTACACCCTTGCCTGAGATGGCATTTAGGTATGCAGGAAGTGTCGCCACCAAAGTTTTTCCTTCACCAGTTGCCATTTCAGCGATACGACCTTGATGAAGTGCAATGCCACCTAAAATCTGCACATAAAAGTGTCTCATATTCAAAACTCTTGCCGAAGCCTCTCGCACTACAGCATAAGCCTCTGGCAGAAGTTGGTCTAGGCTCTCCCCTGTCTTATATCTATTTCTAAATTCATCGGTGCAGGCACGAAGTTGCTCATTGGTATAAGGTTTATACTTCTCCTCAAGTGCCATAACCTTGTCGGCAATCTTTTTTAATTTCTTTACTTGTGATTTGTTTTCATTTCCAAAAAGTCCCATATTAACTCCATTATAAACTTTATGACCTTTAAAGTCACATTACTCGAATAATACTTTAAACGATTTTTGCCAAAAAGTCAAATTTTTTATGCTATTGTCACACAAAAAATGGCTACTTTTTTGTAAAATTTTTCGAAAAAGGACACTTTTTTAAATTTTGATATTGACTTAACTATATTTTTATTGTATAATAAAGCATGAAAAAAGTCTTTTGAAAAAAGGAGAAAATTATGGGATTTTTGAAAAATATTGCTAAGAAAATAAGCAATGCAATCGCTTCACTTAAATCTAGCGGAGCACAAAAAATACTTAAAAAAGCCGACATCAACCTTGAAAACAACACAATTAAAGACAATCAACTTCTTGGTGGACAATCAAACTTTGACGAAAAACGTTATGAGTTTGAAGACAATGCTACAAGCCACTTTGTAACATTCTTTAAAGGCAAAACACTGCAAGAAGTCGCAGATTATGTGTCTGATATGCGAAACTTCTCTTCTGAAAGTGAGTTTGTAAGACAAATTAACACTCAAAATCGCCGTCGTGCCACTGCAGGAGACTCATCTAGACTCTCTATCGATGACCTTTACAAATATTTCGCTGGCGGAAGTGGACTGTCTGAAAAAGATATTGCCTCTTACAGACAAATCGCCGCTCAAACACAGGCTAAGGCTAGAGCATTATCCTACATTAAGTCAAACTTTGTAGGCATCTGCAACATGAGAAGATATGGCTCTGAGGCTGATAAAAAAGCCTTTGATACCATTATGAGAGTTGTTAAAGCCTATGCAGACAAGGATATAAACAACTTCGCTGTCGCCGATTTCGACCCTGAAAGAATCAACAAAACCGTTCTCAATTCTGACAATGTATATCTCAAGGCTGTCGCTTACAGTGAAATCCGCAGTCGTGAAATACTTGAAAAACGTGCAAGTGACCTATATAAAACAACCGAAGAGGTCGCTAAAATTGCAAGTGACATTCAAAAGAAAAGTGCAGAATATGACAAAACTATCGACACAATTGTCAAGGCCAATCAAACTGTAGTAAACAAACAAAAAGAAAACAAGAGTCTTGCTACCCTCGAAGAGCAACTTAACAAAGCACATGACGAATTTGCTGATAAAACAAATGCTCAAAAACTTAGTGGGCTTTGGATAAAAGGTTCAAGACACTCTAGAGGCGAGAAAAAAGCCATCCTCGATAGACAAAAACAATTTATTAGCAGTTTCTCTTCAATCGCTCGTAACTTCCAACTCTTTGGTGAATATAAAGGTTCAGGCATACTTGTTAAACATGGCGGCTCATTTGCAAATGTTGACGAATACAATGGCGAATATGATTTATTTGATGTTCATGGCGACATAACTCCAAATGATTATGAAAAACTTGCTAGCATCATCAAAAACTATAACAGTGATGAGACAACTGCAAGCAATAGATTCTTCACTGTAAAGCCTAGCAAAGATGGCTCTGAAAAAATCTACACTACCAGCCAAGACAAGATTATGGCTAATATCTACCAAAAACTAGTAGATTATGCAAAGGAGACTGTAAACGAGTCTACTTACACAGGCAACAACCCTCTTAAAGACTTCGGGTACAAGGGCTTTAGACACTCTTTCAACAATGATAACCTTTCTCAACTTAGTGATGCTCTCTTCACAAAGGGCTTTAACAAAGATTCAACTGCTCCTAAATATGAAGAACTTTCTGGAGAGCAAGTTGATGCTCTATATAGTTTCATTGTAAGCAACGAGCCTGTAAAATCTTTCTTGACAAATGACGAAGTTAAAACTTTGGAAATAGACAAAATACTCACCGATGCTATCAACCCAGAAAGTAGCGAAAATGTCGCAAGTCCTGACAATTGTATGTTGTCCTCAGTTATGGCTGACATGAGAATTAAAGCAGTTGAAACAGAAATCGACAGAACTAGGGCTATGACTACTGACAATACTAATGCCATTAGTGAGGCTCAAGAAGAACGAAATGTTCTCCTTGAAAAGGCACGTCAACTTAGGACTGGGGTAGAAAGCACTGCTAAGAAAATTGATAACTATGAAGATGCTGACTATGCTGAAAGAGATAAAGTTGATGAAAAGGTAAGAAGTTTCGTGCAAAAGACTAGAGAAAGTATCTCTTATTATGTGGACATTGATGAATTGCCTGCTACTGCAGAGGAACTTGGAACAGATGAAACTGTGGCTCCAAAATATAACGAGCCTTTCACCAAAGATTCAACAACTTATTTCCCTGTAACTCTTCTAAAGAATCCACAATCAATGGCAAGTGATATACAAAAACAGGTTGTTTCTGACCTTGCAAGATTCGACACTATGACTATGGAGCAAAAAGCGGACATCTATGCTAAATACTACAGCAGTGATGACAAAGAGCAAATAGAAGAATTTATAGCACAAACCGAACAAATTATCGAATCTGGCAAAACCACCGCTGACTATGCTCTTGACGAAGAAAGAGAAGCCTAACCAAACTTAGTTTGGATCATTGTCCGATGGAGTGAATTGTAGGTTTAGGCTGTACTTCCGCTCTAACAAACCTAAGGGCTTGGCGACCAAACTTAGTTTGCCAACCAAATGTTGGACGACTGTCCGATTAAGTGAGTTTAGGTTTTGACTTCAATTCCGCTCTAACCAAACTTAGTTTGGATCAGTGTCCGATGGAGTGAGTTGTGGGTTTAGACTTCAATTCCGCTCTAACAAACCAACCAAATGTTGGACGACCTTATTAAAACTAAACTGTAAACATGGGTTACTTTAGCCCATGTTTTTTGTTGTCAACATATCAAAAATAATTGTCTATCATATTATCAAAAATTTTCACAATGTCAAAAATAATTGTCTATCATATCATCAGAAATTTTCCACAATATCGTAAATATACCCCCATCATCAAGGATTGTCAGTCCATTATTAATACCTATCCACCCTATCGTCAAAAAATCTCTACCATATCATCAAAAATCTTCCATAATATCGTTAAAAAATGTCTACAATATCGTAAATGACTATACAACTTATCGTAAATTATTTAACTTATCCGCACATGTTTGTCTACCCCTACCCTTACTGCCAGCATAAGAGCAAAAAGCATCTATTTTGCCCGCTTTTCTAACCGCAATACTTGACAAATTGTGTTTATAATGTTATTATATAGTAATAATATATTTTATATAAGGAGTTTACTATGGCTGATGAACAAAAAATGGATGAAGAACAAATAAATGATAATCTTAATCCAAATGTTCCTGACTCAAACGGGTACCCTCTTACAAGTCAAAACAATGTAAAAATTAAGGCTGGTGATGATAATGTCGAGAGAAAAACTCAAGACGTCACCATGCTTGACACTGGCAGTAACACTATCTTTAACTTCAACCAAACTATTGATGGCAAAAAACAATCAGTGATGGAAGTGTATAAAAAGGACGAGCAAAGTTACGTAAAGATTGAGGCTCCTAGTGGTTTTGTTAACCAAAATGGACAATCAGTCCTTGATAATCCTGAACTTAAAGCAATCTTTGAAGGCGATGGTCTTTTAGTGGGCGACCATGCCATTGATGTTAAGAAGACTGGAGAAGAAATTACTGTCACTATTGAGGGCGAAGATAGAGAACCTTACTTTATAAGAGTTAGACCTGAAAAAATATCCCTTGAATATGGCAAAGACGACAAAAAACAGTCATTCACCTACTCTGCATTAAAGGAAAATAGTTCGCTCATCAATATTGATTTGGAACGCGGAACAATTGAAAATATGCTTAAAAGTAGTAGCGAAAACAACATCTTTAAACCTTTCAACAATGTCCGCTCAATACCTACAAACATGATGGGGTTATACTTTAAAGGTATGCAAAGTAACACCGCCATATCACTTGGCAAATTTAACTTGACAAACTGTCAATTTTCAAATGATATCGCCCCATATTGCTTTGTAACTCAAACAAAATCGGGTAGCAAGACCCAAAAAGAAACCTTACTTTTCGAAAATGGTGCTTTTGTGACCTGTTCCAACAATATGTTGTCGCAATATGTCGAAATTGACGGCAAAAAACAACATAACCTCGTCTTAGGCACTGCAAATCGTACAAATCCTAAGTATTTTGCTATACCTATTGACCTTGAAAAAGGAAATGCAACAACTCAGCAGTTTGCTGATGCTTATACTTTAATGGTGGACAACACTACCCTTTCACCTTACGGCGAGGAACTGGGAAAAGGTGCTAAAATAAATGTCCAAATGCGGGACGGTAACACAACCTACTCTGTGGCTGATATCACCTCTTTTGAGAAAAAAGATGGAAGAGAGTATACCACACACCAGTTTACAATCAAACCTAAAAACTATGAAATAACTCGTGACGTGGAAACAGAATCATATTTTGAAAGATCAGATGACGACACATCGCCTATTGATGATTTTGAGGGTCAATATCAAACTCAAGAATACGAAATTTCAGACGAAAATACCACCACAATGGATGGCATAGTTTGGGGAGGAAACGAACAAGAGCATGATGAGACTGAAAATACCCCTAGCGAAGAAAAAGAGGAAGAAAATCCTGTAGAAGACACCCCTGCTCCTGAGGAAGAAAGCGAAGAAGCAGAGAACGATGGTGGTTTTGCCAGTGTTGGCGGTGACGATGGCTCTGCTGATGGTTCATCCGATGGCAGTGATGGTTCTGTTGGTGGTGATGGTGGCTCTACAACTGGTGGTGATTCACCTGCTGGAGATGACGGAAGTGGCTCTACTGGTGGTGATTCCGCTGGTGATAGTGGCTCGTCTGATGGTAGCGATGGTTCTACTGGTGGTGATGGCTCTACTGAAGATGAAAGCGAAGGCGACCCTGCTCCTGACGAAAAAGAGGAAGAACCTGCTCCTGAAGAAGAACCTGCTGATGAAAATGGCGAGGAAACCGAGGGTGAAAATAATGATGAGAATCCTGAGGCTGAAGTAGAACACGAAGGAGAGGCTGAGGGTGAAGAAATACCTGCTGGCGAAGGTGGTGACGATGGCTCATCTGCTGGCGGTGATGATTCTTCTACTGAGGATGAAAGCGAAGATGAAAACGAGGCTGAGGGTGAAGAAATACCTGCTGGCGAAGGTGGTGACGATGGCTCATCTGCTGGCGGTGATGGTTCTTCTACTGAGGATGAAAGCGAAGATGAAAACGAGGCTGAGGGCGATGGTACAAGCGGATTTATTGTAGATATGCCTGAAAATGAAGGAGGATACGGTGGTGACGATGGTTCGTCTGCTAGCGGTGGTTCTACTTCTGGTGGTTCTACTGCTGGTTCATCCGCTGGTGGTGACTCCCCTGTAGGTTCTGGTGGTCCATCGGCTGGTGGTGGTGGTCCTGCTGGTACACCTGTTGGTAGTGGTTCGTCTGCTGGCGGTCCTACTGCTGGAAGTTCTCCTGCTGGTATACCTACTGGTGGTGATGACAGTGCTGGAGATGATGAAAACGAGGATACCGCTCCTGCTGACACAACAAATCATGTTGCAAGTGGCAATGGAGGAAACAGAGGAACAAGCCAAAGCACTTCTCAAGCACAAGCACCTGCACCTAAAAAGAAAAAGGAACACGTAAACCCTTATCTTGTTAGAAAAAAAGAGATAGAAGAAAGTGCTAAAGAAGACAAAGCACTACTCAAAGCAAAAAATACAGCATTTAAAGAGAGACTCAAAGCCCTAAATACAATGATGGGAGACACCCTTGCAACTGGAGGTTTCTTCCTGCTTATCGCATCAATGATACCTGGTGTCGGACTCTTAACTCTTATCCCTGGACTTATCATATCAGGCATTGGACTTTTCCAATCAACCTTTGCTGACAAACTTGTATTTGACCCTTATCGAAAGATACCTCACAAACTCAAAAAATATGAAGATGAACAGTTTGAAGAAATTGAATATCGTGACCAATTTATTGAAAACGAACACACTTTGGACAAATTGAATGCCAATTCAAAAGAAAAAATAAGCCAACTTGAAAATCTATATGGTGAAAATAGCACAAACCATGTCGCACGAGATTTTGCTGAGTTATACAATGAAAATGGTGTCGGATTTGTACGAGAGAGAGGTGTGAGCGGAACTAGACAACTGAGCAATATTGACAACTTAGCCAACAGAACTGGTATGACCACAATGTTAACTCGAATACAAAACGAACGTAATGCAAATATGAGAAATCAACTCATCAACAATTTTGCTACCGCTTACTTCCAAGACTTAGACAGAGAAAAACGACAAAAACTTGCGAATATATTTGCACCAGAAAATTCTGAGGCCCTTCGTAGTTTTGTCTCTACCCTATCAGAGGCAAACGATGCACAGTCAAGAGAGCAAAATCTCTTAAATTCTCAACGAGAAGCAATCAAAAATGCCGATATGTATAGGATGAAATATCTTGCTGGCACTGACAAGTTTAGCGACAGCCAACGTCTCTCATTTTTTGAACGTTACGGCAGAGATATACTCAGCGGAAATCTGTTGAATCAAGGCTCTTCAAGTCAGGTTATGGACCAAATTATTCAAAGTGTACCAGAAAGGCAACAAGATGCGGTTACAGAAATTCTCCACAAGAGTGTCCAAAATCTTCAAGAAAGCAATTCTGCCATAACAGGCGAGGCTCAAGACAATGTTTCACGCAAACGGGAACTCAATTCTCTTGTAAACTACACCGATATCGTAAACCAAATTGAATCCAACGTAGATGCTGTCTCTCTTCAAGATATTACAAATCAGACTGCGGACTACCTGTATTCTTACACTTTAAGTTATAATCATGGCAATGCCGACAAACTCAAACAAGGTATTGTCAATGATGACCTTAAAGATAGCACAAAGATTAAGCCAAAATATGGCACTGTTAAGAACAATGAAAGTGTTAAAATCAATGATATGCTAAACCAAAGCATAGCCGAAATCTCTTCAGGTACAACAACCTCTCAAAGACTTGCTGTTATTCAAGGACAATCCATTCAAGCCATGAATGATGCTGGTATGCTACGTGAAGTTGCTGAACTTTACAGCGGCACACAAGAAGACGGAACACGTATTTTGGATGGTGGAAGCATCCTCCCTGACCCTACTAAGAAAGAAAGTGTTAAGGATCACACCGTCACTGCTGTGGCTGATAGAATTGCTAAAGAACGTCTATCTTACCTTGTTTCATCTACCGATAGCACACTTGAAGACACTACAGGCAAAAGCACTCAAGAACTTTTAAGTTATATCACAATAGGTGCTAAGCCAGCAGATGGAATTACCGTAAATGGCAATGTATACGATGGTGCTGACGTGGCAAGTATGTGGTCGACAGTAAGATATGCTCAAGCACAAGAGAGTTACAAAGCCGAAAAACGTGCTGTAATGAGCGGATTTATAAGTGGCGAACTTGTCGATACGGTTACAAGAAAGAACTCCTCTGAGCCAATGGTGCAATATGATAGCAGTAAGAAAGAGTATAAGGTCATAAACTATGACACCGTTTTGAAAGAAAAGTCTGAAGACCCTGACTTTTACAGATTTAAACACTTTGATGAGGCTAAAACGGTCGAACAGTTTACTAAAAAATATCCTTTCTTCAAAAATTTGCCTGCTGCCAAACAACAACAATTTATCATGCTTAAACTTGGCATTGATGGTCACCGTGAACGACTTGAAGATGAGAAGGAAAAGGCTATTAAAGATGGTAGTTTTGATAAAAACAGCCATGATTTGCAAGTCGCACTCTATGACAAACTGGAAAAGAGTGCTGATGCAGTCCTTTCTGGACAACTTTCTTCCGCTCTTGATGAAATCGCATTTGACCCTATTATCTTAAAGCGAGCAAACTATGACTATTCACTTAGCAAACTCCAAACTAAGGGCAAAAATCTCGACAAGAGCATAAATGGTTATGTAAAATTCAACGGCATTGTTGCCTCACTCCCTCTCACTGAAGAAGAGAAAAAGTCAATAAGAGATAATGCAATCAGTATGCATGAAAGACGCAACATTCCTCTTTCCTTCGCACTGAGACAGGAACTTGTTCCATATCTTCAAGCCAAATCAATTGACGGTCAAACAATAGAGGAAATAATTGACTCATACTCCACAGTTAATGGTGCAACTGCAACTGTCAACCGCCAAGCCGTAGTCAAATACTGTGAAAACAAGTCAAAAGTCTATGACGAGCGAAGTCAGAAAAATATCGAGATGTCAAGGCAGGCACTTGGGCAAACTTTTGTAAGTGAACAGTATAAATCTCGTGTCGCTGATGCTACAAATGACCGAAGACATTACAGTGATTATATTGAATTCTTCACCGAAAATGGCTATGATGAGGCGACTAGAATGTCAAGACTATTCCCTGAACAGGGCGAAATGACTAAAGAACAGCATGAACGTTTAGTTAGCGAGGAGTTTGCAAAGACCTCGACTAGAAGAGAGCGAAACAAACTTATTGAAGGGTTTGTCACTAAACTAGGATGCATGGAAGAATACAAACAGGCTAAGAAAAATATCGCCTATAAAAACCCTCAATCTGAAGAGGAAAAGGCATATACGAAAGGAGTTAAACGTTCCTCAGAATTCGAAACAGCCTGCTCTAAATACTATTCTGATATGAGCACCCTACTCGCTATGCCAAGCCTATCAATCAAAAATAGACGAGATAGAAAAACTTTCGCTACACTTATCAATGATAAGACCTTTAAAACTTTAGGGCTTGACAAAGATGACATTATGTCAATAATTGAAAATAATGATTTAAATAATGCTCAAAAACGTAATGCCATCTCAATGCAACTTAATAGAAATGAGCAAGCAATAGCGATAAAGCGAGCAGAATATAGAGAGGAAATTGCAGTTGCTGATAGAGCAAGGACAGGTGTTACAAGCGAGGACAGAAAGGCATTGAGGGCTCAGACTGAGGCAAAAATCTTCTCTCGTGGCTCAAAAGAAATGATAGCAAAATTGAATGCTATAAAAGATTTCTTGCAAAACAATCCTGACTACCTCTATGGGCAAGAACTTGTAAATGCTTTCGCTCGTGGAAACGGAAACTTCTTCTTAAATCACCCTGAATTTGATAGGCAAGGCTTAGACTTTGGCAATCTTGACAAACGGCTGATAGATAAACTTGGTATTAAAATGGACAACCTTATTGACAATCCAAACCGCTTTAATATTAAAGGTAAATCGGCAAAACAGATTGCAAAAATCAAGAAAAAAGCAACGGCTAAGAACAAGAAAATTCTCGAAAAACTTATCAAATTTACAAATGGTCAGGTAAAATCTTTAACCAAGGAAGAGAAGAAAATTTATAATGACGTTGAAAAGAAAGTCAAAAAGGCAACAAAGGCAAAGTCATCTGCAAAGACTGACCTTAGTCAAGAAAAGCCAACATCTCTGCTCACCTCTTTGAAATTGCTCGCCCGCTCCTTCGAACGTCGTCACGAAGTTTCTTCCGCTCGTATTAGAGAAGAACTTGAAAGACAGATGAGAGAAAGTGAAAGTAGTGCTGAACATTCTGATGATGAGGCAGAGAATAGTTAATTAAAAAACAAGAGAGCAATTGTTGTAAATCAAATACAAATTGGTTTTAACAAAAAGCCTCTTGTTTTTTTGTTATGTCATATTTGTTGTAAGAATTGAAGATTGTTGTAAGAGTTAAAGATTGTTGTAAAAGTTGAAGATTATTGTGTCCCATTGGTTGTAAAAAGTTGAAAATTTTTTGTATTATTTTCAAAATTTATACGGTAAATTTTATGTTTTGGCTTTACTAACTTAAAATAAAATGATATAATATCATCGAATAAATTAAATGTCTGTTTTTAAATTTATTTTTCAAATTTGAACCTAAAAATATTTTAAAAAATAATTTTAGAATTTTTACAGTAATTTAATTAAAAAATATCATATTT
>ERZ1090861.379-NODE-379-length-27798-cov-22.054933_pt1 | contig 27798 bp, 23 predicted proteins | sample MGYA00478482_ERZ1090861 | MGnify/ENA primary metagenome ERZ1090861 (study PRJEB33644, sample SAMEA5815744) | chicken gut metagenome | biome: Chicken; feature: Gastrointestinal Tract; material: Caecum | place: Ireland | collected 2019-01-01 | study: A study of the... | reverse complement strand
AGCGTGGGATTGATGTGGTATCTTTATCTAAGTGAACCCCCGGTCTCCCACTTTGCGACAGCCTGCCGGGAAACGCCGATCCGCCCGGCCACCTCTTCCTGGGACAGTTGATGCAGCTGCCGCAGGACCATCAGATTTTGGGCGATTTTATTTTTCTGCATTTTCATACCTTTCACACCTCCTGGTTCGATTATACTCTCGATGGTCCAAAAGTTCCACCAACCGCGGCAGGCAAAATGTGTTGCGTTTGGTTGCGCAGAAAGGGAGACAAGCCCCGACGCTGCGGCGTTTTTGCCGGCGGCAGAGATGCGAAGCCCCGGTCCCCTATGACAGAGCTGGCCTGGGGCTGGCTATGGATACCAATAGGAAAGCGCCCCTGTGTGCCAGAACCGTAGAGAACGCAGTAAAGGCCTATCCAGCTCTTCGGGAGGCAGCACTTCTACCATTCCCTGCAGCAATCTGCGTAGAAATGCGCGGAAGATGCTTGCGCGTTTTGTGTCAACCAGGATTGACAATTTTATACTGTCGAACAAATGGGGGCAATTCACGTCCTTCAGGGCGCATCTATTTTTCACTCTGGAGTAACCCATCACCGCTTTGGCCCCCGGCCTTCCGGTACGGTTTCGGAAAGGGAGCCGTTCATTATTTAACTTACCGAAGAAAACAAAATCCGAACTCTTCTCCTATTGGAAAAGGTTCGGATCTTGTGCTTATGGTGCGCCAGACAGGACCAGGCAGCCGCATCTTTTCACAGCCGGTCCTTATAGGCGGTTTTGAGCTGCTGGATCTCGTCCAGGCGGGCAAGGGCGGCGCCGCCCATCTGGGCCGAGAGGGCCAGGCTCAGGGCCTCGGCCACCGAGATGGGGGAACTCATCGAGTGCTGTTCCTTTTCGTCCCCGCGGTAGACAAAAAGCTCGATGTCGGCGCGAGGGCCCTCGCCGTGCCAAACGCGGCTGGTGAAAAGGATGGTCCGGTAGCCGGCCTGCTGCTGCCGGTCCAAAATGGCCCCGGCCGCCTGCGATACCTTGGCAAAGCCGAACAGCACGACCACGTCCTGCGGACCGATGGCGGCCAGACGCTCGGCCAGTTCACTGCCGGCGGACGGCAGCTGTTCCACCTCCAGCCCGATGCGGCGCAGTCGGTATTCCAGCAGGACGGCCGGGGCGCGGGAGGCGTTGCGGGCGTGGAGGAAAATTTTGCGCGCCCCCAGCAGGGCGGCCACCGCCGCAGCAAAGGCGTCCCGCTCCAGCAGATCGAGGGTCTTTTGCAGGTTGTAGCGCTGCTGTTCCATCCAGGCGGTCAGCAGGTCTCCATCCCCGGTCCGGAGGGTATAGTTCAGTTTCTGGGCGGGCCCGCGCTGGACGGTCTGCTCCACCACCGTCCGCTTGAGGTGCTTGAAGTCCTCGCAGCCGACGTGCCGGGCAAAGCGGGAGACCGTGGCCTCCGAGATATGCAGCGCCGCCGACAGCTGCCCGATGGTCATGCAGAGGAATTCATCCCGGTGCGCGGCGATGTATTCCACGATGTCCTGTTCGGTGCTGGTCAGTTTTTCCGGCATTTGGGGAAAGGAAAGATTCATAGACGCCTCCTGTTATACCAGGGCCAGCAATTCCTCGTGAATGCGGCCGTTCGTCGCCAGTATAGCACAACTGGCTGCGGTAAGGGAAGGGGTCTTGCCGTCCCATGTGGTCAGGCGGCCGCCGGCTTCTTCCAGGATCAGCCAGCCGGCCGCATAGTCCCAGGGTTTGAGACCGTGCTCCAGGTACGCATCCAGACGGCCGCAGGCCGTATAGCACAGCTCGACGGAGGCCGCGCCGATCCGGCGGATGTCGTGGCAGCGGTCGTAGATGCGGCGGGCCCGGGCAAAGGCGGCGCCGGCTTCCTCCCGCCGGCCGGGATTGGTCCCTACCGAGCACAGGCTGTCCGCTAGACGCGCGGCTCCGCTGACATGGATGGGCTTGCCGTTACAAAAGGCCCCACCGCCGCGCCGGGCGGCAAACAGTTCCCCCGCAAAGGGGTCGTATACAAGGCCAAGGCGCACCCGTTCCCCCTCGGCCAGCGCCAGCGAAATTGCGCTGTGCCGGAAGCCGTGGATCAGGTTGGTGGTCCCGTCCACCGGGTCCAGGATCCAGACCGGGCGGGCTGGGTCGATGGCGGCGTTGTCCTTTTCTTCGGCCATGAACTGGATCGTTCCGTCCAGCGCCTGCAGCCGGGCGCAGATCTGCTCCTGCACTTCGGTATCCACCGCCGTGACAAAGTCGGTGGGGCCTTTGGCGCGCACCTGCGCCGCCAGGCTCCGGTCCTCCAAACGCGCGCCCGCCTCCCGTACGATGCGGCCAGCCTGCCGCAGCAGCGCAGCGGTGTCCATCACAGGGCCGCCTTCTTGGCTGCCAGCACCGCCGGGGACTCTCCCCCGCGGCTCAACAGGACCGAAACATAGTCCCCACCCAGGGCGTGGACCTCTTTCAGCGCGCGTTTGAGCAGGCCGGCCGTGCGCACCTTGACCTCCGCGTCGGGATGGACGCAGATGCTGTACCGGCCCGCCTTCATTTCCCGGGCCAGCGCGTCAAAGGAAGCAAAATCGTGTTCAAAACAGGTGCGGATGCAGCCATACTGCACCGCCTGATGGGTGTCGCTGCCGGCCACCACCGGCTTGCCCAGCCGCTGCCCCAGCCCGAAGGTCAGCTCCTCAGTGCGCTGGCGGTCCTCGGCGATGTCCTTGCCGTTCAGGTCCAGAAAATCAAAGCGCATCAGCAGCTCCGGCGGCAGGTCGGGGATGTGCCCGCCGTCCCGGAAGGGGTGCCCCGCCCCCACCAGGACCGGGTATTCGGCAAAGAGTTCCAGCAGCTGCGCCGCCGGGAGGAACCGGTCTTTGGCCTTGTGCGGCTCCAGGCGGCGGTTCATCTCCCGGATGGCCTCCATCGGGCCGACGCACAGCACATGCCCGCCTTCCGCAATGTCGGTCTCCATGCCAGGAAAAACGCGCAGTCCGCCCGCGTCTTCAAATACATAGGCGTCCCCGTTCTTTTCGCCCCGCGCTTCGACGTAGCCGTAAAGGGTGTCGAACTGCTGGGTGTTGAAATGCTCGGTCAGGCAGATGGCGTCCAGGCCGGCGCGGCACGCCTCGCGCAGCAGCCAGTCGGTGTATTCGGTGGAGAAAGGCAGATATTTTGCCAGCTTCCCATGTGTGTGAAAATCCATGTACATAGCGTTGTCCCTCTCAGAGCAAGGTGGAAAGCAAAAAGGCGGCGGCGACCCAGACAAACGACAGCGCCAGGAACAGCAGGTCGTTGTTCGTCACTTTGAGGGCGGCCAGCTTGAGCTTTTTGACTTCGGGGTTGGCGGCAGCGTAGCGGTAGCCCTTGATCTCCAGCACCTCGACGGTGGTGCGGGACCGCTTGGCCGTGTTGAGCATCAGGGGGTAAAAGGCACAGATGATGATCTGGATCTGGTAAGCCAGGTAGCGGATCTTGCCCCAAAGGGTGTCGTGGGCCGGCGGGTTGCCCCGCAGCCGGTAGGACAGCAGGACGTTCTGGAATTCCTCCATCAGGATGGGCAGCATCCGGTAGGCGTAGGAGATGGAAAAAGACAGCTGCTCCGGGCAGCCAAACCACATCAGGCCATTGGCCAGTTTGTCGGGGTCCATCCCCGAAAAGACGGTGACCGACGCCAGCGACACAGTGGCCACCTTGAGGGTGAGCACCAGCAGCGGCGCGATGGCCGAGGCGTCTCCGCCGAACAGCCAGGTCACGACCAGCAGATACCCCGTCTGGGAGAACACGCCCAGCCCGAACAGGAACAGCACCAGCCCCGCCACATGAGCCAGGATCGTGGTGGCTGTTACCAGCACAAAACATCCCAGCAGGAAGGGCAGGTCGCTGACGAACCAGGGGACCAGCCCAAAAAAGAGGTACCAAACGATCAGGACGCGAGGATCCATCGCGGCGATGACGGTATCGTTGTTGCCGTAAGCGTTTTTCAGCACCTGGCTGCGCAGAAAATCTATGGACAGTTTGTCCAGGATATTTTCCGAGAGCTTATCGACCGCTTTCATACAGGCTTCCTCCCCTCAAAACAGCGCAAAAAGTCGTCGATGGTGTAGCAGAGGGCGGCGGGGTCCAGCGCCTGCCCCATGGCGAAGATCTCGGGCGGACGGATGCCCACCCGCTCGATCAAGGCGCGGTCTCCGAAGATCTCATCCCGGGTCCCGTCGGCCACGACCTTTCCGCCGCACAGGACGATGATCCGCTGGGCCCACTCGCAGACCAGCTGCATATCGTGGGTGGCAATGACCACCGTCTCGGTGATCTCTTTCAGATCCTCAAGGGTGCGCATGATCTCCTTTCGGGTGGCAATATCCAGGTTGGCGGTGGGCTCATCCAGCAGCAGGATGCCCGGGTCCAGCGCTACCCCGATGGCCAGGCTGGCCCGGCGCATCTGACCGCCCGAGAGCAGGCGGCCGTCCCGGTCCCGCAGGCCGGACAGGCGGAAACGCTCGAGCAGCCGGTCGGTGCGGCCGGCCGCATCGGGAACGCCCCGGGCCTCCATCGCGTAGGCGATGTCCTTTTCGATCGAATCCTTGATGAACATATCTTCGGGGTTCTGGTAGACCATCGAGACCTCGCGGGAAAGGGCCTCCGGCCGGACGTCCCGCAGAGACCGTCCATGCAGGCAGACCGTGCCGGCCGACGGCTTCATCAGCCCCACCAGCAGTTTCATAAAGGTGGATTTGCCCGCCCCGTTGGAGCCGATGAGGGCCACCTTGTCCCCTTTGTGGATCGCAAGGCTGAGCCCGTCGAACACCTTGTGCGGTTCCCCCTTGACGCTGCGATAGGCCACCGAAACGTCCTGGAAGGAGGCCACCGTCTCCCCCTGCGCAGGGACGGCAGGCCGCGGGGCGGACGCCGGGTCTGCCCTGGGGACAAACACTTCCCTGCCCTCTGAGATGGTCGCCGGCAGGCGCGGCACGGTCAGGCTGCCCGCCTGGCGCATCCGCCAGGCCGCAAGGGTCACCTGCGGCGGGAAAATATTGCAGCTTTGCAGTTCTTCCACCCGCTGCAGAGCCTCGCCGGTGGGCAGCATCCACTGCACCCGGCCCTCTTTCAGCAGCATGACGTGCTTGCAGAAGTCGGCAATGTACTCGGTGTGGTGCTCGATGACGATGATGGTCTTGCCATACCGCTCGTTCAGATCCCGCAGCACCCCATAGATGCGGTCGGCGTGGGCTGGGTCCAGCTGGGCGATGGGCTCGTCCAGGATCAGGACGTCGGGCTGCAGAGACAGAGCCCCCGCCAGCGCCAGCAGATGGGTCTGCCCGCCCGACAGCTGCCAGATGAAATCGCTCTCCCGGCCGCGCAGGCCGCACCGCTCCAGCGCCGCCATGCCCCGCTCCTTATAGTCCGGCATGGCGTAGTTCTGGCAGGCGTAAGAGGCGTCGTCCAGCACGGTGGGACGGATGATCTGATTTTCAAAGTCCTGGTATACATACCCGACCTTCCGGGCCAGGGCGCCCACGTCGCTTGTGCGGGTATCCAGCCCGCAGGCAAGGACGCGCCCCGAAAAATCGCCGCTGATGAACTGGGGGATCAGACCGTTGAGGGCCTTGCAAAAAGTGGACTTTCCACATCCATTGTTGCCCACAATGGCGAGAAAGTCCCCCTGTTCCACACAGACGGTAATATCTTGCAGCGCCGGATGCGCCGCGCCCGGATAGGAATAGGTCAGGTGATCTATTTCTATCGCGTGCATAAGGCTCAACCTCTCTGATCCTGCTCGGCCTGTTTGCGGATGACCAGGACGGCCACCAGGCACAGGGCGGCGGCGATCAAAATCGCCGTTGCAAAAGCGGGCATGCTCTCAGACCAGGGAGCCTCCCAGTCCACAAGGCTCATACCGCTCTTGGCCAGCATCTGGGTGCCGGCGGCAGCAGCAAAACCGACGATGCAGCCCAGGACAGCCTTGGCCCCCAGGGGCTCCAGTGCGGTTTTCGGGGTGCGGGGCTGCATCCCCAGCAGCGGCTCGATCTTGCCGTGGAGCTTGGGCACCAGATAGAGGGTGGGCAGCAGGCAGAAGAGGATGCCCGAGAAGAGCAGGTCGTTCAGGAAGGCAAAGCCCTCGGTGGCAAAGACACTTTCGGGCAGGCCGGCCACGGCCTCAAAGTCCTCGATGGCAAACTGTACTTTCAGAATATCCACCACCGTGCCCATAAACAGCTGCAAAGCGGTGCCGCCTATGGCCGCCACACCGACCATCACCCGGTTGGACGGGTCACGCACCAGCCGGCCGGCCACATAGACGCCGATGGTGACGGTGAGGAATTTTTCCACCTCGCCCAGGCCGCCGAACTGCCCCAGCATGATCTCGCTGAACACCAGCTCGCCGGTGGCGGCGCCCAGCGCCGCGGACATGGGGTCAAACAGCATTGCCAGCGTCAGCGGAATGAACAGGAAATACTCCACCGAAAACTCCACGATGCCCACCTGAAACTTGGGGATCAGCTCGGAAAAAAGGGTAGCCAGGCCGTACAGCGCCATGGTCAGGACAAAGACCATCAGTTTCTGGGACTGGCTGGCCGTCTGCTTGTTGACAGATTCCATACATGATACCTCCCGGTAATCTTAAAATGTTAACCGCTTCGAACAATTCCAAGTTTACCAGAGGAACGTAAAGCCTGCGACCACACAGCCGTAAAATGTTTGTATAATTTTCTATTTTGTCGAAATATGAAATATTATTTTCACGCAAAGAGCACCCGACTCGGGTTCCACTTTTTAAGAAAAATAAAAAATCCGAACCCTTCTCCTGTTGGAAAAAGTTCGGATTTTGTGTTTGTGGTGCACCTCCAGGGACTCGAACCCTGGGCCCACTGATTAAGAGGAACCGAGAAGCAATTTTTATCCATTCCAGTTTTTACAAAGAATCGCAATTCTATACAACTTTACGTTGTTTTGTTGCTTTTCTCCCGTTGCATTCTCTGCACTGTCTGCACCCGTATGCATCTATTTTCCAGCTCTCCGATGTGCAAAAAATGTGCAAAAATGTGCAGAGGGAAAATCCGTTCTATTTCATTCAGGTTCCGGCAGGGGTCAAGACAATAGGACAAATGGAACAGCCGCCCATTGCGTGTCAAAACGCAGTGGGCGGCTGTCTGCCGTCTTATTACGGCAAAGGTTGATATGAAAGGATAAGAGAATGTCGTCGTTACACGCCCGAATAAGCCTGGAAGCCGCCGTCCACCGGCAGGACGATGCCATTGATGAAGCCGGCAGCCTCAGTGTTCACAAGGAAGAGCAGCGCGCCTTCCAGTTCTTCGGGTCGCCCCATTCGGCCGGCGGGGGTTCCGGCCAGTATCTTCTGAGCACGGGCGGTAGGGGTGCCGTCCTCGTTGTAGAGCAGGCGGGCGTTCTGCTCCGAGACAAAGAAGCCAGGCGCGATGGCGTTGACCCGAATGCCCTCTTTGCTGAAGTGCACCGCCAGCCACTGGGTGAAGTTAGAGACTGCCGCCTTCGCGCCCGAGTAAGCGGGGATCTTGGTCAATGGGGTAAAGGCATTCATGCTGGAAATGTTGACGATGCAGCAACCCGGGCGGCCCAGCATCTGTTTGGCGAATGCCTGGGTCGGCAGCAATGTGCCGAGAAAGTTCAGCTCCAAAACACTCGAGACGTTCTCGGGTGAAATGGTGAAGAAGGTCTGCAAGGTCGAGTCGTCAATGTCACCCGGCTCGTAGAATTCCTTGTCGGTGTTGGCCTTGGCGCTGTTGCCACCCGCGCCGTTGACCAGAATGTCGCAGGGCCCGAAGTCCTCCAGCACCTGCTGTGCAACGACTTTGCAGTCGTTCTCGACCAGGACGTTGCACTGGTAGGCTTTGGCGATCCCGCCCTCGGCGACAATGGCGTCGGCGTGGACCTGTGCTTTGGAGAGCGTGCGGTTGAGCAGGGCGACTTTTGCCCCAGCGCGGGCCAGAGTCTTGGCCATATCGGAGCAGAGCACTCCGCCCGCCCCAGTGACCACGGCGACCTTACCGGAAAGGTTAGTGTTCAATACGTTTGGTTTCATCGTTCGGTTATTCCTTTCAAGGCGCAAAGGCAAAAGCCGCAAATTGCAGCCTCCCCTCTGTTGTTTCAAAGCGGATATAGAGTGCATGTGTTCCGTCCAGCGGCACCAGTTCCAGCCCAAAGTCCTGCCAGGAGCCAGCCAGCGCCCCCGTGCAGCGGCCCAGACAAAGACCGTCGGGATCGTCGGCATGAATTGCTGCGGAAAAGTGTCCCTCTCCGCGCAGCGTCAAAGTCAAACGCCCGGGGCGGTCGAAGGCAAAGTACTTGTACCCCACTACCGTGCCCGGTCCGATGTTTGCAATAAAACAGGGGTAAGGGCAGGGCTGCCTGCCGCAAGGCTCCTCGTAGATGTGGGGTTCAACGGCACGGCGGCAATCGCGGATGGTGTAACGTTTCGACTGGATATCAGGAGAGGTCAGGCGGCAACAACAGGCCGCCGGATAACTTCCACATGCCGGCAGCGGCCCACCGTTCAGCCCGCAGCTTGTGATCTCAGCCTGGCCAAACCAACCGTCCGACCGGCGTGGCAGCTTTTCGGCACAGCCCTGGCGGCTGGCCTCCTGCCCCGATGTCTGGCGGTGGTAAAAAATATACCAGTCCCCGCCCAGCTCCACAAGGCCGCCATGGTTGTTGCCTTAGGGCATCACAGGGTGGATGTTGCCAGCAAGGCCAAGATCAGCGTTGCTGACCAGCACCCCTGCATAACAATAAGGTCCGAAGGGAGTGTCGGCCAGTGCATAGGCCAGCTCATGGCTTTGCTCGGTCGAGTAGACCATCACATACCGCCCTTCGATCTTGCGGGGGCTGCTGGCCTCGTAAAAGGCGTGGCCCTCGAAGCCGGTGCCTGCGGCCGCCCCCGCCCCCGGCAGGATGGGGACGGGGCCGCGGCGAATGGTCATCATGTCGGGTTCCAACTCAAATCCAAGGCTGGTGGGGGCGAATGGGCTGGGCTTGCCGCGGAAGCGTTCCGGCACCGGCCCCGGCATACAGAAGCCCACGAACAGGTACACCCGCCCGTCGTCCACCAGGACGCCGGGGTCAAACATCTTGTATCCCTCGTAGGGCGTGCCGTCCGGCATGCGAACTTCACCGATCAGCTCGAACGGCCCCGCAGGGGAATCGCTCACCCCCACCCGGCAGACTTTCTGCGCGTTTGTGTTGAAATAAAGGTAGTACCGCCCATCCGGCCCGCGGACCACGTCGGGCGCGGCCATGGCGTCCCCTCCGCTCATGCCAGGCACAGCGCTGCGGGACAGACTGACTCCGTGGCAGGTCCAGCTGCCCAGGTCATCCAGCGAGGCGCTCCAGACCTCGTAGTCCCCGGGGCAGAAGCCTTTCTCACCCCCCGCGAGGTCGTGGCTGCCGTAGACATACAGCCGCCCGTCGAACACCCGCGGTTCCCCGTCCGGGATGTATGCGGTCAAGGGCAAGTAGGGGTTCATGGCAGGGCGCTTCATTTCCCGCCCTCCGCCTTTTTGGGGATGGCGTTCAGCTTGCGGTTGAGCTCCTTCAAAAAGTCCTCGTCCGGTTTATGGGGCATCCGGTTGATGACACGGATCAACCCCATGCTGCGGTATTTGCGGCTGCGCTCATCGTAGGCGACGGTGGGCAGCTCGGCTTCCAGCAGGGCAAAGGCCTCGGCGTTGTCGAGGATGTCCCCGATGGCGTCCATGATGGAGAAGCGGTCTTCTGGGAAAAGGTCCTCCCCGCTGTCCTGCATGGTGAACCAGTTTTTCACGTCGATCTCCGGGTTGGGGTCCACGTAGATGTAGCTCTGCTCGGGCTGGACCACCCGCTCGAGGGTGATGCAGTCGGCACAGCCGGCCCCTTCGGCCCGCAGTTCGAGGGTACCGGCGTCCAGCGGCACGGTGAAGAAAAAAACGCCCGCCGCGGTCTGCCTGCCGGGTATTTCCCTGCCATTTGTGGTCAGGGTCACTTCCGAACAGTTGGAGTAGACCTTGACGGTAGTGCTTTCTCCGCTTCGCTTTACAAAGCGGCGGCCCTCAATGTGAACAAAAAGCTCCTGCGACCACTGGGCCTTGTAGTAATAGAAGGCGTCCTTTTTGGTCTGGCGGTCCCAAGTGACAAGGCCCTTGCTGTTGCGGCCCTTGACGCCGCCCTCATCCCGGATGCTGCTGCCGAAATCGAACAGGTTCCACACAAAGCTGCCCCAGACGGCGGGCTCGGCGGTCAGCTGGGGGTAGACCGTCTCGTGGTAGAGGGCCTGGTACTCTTCCGAGTAGTCCTTGCGTTTGGGCGCGGCCGAATGGAAGGCCAGATTGCAGTCCACCCCGTACTCCGAAAAGCCGAGGGCCACACCGGGGTTATCCGCGCGGAACTTGCGAATAAAGCCGGCATAGTCCCCCATCTCGCCGTAATACCAGCCATAATAGAGGTTATAGCCGATGCAGTCAGGGATGAAATTAAGCTGGCTGTTGTTCTTGACGCAGTAGAGGTTAGCCGCCGTGGTCAGGCGGGAGGGGTCGAGCTGCTTTGCCAGGCCGTTGAGCTTTGCGACCTTGTCGTACATCTCCAGGCTCTCACCCATCATGGCGATTTCGTTCTGGATACCCCAGAAACAGATGGAGGGGTGGTGCCTGTTCTGCAGGATCAGCTCAGTGAGCTGGCTTTTTGCGTTCTCGAACACACCGTCGTTACCGTCCGGCATGGCCAGCATGGGGATCTCGGCCCAGACCACAAGGCCTTCTTTGTCACACAGGTCATAGAAATACTGCGGGTGCTGGTAGTGGGAAAGGCGCACTGCATTGGCCCCCAGCTCCTTGAGGATGGCCATGTCCTCATCCAGTTGAGCGCGGGTGAAGGCGCAGCCCATTCTCTCGCGGTCCTGGTGCTTAGCGACGCCGTTCAGCCGCAGATGCTTGCCGTTGAGGGAGAAGCCCTGCGCCGCGTTCATCTCGATTGAGCGGAAACCAAAGCCCAGTTCCACTGCATCGCAGACAGCGCCCTCCCGCAGCAGCTCAGCCCGCAGTGTGTAGCAGTGGGGGTCAGCCTTGCCGTTCCAGAGGCGGGGATATTCCACCTGCATGGTCACATCCCTCCCCGTTATGGCAGACACTTCGCAGGCGGCCGCAATGCAATTACCGTCCAGAATGGTGTAGCGGGCCATGGCCCCCTCTCCCCCTGTGATGTGAGGGGTGATCTTCACTGTACCGTCGGCCTCGGCGTCGATCTCTACTCCCTGGGTGCCATAGTAGAGCAGGTCGAAGTGGGTGCCCTCCACCTCGATCAGCTTAACATCACGGTAGATGCCGCCGTAGTTGTCAAAGTCGCCGGTCAGGGGGTTGACATCGCTGTAACGAGTGTTGTCGGCGTGGACGGTGAGGGTGTTGGCCCCTTCCACAAGTGCCTCGTCCATCGCAAAACGGAAGGTAGAGTAGCCACCCCGGTGCTCGCCCAACAGCTGGCCATTCATCTCCACTTTACAGACGCCGGCCACGGCTTCAAACTCGATAAAGTGCCGCTTTTCCAGCTGGCGTGCATCCATCCCGAAAGTCGCCTGGTAGACACATTCGTCGGTCTGGCTGGGATCATCCTTGTTCCAGACGTGCGGCAATGTGACATCCTGCCAGACCTTCGACTCCGGCGCGGGCAGCGGTATACCGGGACTTTCCAGCCGCGCAAAACGCCAGTTGAGGGCATTGAGAGAATAGATCGTTCGCATAAAGTTCCCTCCAGTTTTATTTCCCGTTTAGGGCCAGCCAGGCGTCCAGCTGGCGCTGTTTTTCTTGGATGATGGCGTTGATGCCGGCGTCCTCCAGTTCCTGCAAAAAGGCGTGGATCGTGCTTTCCGGTTCAAGGAAGCCGCAGAGCAGCCCCTTGTGGTACTTTTCCACCACCGTTTTGCAGGCCTCCGCCTCGGCGGCGTAGGCGCTGGCATCGCAGACAAAGCCGTAGGCCGGCGAATAGCGCACCTGCGTTTCTTTGGGGATAAGGCGCAGTTTTTCCAGACTGACTTTTTGCTGTGCTGCCTGCCAGCCGGGCCAAGCCCATTTGTTGCCCGACCAGCTGGCGTCCGTCACGGTCAGCTCCCCGGCAGCATCCAGACGATAGTCGGTCTCCTGTTCCCCAAAAAGGAGCAGCAGAGCGATGTCTGGGTCGCTGTAGATGGCCTGCAATAGCTGTACCGCCTGCCAGGGCTGGGCGCTCTGGGCCGAGACGCCCCAGAATACATAGTTCGTGTAGGTATCAAAGGTCGGCTCGGACAGGCGCAGCCGGACCCAGCCGTCCGACGCGCCGTATTCGCCGCTGCGCTGCAAAAAGCAGCAGCCTATCCCCTGCAAAACTTGCAGCACACCGTTCACCTGTCCCTCATAGGCGTCAGGCAGGATCAGCCCCTCCTGATACCACTGGCGCATCCGGCGGCAGATCATCCGGTAGCGAGTGCTGTCGTAAAGGTTTTCCACTGTGGTGGCATCGCCGTCCTCATCCACCAAAACGCCGAGATCGTCTCCCAGGCTATCCTGGCCGAAGTAGTTCAACATTGCGCCGTAGTGGGGTACCAGGGGCGCGCGGTCGGGGTAAAGCTCTTTCATCCGCAGCAGTAACCCGTGCAGTTCGTTCCAGCTCCACAGGCGGTCGTCCTGGGGGATGCTCAGCGCATCGGCCGTCTCCTGCCGCATCTGGCAGGTGGTGAACTGCATAGTCTCGCTGTACTGGATAACGCCATAGTAGTCACCATCCCGCCGGGTACATCCCCACAGGGGCCGTGGGATCCGCAGGCTATTGAGATCTATATAGCCGTGCAAATTGCGCAGACAGCCGCTGTCGTAGAGGCTATCAAAGGCAGACTGCTGGTAGATGGGAAACAGGTCCGGGGCCTCTCCCTGCAAAAAGGCAATGTTCAGCCGCTCGTTGTAGCTGCTGCGAGTGACCATGGTCAGCTTGACTGAAAGGCCCAGCTTTTCCCGGGCAAGAGCATCCAGCCTGGCTTCGATGCGGTGATGGGTCGCCTCATTGATCCCGCCGATCCCCCACAGCTGCACCACCGGCAGCGCCTCGGGCGCAGGGCGTGCCGCAGAGATTTCCGTTCTGCCGCAGCCGGCCAGCAGAAAAGCTGTGCCCGCCGCACCGCGCAGAAAGGTGCGGCGCCCCATCTTCCTGGCCGGCGTCACAGTTTCGGCTCCTGTTCCATGGCCTTGCGCTCGGCGCTGGGGGAGCATTGGAACGCCGCCTTGTAACTTTGGGAGAACAGGGAAAAGTTCGTGTACCCCACCCGCATGGCCACAATGCTGACTGGCAAAGCCGTCGTTCGCAGCAGCGAGCGGGCCAGCAGCATTTTTTGCCGGACGATGTACTCTTTCAGCGAGCAGCCTCTCTCCCGGCTGAACAGATGGGACAGGTATCCCGCGCTGACATGGGCATAGGCAGCTACATCATCCCGGCGGATGTTCTTTTCCAGGTTGTGCTTGATGTATTCCTCCGCTTTCAGAACGATACGGCGGCTGCCCTCCTCCCCAGCCAAGCCCTCGTACTGGCTGCAGACATAGGCAAGGAAGGTCTTCATCTCCTCCACCGAGTGGGTGGCGTTGCGGTAAAGTTCAAAGGCCCCGGCCGTATCAAAGAGGGTCTTTGGGTCAACGCCGCTCTCCTCCGCGATGCTGTAGAGGGCCTGCATGAAGTCCTGATAAAAACCGCGCAGAGCAGCAGCGTCCAGTTTACCCTCCGCCAAAAGCTGGTCCAGCCAGCCGAACAGCTTGGCCTGCGCCTGTGCGCTGAGGCCCTGGCCCAGCAGCCGGGCGATCTCGCCGCTGTCGAAAGCGCCGGCAGCAGCCCTAGTTCCGGCGGCAGTGCTCTCGCTACCGCAGACCTGCACCAGGCTTTGCCGGGCGATGTTGTCAGCATGAGCAGCGGTCAGCCTTTCACGGGCTTCCGGCAGATCCCGCACCAAAACGGGCGAAAGAAGGTAGACTGCTGCCTCGCCGTGAAAGTACAGGCGGAAGGCGCTGCGCAGGTATTCAAACTGCTTGGCGGCGCTGCTGGCATCCGGTGCTTTGCCGCCCCAAACCATGCAGCAGTAATCCTGCTGCGCCAGCTCGGTCAGCACCGCCTTGCAATCGCAGTCGGCGAACAACTCCTCCACCATGTTCTTCATGGCATAAAAGAGGGTATCACTGTTCCAGCTGTTCTCCGTATTCCAGCGCAGGATGCAGATCTCTGCCAGGCAGACTTCGTCCTCGAAAGCAGGCAGATGGCCGGCGCCCATCACATCCCGGTAGGGGGCTTGCTGGCGGCTGACCAACCAGGACTGCAAAGCCATGTTCTCCATCAATTCCCGGCGCTTTTGCAGCGCATCTCCGGCCGAAGCAGCCTCCTGGCTGACCCGCTCGCCGCACTCCTGAACCGCCTTGCGGACCACCCGCAGCACTTCGCTGTAAGGGGCCGGCTGGACAATATAGTCGGTCACATCCAGCGGGATGGCCTCCCGCGCATACTGGAAGTCGGGGTGGGCAGTGAGCAGAATGCAGCGGACCGGCATTTTCTGCTCGCGCACCCAGCGGATGAGGGACAGGCCGTTCTCCATCGGCATCTCGATGTCGCAGAGCATGACGTCCACTGCGTTCTTTTGCAGGATAGCGCGGGCCTCCAGTGCATTGAGCGCCACAAGCACCTCCGAAAAGCCCTCAGCCTTCCAGTCAATGCCAAAACGCAGCCCCTGTGCCACATAGATCTGATCATCCACGATCAGCAGTTTCATCTTGTAAGCTCTCCCCTTTCTCAGCCGGTATAAACAGATCGACGCAAGCGCCGCAGTATTTGTCGTCCTCCATACCATTGTAAAAGGCGATGTGGAAGGCCTCGCCGTACAGTTCGCGGCAGCGGCGGACGAGGTTGGTCATCCCCACATGGTCTTCCCCACCGGCGCCGCTTTCCAGGTGGTTGAAGCGATCGAGCCATTCGGGTGCAAAGCCACTACCGTTGTCCCGTACGCTGGTGTTGAGCAGCGGCGCGCCCTCCTCTCCTTCCAGCAGACAAGCGGTGAGAAGGATATTGAGGGGACGGTCCTGCCGGATAGAATATTTGACGCAATTCTCCACCAGAGAGAGGAGTGTCACCGGCGGGATGGTCTTTTCACGCAGCGCGGATTCCACCTCGACGCTGCACTGAATAGGATAGGTCGCATTCATCGAGCTGAACAGGGCCACATAGTTCTGACACAGCTCCAGCTCTTTTCCCAGAGTGGTCAGTTGGGCGTGGTCCGAGAAGATATACCGCATATGGACCGACAGATAGCGGATGCTCTCCTGCATCTTTTCCGGGGTGCTGACCTGGGCCATCGCATAGAGGTTTTTCAGGCAATTCAGGTAAAAATGGGGCCGTATCTGGGAGCGAAGGTATTGAAGCTGTGCATCCCGGCGCTCAAGTTCCTTTTCATAGACCTTGACCTTCCACTCGGTGATTTGGGAGAGCAGGTTTTTCAGCGCCGCATTCATCTGCCGGAACTCCGCCCCGCTGTACACATGATCCAGCGCATCGGGCGTCAGGCTGCTGTTCTGCAGTCTCTCCATGGTGGCAGCCAGACGGGCCACCGGGCGGTAAAAGCCATTCCAAAGATAAACGACTCCCAGCACAAAGATCAGCAGGACGGCCGCTGCCAGGGCAATCAACAGCAGCGGCAGCGCACTGGTAAAGCCGGCCGGCTGCGGTGTGAAGCGTGCCAGCGTCAGCCCATCCTCGCTGGCCTGCGCCACCAGATACCCATCCTGGAAAGCGGCCTGTCCCGGCGTATCGGGCAGCTCAAGAGGCGCCTGCGCGCCAAAGAGGGGCTGCCCTTCATAGTAGAGAGCCGTCACGGCGTCTGCCCCCGCCGGGGCCGCCTCCAGCAGCCTCGACAGCGGGCAGGCCACACAGCACAGAATCTGTTTGTACCGTGCCACCCGCACATACAGCACCTCGTCCCCGGCCTGCACGCAGAACCAGCGGTCGGCGGGGTAATCCCCTCGCCGCAGCTCGATCTGCAATGCCTGGCGGAAGCTGCGTTCTTCCAGCAGGGCAAGCTCGTCCTTCAGATTGACGCTCTGCCGCGCCGCCAGCATAAAGTCCAGCCCGCTGTGATAGAGGACGACTAGGTATTCACCGCCGCTCATCCCGGCCATGGCGGCCAGTTCGTTTTGCAGCGCATCGCTGGCGAGATAGAGCGCCTCCCGGCTAGACTGCCCCGACAGATTCTGAAAAGTGTCGTTGGTGACCGCCAGATAAGATAGATACTGCTCCATGCTCTCTTTGCGGTTGTGGAACTCCTGCATATAACTTTGCAGCGGTTCCTCTGCTTCCAGCAGCATCCGTTCCCGCAGGTCGCCCACCATCACCGAACCATATACCGCCAACAGCAATGTGAATGCCGCCAGCAGCGCCAATGTCAGCAGCAACAGCCGCCCGCGGACGGTGCCCGTCTGCCGGTCTCTGCGCATTTTTCGCCTCTCCCCTCTCCATGATGATAAGGGCAGTATACCATATCCGGCAAAAGCGCTACAAGGCCGCATTTACAGCCTGGTGTCCCACCGGCCGCAGAATACGTTATCCTCGGCCATGCCCTTAAATTTGCTCTTGCCGGTCAGTTTCTCGACGGCAGCCCGGATATGGGTGCGGTTCGGCGCGTAGGCATTGATAAAGGTATGTATCTGGGGCAGGTCGATCAGGTGGTTGGTATAATTGAGGCTCATGCCCACGGTGGGCACTTCCTCGTTGTACCATGGCAGCTCACAGCTGTGATTGCAGCTCCACCGCAGGCGGACATTGTTCTCCTGGGCGTAGCCCTTGACATTGACCACAATCAGGGCCCAGTCGTGGGTCCTGATGAATTCCTCCCGGCTGGAATGCCCCAGCATCTTGACAAAGTTCATGGGAGAGACGCCGTTTTCCACTTCCAGGGCATGGAAGTTGGGGCACAGATCCACTTCAAAGCCAGCCTTTTCCAATTCCTCGACGACCACCTGTTTCACAGGGTCGCCCTTGTAGCCCTTGGTGGTGGGGGTGGAGCCCTCGTACACCAGGAAGACCCGCTTCATCCTGGCGGGGTCGATGGGCAGATTGCCGCGGGTATCCTTGACCAAAGTGATGCAGCTGTCAGCAGCCTGAGCGCTGTAGCTCTGATGCTCCTCGCAGCCCACGCAGGCCAGGCCGGCCTTGTCCGGGATGCGGACAGCCTCCTCGTAGAGGTGCAGGTGGGCTTTCAGGCCCAGGATGCGGTGCAGCGCATCCGACAGCCGCTCCTCGGTGAGGTCGCCCTTGTCATAGGCGTCCTTCAGGTAGGCGATGTCCTCGTCGATGTCATTGGCAAACAGGATCATGTCGCAGCCGGCCATGATGGCGCCGGGAACGGAATCCCGCCGCTTTTCCGCTGCGCTGAAGCCTACCATGTGGGTAGCGTCGGTGATGATGACGCCATTGAAGCCCATATCGCCGCGCAGCAGGCCGGTCAAGAGTTCCGGCGCGAGGGTGGTCGGCTTAATATCCTGGTCGGCAATGCCGGGGCAGAGCTTGCGGCTCATCTCGGGCAGGGCGATGTGGCCCACCATGACGGCCTCCAGCCCGTCGGCAATCAGGGCCCGGTACACCTTGCCGAAGGTGGCTTCCCAGTCCTCAACGCTCAAGGAGTTGACGCCCATGACCAGATGCTGATCCAGCTCCTCCACACCATCGCCGGGGAAGTGCTTGGCTGTGCAGGCCATGTGAGGGTTGGCGTCCTTGACGCCCTTGATATAGGCTTTGGCGTTGGCGATCACCTTGTCAGGGTCGCATCCAAAGGAGCGGGTGTTGACGATGGTGTTCCGCCAGTTCATGTAGACGTCGCACACCGGGTTGAACATCCAGTTGGCGCCCAGGGCCGAAGCCTCGCGGCCGGCCACCAGGCCCACATGATAGGCATTCTCGGTGCCCTCCCCCGCGCCGCACTCGGCGGCAGTGGCCACAAAGGTGCCCTCGGGGGCGGCTCCGCTGCCGCCGTCGTCGCAGTTGGCGGCGATCAGCAGGGGGATTTTGCTGTGCTTCTGGAAGGTGGTCAGCTGGCTGTAGATCTGCTCTTTATTGCCGCCGTTCTGCCACCGCAGGCCGCCCATGTGGGACTGCGCCAGCAGGGCTTCCACCTGCTTTTCCTGGAAGCCCGGCTGGGCCTGCAGGATCACAAACAGCTGGCCCAGCTTTTCCTCCAGGGTCATGCCGGCGATGGTGTCCTCCACCCACTGGATCTGTTCGTCATTCAGGTAAAACGGTTTCGCTTTCAGGTCGATCATGAGAAATGCTCCTTTCTGTTACGCTTTGCCCGAGAGGTTATCAAGAAATGCCTGCGCCTTCTGCGCGCCGTAGAGGCTGTAGCTACCGTCCAGAAGATGAGCCAGCGCTTCGGGAAACGCGGCCCAGCTCTCGGCCTCATGCCGGACCAGGATGGGATAAAAAAACACCCCGTTTGCTTCAGCGGCGGCCTTGTCACCCGGCGCGTCGCCGCACATCAGGATATGGCCGGGGGCGTAGCCCTTTTCGATCAGCCCGGCGATGCAGTGAGCCTTGCTGCCCGCATCCTGGCAGAGCAGCACATCAACGGAATCCAACAGGGCATACCGGCCCCACTCCTCCACTACGGCGTCCCGGTTGGCGCTGGACACCACTGCCACATCGGCAGCGGCGTGAGCCGCCTGCAGGGCTTCGATCACGCCGGGGAAGGCTTTCTTTGACTCAGCTGGCAGGGCCGCGATGGCTTTGTTGACGGCTTTGGACCAGCGCAGGGCCTTGGCGAAGATGGGGTTTTCGGTCTGTTTGAAAGCCTGCCCCACCGCATCGTTGCTGGGGGCCGCGCCGCTGTCCACCCAGGCCAGCAGGTCCGGCAAGCCCTCGATGGGGGTGTACTGCTTGTCGATTTCAGCCAAAGCCATGGCCAGACCTTTAAAGCGGTTGATGCCGCGGGTCATGGTGTAGAGGTTGATTTCGTTCCAACGGGCGAGGATGGGCTGCGCCCACTGCTGCAAGCCCCACTCCTCCACCATGCAGGGGCCGAAACAGGTGTGGTGTTTGATATCCATGGTGTCGATGGCACAGCCGTCTGAATCGACGCAGATCAGGTAGTCTTTCTGTTTTGCAAAGGTTGCGAGGGTCGTTGCCATATGGACAAACCTCCTGAAAAGCTCCCCTACCAGAATGGCGGGCGCAGGCCGTGAAACCCGCGCCCGCCGGCGGTAAGAGAAGAAATAATGAGATGGAATTATCTTGTTTTATGCGGCGGCGCGGGCCTTCTTCATGGCCTGGGCCTGAGCGATCCGCTCCCGGTCGTGCTTATACTGGGCGATGCGGTAGCTGTTGGCCTGCCAGATCAGGAAGGCGATGAACAGCGCCATGTTGATGCAGCTGCTGACGGCGTCCGAGATGTTGAATACCAGCAGGCCCATCGCAAAGATGCGGATGGCCACCGACGCCGACACGACGCCCACCGCCTGGTTGATGTAGCGGGACAGGAAGTTGCAGCCGATCATCATGGGGAACATATTCGCCATAACGCTGCCATTGCTGGTCAGGCCCATGGTGGCAGCCATCGACCCGGCGAAAGCCGCGTCCAGCACACCGGAGACGCCTACCAGTAAGCCTGCCACCGCGTAGCAGACGGCCACGTTTGCAAAGACATTGACGCCCGCGTTGGCCGCGATGAACTGGGAGCCGCGCACCGCCCGGAAGCGGTAGCCGAAGGTGGTGTAGGTCATCAGGAGGAGCATGGCCACCAGCATGACAGCCACCACTGCGATGGTGAAGTTGACGTCGGACAAAGCCGCAGAGCCGGCAGCCGTCACCATCTTGAAGCCCGCGCCGCCCGACAGGGCGAAGCCGACGCACTCAAGGATGCAGGCCATGCCGATGCCAAGGACCATGGGCGGGATGCGCAGAGTGACAAACACGGTGCCCACAAGCCCCCCAAACAGGACGCCGAACAGGATGGCAAAGACCAGGATCCAAATACCGCCCAGGCCCAGCGCGGTGGCCGCAAAGCCGCCGCAGATGGTGGCCGCCACCCGCTGCGCGCCGAGGGACAGATCCATACGGCCGCTGGTCAGGTTCATCGACCAGGCGAAGGCGATGGCTGCCGAAATGCCGGAGGACCGGATCAGGTTCTTGATGTCAAGGCTCGACTTGATGATGTGCTCGCCCTGGGTAAAGAAAGCCAGCGCCTCCATGATGACGAACATGGCCACCGGCAAGGCCAGCGCAATGGCGACGCTTTTGAGCGCCCTGACGATTTGATTGGACTGTTTCATAACACAGACGCCTCCCTCGTGCTGTCAGTTCTCTTATGCGAACTTGGTCATCAGATAGTCGGTGGTCTGCTTGGCGCCCAGCGCGTCGATGTCCGCATAGGTGATCTCGGGGTGCAGCAGGCTGCAAACGCTGAGGATCTCGTCCTCGGTGATGAAGGCGTAGGGCAGATCGTCGCCGGACAGGACATTGTACTCCTCGGCGCTGGTGATGACGGTGGGCCGCATACCGGGCACGCGGCTGCAAGTGCCGTCCTCGCTGCGCATCTGTTCGACATAGCCGTCCAGAGCGTTGCGCAGGACGATGATGCCCGCCAAAAATTCGTACAGGCCTGTGCAGACGATGGCGTTCAGGGCCGGATGGCCGGTGGAGTCCTGGCTGTTGAAAGCGGTGCCCACCATTTCGGAGAAGGTGTTGCGGCTGATGATGTTGATGTTCTTGCCCAGGGCTTCCTCCACCTCGTTGATGGCGATGCTCAGGGAGCCGTAGATGTCGGTGGTGCCCACCACGACGTCGTAGTCGCCGGTCTGCAGCAGGGGCGAGACCATGTTGGCCAGGTCCTCCATGCCGGGCATGATGGTGATGCGCACGCCCTTGTCGTTCTCGGCCTCTACCTGGACACTGCTGGTGGCCAGGGCGTTCAGGTCCTCGTTGTAAGTCAGGCCATAGACGTCCTCCAGGGCGCGCAGGCTGCCCACCGTGCCCTCGATGAAGCTGGTCGCGCCGTAGCAGGCCGCGCCGGACAGGATCAGGATGCTGTGCTCTGCGCCGTCGCCCACCACCGAGGTCAGCGCCTCGGCGTAGGAGTCGCCGTAGCCCTCAGCAGACGCGCCGCAGACCGAGACATAGCAGGGCAGGTCCTGGTTTTCAGCCGCGTTGCTCGAGCTGATGCCCACGAAGTAGAGGCCCAGGTCGTTGCAGACGGCGGCCGCCTGGTCGATGGCGTTGCTGACGTTGGTCAGGACGGCGTCGCAGCCCGAAGCGTAGGAGTTCTCGATGAAAGTGGTCAGAGCGCCGGCGTCCGAGATAGGCTCGGAGTGGACGAATTCGAGGTTGAGCAATTCGCCGATCTCGCCGTCGAAGTGGGCCTTGGTCTGGACGACGTCGTCGTTGGCGCCGTTCCAGGCGATGGCGATCTTCTTATGCTCAAAGCCGCTGCCGGGCGCAGCGCCCGAGGCCGCGGCGGTACTGCCGGCATTCGCCGCGCTGCTGCCGCCGGAACTGCCGCAGGCGGCAAGGCCAAGGGTCAAGGCCGACATACCGGCCAGGGAGAGGAACTGCTTGCGCGAAATCTTTTTCATAAGAGTGACCTCCAAAATCTTTATTTGTATCGTGTGTTTTATGCTTTTTTCGATTCAGCCGTCGCGGCTGGGCAGGCCCTTGGGCCGGGTCTGGCTGACGCAGACCAGCACGATGAAGATCACACCGCGGATGGCCTGCAAAATGGTGCTGGACACGCCGATCATCAAAAGGCCGTTGTTCAAAACAGTGACCAGGACCGCGCCCACCACCGCCGAGTAAGTGTTGGAACGGCTGCCGCCGAAGCAGGACATACCGCCCAGGACGATGGCCAGCATGCAGTCCATGTTCAGGCTGGCGCAGGTGTCGGTAGTGATGGAGCCGTTGCGGATGATGGTCATGATGGCGCCAAAGCCGACGCCGATGCCGGCGATCACGAAGGCGATGAAGAGATACCGTGCCATGGGGAAGCCGGTCAGCTCGGCACAGCGGTCGTTGATGCCGAGGTAGCGCAGCTTGCGGCCGAGGGAAGTAAAATGGAACAGAATGGTGCAGAATGCAAAGAAACCCAGGAAAAGGATGTAGGGCACGCCGGCATTTTTCAGGCCGCTGGTCACGTCATAGGGCAGGGACAGTGTGGTGGAACCAAGGATGCCCTGCTGCATCGAGGCCAGCAGCGTCATCATGACGACGGTGATGTACAGCACCCGGACTTTCAGGGTGGTGCTCAGCAGGGCGGTGATGGCCAGGGCGATGACACCCGCCACCACCGACACGACGCACATGACCGGCACCGAGGCGGTGCGGATATACATCTGGGCCGCGATGGTGGCAATAAGGGCGGTGGATGCGCCCATCGAAATGTTGACGTTGCCGGTGGCAAAGATGAACACCGCGCCGCTGGCGACGGTAGCCACCACCAGGGCCTGGTCCACCACCATGCGCAGATTGCGCAGGTTGCTGAACCGCCCGCCGGTCAAAACGCTGAACAGGAGGACCAGCAGCACCAGAATGACCGGTGAGAACAGCCGGCTGGTCCAGCGGCTCTCTTTGAGTTTCTGTAACGTGTTTTGCATGGATGCCGCCTCCTTAAATCATATACTCGATCAGGTCGTGTTCGGTGGGGTTTTCGCTGCGCAGGGTCTCGTGGACGACCTGTCCGTCCTTCATGATGAGGATGCGGTCGCTCATGCCGATCAGTTCGGGCAGCTCCTCGCTGATGAGAAGGATAGAGCGGCCCTCCTTCTTCATTTTGTAGATCAGCTGGTACATGGCGGCCTTGACGCCGATGTCGATGCCGCGGGTGGGACAGTCCAAAATCAGGATGCGGGAATCTGCGCCGATCCACTTGCCAAAGACCACCTTCTGCTTGTTGCCGCCCGACAGGGTGTTGACCATGTGGTACTGGGAGGCGCACTTGAGGCTCAGGTCTTTGATCTCTTTGTCCACATAGGCTTTCTCTTTTTTAAAGGAGATGATGGGACCGAAAATGCGGTTGGCCTTGTAGCCGGTGGAGGCGATGTTGTCGCGGATGGAACCCGGCAGGCCCACCGACTCATGGTCACGGTCCTTGGAGGTATAGCCAATGCTGTTGGCGATGGCGGTCTCGGGGTTTTTCACTTCTACCTGATTTGGCCCGACCGTCACCTTGCCGTCCAGAATCTTCTCCGCGCCGAACAGAGCCTTGCCCACCGTGTGCATCCCGCACTCGGACAGGCCGCCGATGCCCAGGATCTCGCCCTTGTGCAGCTCCAGGTCGAAGCACATCAGGTCCTGCCGGGTGGTGATGCAGTCGGCCCGCAGCACCACCTCGTCGGAATAGCCGTCGTAGTCGCTGCGGTAGTAGTCGCCCTTGACCTCGCGGCCGACCATCATCTTTTTCATCAGGTCGGGGTCGAACTCGCTTTTGTCCAGCGAGCCGATGATCTTGCCGTCCCGCAGCACGGTGACGGCGTCGCACTGCTCGATCAGCTCGTTCAGGTCGTGGCTGATGAACAGGACGCTGTGCCCCTCGCCCGAAAGCTGATGCATCAGCTTGTACAGCAGTTCACGCCCGGTCTGGGACAGGGCGGTGGTGGTCTCGTCCACGATGAAGATCTCGGGCTTCCAGTACATCCCCTTGGCGATCTCCACCAGCTTGCACTGCTGCATGCTCAGCCGGCCCGTCCGCATCGAAGCGTCGATCTTGATGCCGAGGGAATCCAGCAGTTTCTGGGCTTCCTGCACCATCCTGGCGTGGTTGACGAAAGGCCCCTTGGCAAACATCTTCTCGTGCCCGAGGAAGATGTTGTCCGCTACCGGGATGTCAGGGATCGTACCAGCTTCCTGTACGATCATGCAGATGCCGGCGCTCTGGGCTTCCAGGGTACTGGCCGGGTTCCAGGGCTTGCCCTTGTAAAACATCTCGCCGCTGGTGGCCTTCTGGATGCCCGCCGCAATGGATGACACCGTCGATTTGCCGCTGCCATTCTCCCCGATCAGGCCGCGGATCTCGCCGCGCTTGACCACAAAATCCACATGATTCAGCGCAACGGTGACGCCAAAGTTTTTGCACATATCTTTGACTTCCAGTAAAACTTCGCCCTTTTGAGGCATAGGCTCTCTCCTCCTTGCTCTTTGCGGAGCCAGACTCTCTCGCTCCGTCTTTTCCTGAGCCTATTGTAAATTTTCTGCGCTGTACGCACTATCTGAAATGTGTCCAGAATTGTCAAAAATGGGCTGCCTCACAAAAGCCTGCCCGCGCATTGTCGGTTTTGTGACACAGACTGTTGGTTTTGTGCTTTTCGCAGCCAAAAGGAAAACCGGGCCTGCACCGCACAGATACAGGCCCGGCCTCCCGCCCTCAGCGGGCAGAATGGGGATCAGGAACGCTTATAGGAGGAGCGCAAAAAGGGAATCTCTCGTGAAAGCAGAAAAACTCAGACCTCTTCGTCTACGTCCGCCATAACCAGCTCGGACGTGTCAAGCCAGAGGGACTGGCCGCTGCTCTGGGCGGTCTCCCAGACCGGCAGGCCATCGCCGTTGGGATCGCCGGTGCGGGCGAAATTGGTCAGGTAGCCCACCATAGTGTCGGACAATGCCTGATCCTCCTCGGTGAAGGGGCGCCAGCAGTTTTCCAGCGTACCGAACCAATACCACAGGTCGGCGCTGTGGAAGGCGCCCTTCTCATCGCCGGGCAGCTGCCGGGCAAAGCAGTAGGCGTAGCTGTTTACCGGCTGCTTTTCGCACCAGTTCAGGGCATCCAGCGCGAGACCGGTCACCTGGTCTTCGGTATTGCCGCCGCACAGGTAAGGTACCGGCAGGGTGAAACCATCGTTTGGGAACAGAGCGTTATCCCAGACAGGACCCAGATTGTTCATGACGCCCATGTAACCATAATCCGGGTGAGCAAATAGCGCCCCCATAGCTGCCAGCACTTCTTCGGACGAGAGGGCGCGCAGCTCCTCAAGGGTAGCCGCGCCGGTGGCTTCTTTCCAGACTTTCCAGAAGTCGTATTTTGCCTCCATGTTTTCCTCACCGGCAAAGAGGGACGATTCATCACCCGCGCCGCTGGACATGACCACCTGGCGGACCAGCCCCTCGGTGGCGTGGGTGCTGGACAGCATCTGGACGCTCTTCGCGCCGGCGCTCTGGCCCATCAGGGTGATGTTGTCGGGGTCGCCGCCGAAGGCCGCAATGTTGTCGCGCACCCACTGCAAGGCGCACAGCTGGTCGTATAGGCCGTAGTTGCCGGTGTGCCCGGCCTCGGCGGCCAGCTCGGGCAGACAGGCATAGCCAAAGACACTCAGGCGGTAGTTGAGAGTCACCCCGATCACGCCGTGGCTGGGCCAGACCGGTTCGTCGAACACCTTATCCCAGCCGGAACCGCTCAAGAATGCACCGCCGTGGATGTAGACGATGACCGGCGCATTTTTGGCGTCATCAGGGGCCCAGATGTTCAGATACTGGCAGTCCTCGCTGTAGGTGTAGTCCAGCCCCTCGCGGAACTCACGGTAGTAGAACTGGTCGCGCCCGTTCTTCCACTCGGGGGTGATGGCGTTTTCCTGCATGGCGCAGGGACCGAATTCACTTGCGTCGTAGATTCCGTTCCAATGGGTCACCTGCCGGGGATATTCCCACCGGCCCGCCTCCGCATAACGGATACCCTTATAGGCGGTCACGCCGGGCGCTTTGGCTGCGACGCCCCGAATGTATCCGCAGGGGGTGCGGCGTATGTGGTCAAAAAAGGGCAGGCAGGCAGAAGCACTGACAGGGGCGACGCTGGAAACTGCTCCGACGGCTGCGGCAGCGCCCAACGCAGATATGAATTGACGGCGGGAAATCAATTGTTTCATAGATAAGGACCTCTCATTTCCCGGACGGCGCGCAACCTTCTGCCGCGCCGCCCGCTTTTGTTAAGGTTATTGTAAAATTTCTGCGCGTCAGCCTCTATCAAAAATATGTCCAGGATTGTCAAAATCAGGCTGTCCTGCCAGCCGACTGGAAAAGATTGTCAGATTCGTGCCCGATTTTATTCATTTTGTGACAGCTTCCATTTTGTATCATAACCATGTCTTATCTGCCAAATTTTTACATTCGGATTTGTTCATTAACCCAAATTCCAAGTTCTTTTCTTGACACTTCGCCCCTCCCATGATATCCTTTTACACATACAAATCACTTTACCGTGATAAACTGCCGCTCCGCAACCACACCGAACCATTTTGCCGCCGCTTGTCCCCGACAAAATCTTTTGGTCCCTTGCGGGGCGGCTTTCTTTATTCTCACGAGAGAATTTGCAGCCGGGCGACCGGCCTGCAATTCTTCATACCCGAACCTTGAAAATTGCATGAGCCGTCTGGATCTGGATACCGCGCCATGACCCCGCAGAAATGTGGGCGAGCCGAATAACGCCGCTGCAACACAGGGGCAGGAACGCAGATTCGGTGCAAGCGGCGACTCCCGCAAATAGAAGATACTTCTATTGGCACCCGCACTCCCAGCTTTGGAAAACGAAATCCAGTTTGAAAACTGTATTTTCCATTTGGACGGAAAAAGCGATAAGCAAGTATCGACCTGTGGCCACAATTTCAAAAATTGAAATCGTGTCTCACATTCCGGTCGTACTTGTTGGGGAGTGCCTTCCCCAAACCCTGCTTTTGTTTTGAACCGTTTGCACTTGTTCGATCTATGCTCCGCGCGGCTCATTCTGTGAAGCCGCCCGAAAGATTGGAGGCTGATACTCACCAAGAACACTGTAAATACTATTCCGATCACCCACAACGGCAACCCAAACAATCGCACCCACATCATCAAATTCCGCGTGACCGAAAAAGAAAAACTCACCCTCGAACTCTGCTGCAAACGGCTCAACATCAGCATGTCAACCCTCATTCGTCAATCTCTGCTGGGGAAACCTGTCCAGCACACCGTTCTTGTTGCTGGCGGCGGAGAGGATGCCCTGAACATTCTCTCTGACCTGCTGGGACAGTGTGGCAAGATCGGCGGCAACCTCAACCAGCTCGCCCGGCACTTCAACACCGGCGGCCGGGACACAGAGCAGCTTCGCGCTCAGCTTTTGGCAGAGCTGTCTGCCCTCACTTCCTTCCGGCTGGACGCCGAGAAAACGATCGGAGAACTGTATGGCAACCATCAAGCATACAAGCTCGAAGAACTCTGACCTCTCGGCAGCGGAGCGGTATCTTACCTTCCAGCACAACGAATATACGGGCTTACCCATCTTTGATTCAGATGGGAAACCCAAGCTCCGCGAAAATTTTCTGTTGGATACGCTGGAATGCGGCGGCAACACCTTCGCCATGGCCTGCCTGCTGGCGAACCGAAAGTACGGCAAGAATGGCAATCCCAGCGATGTAAAAACGCACCATTATATCATCAGCTTTGACCCCCGGGACGCAGCTGACAACGGCCTGACCCTGGAAAAGGCGCAAGCCCTCGGCCTGCAATTCTGCAAGGAGAACTTTCCGGGCCATCCGGCCATTGTCTGTGCTCACCCGGACGGCCACAATGGAGCTGGAAATATCCACGTTCACATTGTCATTGGCAGCCTGCGGATCCGCGAAGTCGAGCGCCAGCCCCATATGGAGAAACCCTGTGACTGGCAGGAGGGCTGCAAGCACCGCTGTACGGCGGCCATGCTGCGGCACCTCCGCGCCGAAGTCATGGAGCTTTGCCAGAATGCTGGCCTCTACCAAATCGACCTGTTGAAAGGTTCCGGCGACCGCATCACCGAACGAGAGTATTGGGCGCAGCG